>Ga0163109_10003053_pt1 | contig 12829 bp, 10 predicted proteins | sample CRUFie1St13metaG_FD_108704 | JGI IMG/M metagenome (GOLD analysis project Ga0163109, IMG submission 108704) | Marine microbial communities from the Costa Rica Dome - CRUD Field 142mm St13 metaG | ecosystem: Environmental > Aquatic > Marine > Oceanic > Photic zone | place: Costa Rica: the Eastern... | reverse complement strand
GTAGGGGCGGAAGGCCTAGATCTTTCCCCGCTTTGGCAACGCCAAGATTCTAATGAATGGAACAATGATCGGGAACTGTTCTGGAAAACTGGATCTCACGCTGAGCTTAAACGCAGCGGATGGTCTGCCCTTCGACGTGGTGAATGGAAGCTCCTGAAGACTCCTGAAGATGAATTCCTTTTCAACCTCGCCGAAGATCCAAACGAAAAAAACAACCTTGCTCCTGCACAGCCTCGAATCCTACAAGAGCTCACCGCTCGTCGCCAACAACTCTTCAAACAATATCGCTCCACCCCACCAAAAGGGAAACTTGTCATCGCAGGTGATTCCATGACTGCAGCCGAAGGTGTGTCCCCTGAACATGGATTCCCCGCACGACTGAACCGAATCGGCGGCAAAAGCCTTGAAGTCATCGCTCAGGGTCGAAGTGGGTGGTCGACCACCGCCTACCTACGCCGTATTGATGAAGTCATCCCAACCATACCCAAAGATACCGACTGGTTTCTCCTACAACTTGGAGCCAACGATCTCCGTGTCCATGGCCACACTAGCGAGACTGTACACAACACCGCCCAGAATATGTACAAACTCCTAAAAGCCTTTCATAAACGTGCTCCCAATGCTCGCCTCATCTTGGCCTCTCCACCTACCATGGAGCCCGAAAAACTAACCCGGCGCCTCCGCGAAGCTGGTTTTAACGAAGACTCCCCTCAATGGCTCGCTAAGCTGGGTGAAGCCTATGCCCTGATCGCCAAGGAAAACAATTGGAATTACATTGATCTTCACAATACACTCGCCCCGGGCGAAACACTAGATGGTGCGCATGCCAACGAAGTTGGGCACAGACGCATCGCCACTACCATTTGGCAACAACTAAACCATATCAACCAACAATGAATCCTCAAGAACTCCACGTCATCAAAGCACTTGAAAAGGCAAACGCCACAGAACACCTCACTGCACGCGAAAAACACCTCATCGGGCTCGCGGTCACCATAACTCGGGGCTGCACTCATTGCACAGGAGGCCGGATTGAAAAAGCACTCCAAAGCGACATCACTCAGGACACCCTGACTGCAACCGCTGATCTAGTAGCTGCTGTAAATGCTGGAGTCGCCGTACGCACAGTCCTGCAAGGTATGGAAGGACTCTCCTGTGATGGTCCCGAATGTGCCTCCTGAATATCACAGCGAGGATGCTATCTAAGATAAACCCATGCCCCAGGCAGACCCAAGCTGGCAGGACTTTCTAGACGCACTTGTCTGCACAGGTATCCTAACCTACATTCACCTGATAGTCGGCGCTCCTCGAATGGAGCGCCTTAAACAGCTTACCCAAAAACTTCCTCAGGCCCAATCCATCGCTGCGCGCGCCTACAGCCCCATTATTGGGGGCGGTATCCGCCTGCAATTTGTTGTGTTGGCAAGCCTGCTTCCATTCCTGGACAGAAAAAAGCCCTACAAATGGGATTTTTCGGAAATATCACTTTCGCTGAGCAAACATGACATCATCCTCATTGCCGGTGCACTCTATCTCCTAATACGACTCGTAGGCACTTTTGTTAATCACGAGCTTCAAAGCTCACAACGAGAAGAAGAAACAAAAAGTACCAAACTACCCCAACTAATCGCCCTTGATACCCTATGGGCTATTGAAATGACTTTTTTAGGGCTAGGTCTTTGTCAAAATGTAGCTCCCATCCTGCTATCTGCATTGATTGCACATATTCTTTTAGCCTTCTACTCTTCAAATATCTGTAAACACCTTAAACAAAACCCATTCCTCCAGCCTGCAGCGCGTCTTCTGTTTCTATTTAACCTTCTCCTTCTGATAGCAATTGCCACAGGACTCCAGTATGGAGTTAGTATCTATGTAATCGGCTCCATTGGAATCATTCTGTTGAGCATTGTCCCGATTTTACTGAAACTTAATCGTACTTCTCAGGGCTTTTGAAAAAAGCCTCTAGGCAATCCTGAAGCAATTCAAACTTGCGCCCAAGCTCTCTCTACACTGACTGAAGAAATCATGATCAAACGAAATAACTCACCTGCCCTAATGCTTTTAGCTTTCGGGCTTACAGCACTTTCATCTTTGGATGCACAGAGATACCGTAAGAAGCCAGCAAAAGTATCAGACCTTCCAAAAGTACAGCACGTCATTGACACCCATATTCACTTGTATGACCCGCGTCGTCCAAACGGAGTGCCTTGGCCACCCAAAGATGACACCGTCCTTTACAAGCCCCACCTTCCTGCTGAATTCAATCGAATTGCGAAAGCATCCGGTGTTACTGGTGTAGTCATCGTGGAAGCAAGTGATCGCCTTGTGGATAACCGTTGGGTATTGGACCTAGTCAAGGACGACCCCTATTACGTGGGATTAGTCGGCAACATCGATCCCTACCAAGATGACTTCGCAGACCACCTCGCCGAGCTTAGCAAGGACAAGCGATTCGTTGGCATCCGATTACGTGTCCAAGGTCGCACCATTGATTATGCTGACTCCAAAGTCCGTGCCAACTTACGCTTACTTGCCAAAGCTGGTCTTGCTGCTGACATTCTGATGAACGGAAAAGGTATCGATACCATCAACGAGGTGAGTGCGCTTGCTGCTGCAATCCCTGAGTTGCGTCTAATCGTGGACCACGTCCTTGGCTACAATATAGACGGAGAAACGCCACCAGCAGAATGGCAAGCAACTGTCCGTAAGCTCGCCAAAAATCCAAACGTCCACTGCAAGGTATCGGGACTTTATCAGCGCTGTGTCATACAACCTGCGAAAAAGGACGCAGATCATTACCGCAGCCTACTCGATATCCTATGGAAGGAATTTGGACCTCAACGCCTGATCTACGGTAGTAACTGGCCCTGCACAAAGAAGTCGGGTGACTACAGAAGCTTTGTGAAGCTGGTAAATGACTATTTCTCAGATAAAGGCAGGGATGCCTGTGAGAACTATTTCTGGAAGAACGCTGTCCGCGTCTACGGTCTAGAAATCTAGCAAAAGAGCATTCTTCCAGATGGACGAGGGCGAATTTGGACGTACACCTAAAGTACACAATCAGCAACCCCCTAGCCGCCAGCACTGGCCAAAGTGTTTCTCCGCGATCCTTGCTGGGGGTGGTATTCGAGGCGGTGCACTATATGGTGAATCCGACAAAGTTGCAGCTTACCCCGAGAGTGATCCCGTGCATCCCCAAGACATCCAAGCAACTGTTCTGCATGCACTCGGTGTTCACTTGCATGACCCCGCAGATAACACTGAGATAAAACGTCCGAACTTCACCACCGGCAAACCCATCAAGGCGATTTCCGGATAAAGGAATCTGCGCCAACTAATAGGACCGAGAATAGCTTGGGGGGCTTTAATTAAGGATCTTATACAGGTGCTTATCGCTGCGAAGGTAGAAGGCATTGTCGCCTACGGCACAGGAAGCGAGTGTGCGTTCACCGATTTCATTTTCGGCCAACTTCTCAAACTTCTTACTGGCTTTAAAGACGACTCCTTTGCCGCTTTCATCGATGATATAGATTCGACCATCCGCATAAAATGGAGAAGCGGAACAGCTACTACAAATCCGCTCTCTCCAGTGGACTTCACCAGTACGAGCGTCTAGACAGGTTCCAATTCCACCATCGGAAATGAGATAAATCTCGTTGTCTACTAAAAGAGGTGAAGGTGTGTGTGGCGCGCTCTTGGTGAGTTTCCAAGCAATATGTGATTCGGTGACATCACCTTTGCCCGTTGGCTTGATGGCGTAGAAGGTTGGTCGATCAAAACCAGAGCTCAGAAAGACCAGTCCATGTCCGTAAACCGGACGAGGCACGACGGAATAGCCATCATAACGAACACGCCAGATTTCTTTTCCTGAATCTGGATCATAGGCCATAACCGCATCTCCTCCGGGACTGATGATTTGCTGGCTCCCATTGACTTCGATTAGGGTCGCGGTACAGAAAGCAAATTTCTTCTTGGCATTGGCATTGCGCTCTTTCCGCCAAGCAGTCTTACCCGTGTGACGATTCAGCGCAATTACGAAGGGGTCTCGCGAACCATCACAGCTAAAGAAGAGCTTATCACCGACCACCAAAGGCGAGCAACCGTTACCATGAACTGGCGGATAATTGATAGTACGATTGCGCCAGAGTACGTTACCTTCAAGATTGAGACAGGCAGTTCCCTGATGCCCGAAATGAACATACAGCTTACCATCGGGGGTGATAACAGGAGTTGGGCTGGCGTGGCTGTTCTTTTTGTGAATCCGAGGTGCGGATGCACCATCCTGACTGAAGACGCTCTTGTCCCAGACAACACGTCCTGAGGAAGCCTCCAAGCATAGCGCACGAAGTTCACGATTAGCCTTCAGCTCCTCATCCTTGGCCACGGCAGCTGTCAAATATAGGTGGCCCTTCCAAATAATTGGAGTGGACCAGCCTTCTCCGGGTAGTGCCTGTTTCCAAGCGACGTTTTTTTTGGTAGACCATTCGAGAGGCAGTTTAGTGCCCTTGGTAGCGTGGCCTTGCGCTGAACCACCTTGAAATTCAGGCCAGTCTATCGCATGAGTCTTCCCCGTAAAAAGGAGGCCCGCTGCAAGAAAGTAGTGAAGATTGAAAGGTTTGCTTTGGAATTTCAAACCGTTGTCCAAACTTACTTGGTGATGACGCCGTGCAAGCCTTCCTCGTGCAGTGCCTCAGCAAGAGCCTTGAGACTAAAGCTTCCGGTGACCTTGAAAGTAGCAGCTTTTTTTTCAGCGGTATGACCAGATGCTCCTTTAAGATTCTCAACTGCCTTATCAACTGCACGCACGCACTTCCCACAACACAAGTGGACTCCACTCACGCTTGCGGAGGTGACCTTTACGTCCTCAACACCAGCAGCGATGGCAGCCTTAGGATTGTCGGATTTCCCATAATAACCAGCAGCAGCAACAGCCTGGACCGCTTTGTTTGCTGTAGCGACATCAGCTGCCTCGATGATGACTTGGCGTTGCTGTGGCTTTGCATTAGCGTTAGAAGCACCACCCTTCTTAGCAGCGTTTACGGCGCCAGTGACACAACCTTTGCAGCAAAGGTGTACGCCCTTCAGCGTTACAGTGGTACTTGCAGTAGCAAATCCAGGAAGGATTAGGGCTACTACCATCAAGATAGAGACGATTTTTCCTTTTTTCATGAGATTAGATTTGGATAAATTTGAACCACAAAATGCGTTTAATTTTAAATCGGTCAACCTTTCCCCTTAATACAAAACAGCTTGCTGAAGGTACGAAGGTAGAGGTTTCCGTTAGCAACGGCAGGTGTAGAAAAAGCTTTTTCGCCGAGAGGGTTTTTCGCAAGAAGTTTAAAATCTCGTGAGGCTTTAAAGACAACTACGTCCCCTGTACGTGAGATGACATACACTTTGCCATCGATGACCACAGGGGATCCAAAGAAGTTTGCGTCCAATCGCTCCATCCAGATGACTTTTCCATCATCAGGGTCCATACAGGTCGCAATTCCTTTGTCGTCGACATGATATAAAAGGCCTTGGTGCGCAACGGATGTGGGAACATAAGGTGCAGCCTTACGGGTTGTGTACTCCAATTTGGGCTGACCCTTTCCGGAGGTTGGAGGAGTGACAGCAACGATGTAGTTGCCACCACCACCACTACCGCAAGTGCCGAGAATCTTGCCTTTCACCAAAACAGGTGAAAGTACACAGCGCTTGTCAAAGGTCTTAGGACCGCTCTCCCACAACTCTGCACCATTCTCTGGGTTAAGAGCATATATACCGTGAGCATCTGATGTGAAAACCAATTGCTCCTTCCCATTCGCAGAACGGTAGATACAGGGTGTAGAATGACTGGGTTTAGCGGAGTTACGGTCACGTACCCAGACATCTTTACCGGTTTTGAGATCGATAGCATAAACACGGCTTTTTCCAAAATGGTCATGAGGATATATGACGAGATTGCGAATGATAATGGGAGAGTTACCATTGCCGTGCTGAGTTTCGAAGGCTCCAAAGTCCCGTTGCCACTTCTCATTGCCGTTATGATCAAGACAAAGGAGAACGTCCGAATCCTTGGTCGTCCAAGTGAAGACCACATGATTGGCATCTGTTACTGGTGTAGAAGATGAATAGCTGTTGAACTTGTGAATGCGATAATTCTTCGACTGATATTCTTTCTGCCACAGTAACTTCCCACTTATGGCGTCAATGCAGAGGAACTTCTGAACGGCCTTATCATGATCTGAACAAGTAGTGAACAAGCGAGTCCCCCATAACACAGGCGAGGAATGCCCTTGGCCGGGAAGATCAAACTCCCATGCGAAATCACTAGAGGTCCACTGTACCGGAATACCCTTAGTCTTACTCAAACCTGAACCGTTCGGCCCATGAAAACGAGACCATTCCTGAGCAGAAAGCACTCCGGACAAGATGAAGATCAGTGTTAAAGCATTCAGATTATGCATATCATCTTATGGAAAGCATCGCTAGCAATCATGGCAAGCAGTGATTGAAAGCGTAAAAAAGGGCGCGCGAATACCCCTATTCGCGCGCCACACATTCCCTTTTTTGCTGAAACTGCGAAGCCTTGTAAAGAGACTCCGCAAAATTATCTTCGATATTAAAATTGAATAAATTGGGTGTTTTGGGACGGGAATTTTAAAAAAAATTAATGAGTGCTATGAATACGGAAGTAAGTACACTCAAATATAACGTAATAAAAGGGATAGGCGCCCCAATAAAAGCTCAGGGAAGTAAAGAGGTAAGGTTGCAGGATACCGCCCTACCTAGCTGAAAACCTGCTGAATAACCTTACCTCGATTACCTACAAAGAAAGGTCTTCCTCCAGAGCCATGAATGCGCTCATCCAGCGGTAATCCGAGGGCGTGCGCAATGGTACTGTGTAGGTCACCGGGACCAATCTTTTTTCCCTGCTCAATATACATACCCTTGTCATCAGTCTCACCAATGGCCTGACCACCGCGAACTCCTCCTCCTGCAAGCACTGCAGAAAATGCGCCAGGAAAATGATCACGACCGCCACGTTGATTAATACGTGGTGTACGGCCAAACTCGGTGGTTAGAACGACTAGTGTCTCCTTCAAAAGTCCACGCTGTTGAAGGTCTTGCAGAAGGGCCGCAAATGGAGCATCAAGTTCGCCGCAACGCTGTTCACCTACAGCCATGCTGTTGTGCATGCCATCCCAACTCCCAAGCTGAACCTCAACATAGCGCACCTTGTGTTCTATAAGCCTTCGGGCCAAAAGAAGACCATTGGCAAACTTGGAACGACCATAGAAGTCCCTAACCTTGGCTGGTTCCTTATTGATATCAAAGGCTGCTACCGTGCGACTGTCGAAAAACTTGACCGTCTCATCGTAAAACTGGGCATAAGCCTTGACCTGATCGTGAGGGAAATGGTGCTCAAAGACGCGGCTAAACTTCTGTGCGAGCTCAACTCGATGATTGAAGGTATTTCGCTCGATTTTGGGCAGAAGGTCTCGAATGCCCTTGGCAGGATCGCCGAGAGGAAAAGGTGCATGGTCGGGCGGAAAGAAACCTGGACCTGGGTTTCCTGAACCGATGAGTACGCTGTCTGGAAGAGTCTTGTTGCGACGACCCAGAAAGTACTGTGCCCACGACCCTAGCTGTGGATGAGAAGTACCCGGACGTTGCGCATAGCCGGTGTGCATTAGGTACTTCCCTTGTGCGTGTGCGCCCGTCTTCTGAGCCATGGTCCTAAGTACAGCAAGTTTGTTGCCGTGTTTGGCCAGAGTTGGGAGATGGTTAGAGATTTGGAGTCCGGGTGCATTAGTCTTAATTGGAATGGAGACACCTTTGACTTCAGAGTTTGTCTTTGGATCGAAAGTATCTAGGTGGCTCATACCTCCATTCATGTAGAGGAAGATCACATTCCGCGCCTTAGGATTCTTCGGCTTAACATGACCACCAGGCTCAAGAGCAGCCCCAGCTAGCGGGGGAAGTATACTCACTCCAAGCGTGGTCTTGGCAACACCAGCCAGAAAATCTCGACGCTCCAATTCATTAAGGGTCAGTGCAAAATCTTTCATGCCTTCCTCGGTTATTTGATAAAGATAAATTCCGGAGTATTGAGAAGGGCCCAGATCAAATTGGGCATAGCCTGAGGGCCTCTCTTTAGTTCTTCCACAAGCATCTTGTACTCTTCAGGAAGAATTCTTCGATTAAGGATACTAAGAAATACAATTTGTGCGCGATCCATGGGGGTCTTCGCATTTTTCATTTTTTGAAATAAGAGAGAGTCAGGCTTCGTCAGGACCATAGTAGCTGCACCATTCATCAACTCCATAACTTGTGGTACGGAACCCTCAACGCTTGCTGCACCCACAACGAAATTCCTTTCTGACTGGCCGAACTTACTTAAGAAGTGCCCCGGAGGCATGGGTTGCTGCAATTCAGATGCACGTGCGAGAGTGACGTTGCTACGCCGTGCAGTCTGCAGCATCATCGACATGTCTTGCATCATTTTTGGCTCCTGAGATACCGATAACCTGTTCGTAGCTGACAGCTTGGCATTGGAAGGTTGCTTAGTTGAAGGCTTGGTCGTGGCCTTACGAACCGGACGAGTAGAAGCAGCCATGTACGAAGTGCCAGACTTATCCTTAAGGTTGGTGAGAGGTTTGAATGAACGATACTTTCGAAGTCTAGCCAACAGTGGCTCGACCTCCTGCGGACCAGTTGAGAGTAGATTGACGATGCGGTTGTACTCCTCACCTTTACCTGCACGAAATGCCATAGGGTCTTTAACCATGAGTGTTAGCAAGGAGTCCCAAACTTGTTCAGCACTCATACGACGCAGAACTGGTCCTGAGAAATAGTAGGGTTCGGCGGCGGACACAGAACCTCGGGTAGCCAGTGTATTGTAAGCCTTAGTGGAAATAATGACTCGGGTGAATGCTTGCAGGTCGAAGTCCAGCTCCACCATGGTATCCGAGAGAACCTTAAGCAGTTTGGGGTTGTAGGCATCCTCCTCCAAGAAGTTGTGAAGGGGTTCAGCAACACCTCGGCCGAAGAACCGTGCCCAAACTCGGTTGGCGATGCTGGCAGCAAAACGAGGATTCTTCTGAGAGACCAGCCAGGTACCCAAACGTTTTCGGGGATGGACAGAACTCTTCTCAGCACCGATTTCTTGACCAAAAATTGCCCGGGGCTTAACGACTGCCTTAGGCTTGAAGTCGTCGTATTGATAATCATCAGGAAGGCGTAGTGGTTGATTTTTTCGAGAATGCACGACCAATTCATTAGCGGCACGCACTTCATTGAAAGCACGATTTAATCTCTGTGTCTCACGACGAATCCGCTGTTTGTCCTGTTCTTTTTGAGGGTCCAAGCCATTCTTGTTTGCGATGTATGCGGAGACTTTGTCTCGATTTAGTACATAACGGGGCCCCTTCTTGCCACGGGGAGGGTTGATGCTACGCTTGGTCTCCATATCACCTAGGAAGGCCGAAAGCTCATAGTACTCGTACTGAGTCCAGTCTTGGAATGGATCGTCATGGCATTGAGCACAGGAAATGTCTGCTCCTAGGAATACCTTGGTCATGAAAGAGACATGATCTAGCTTCATTCCATTATCACGAAGGTGGTATCCAACTGCTGGATTCTCCCATATACGACCTTCTGCAGTCACCATTTCTTCAACGAGGTCATCGAATGGACGATTTTTCCTCAACTGTTCCTTAAACCAATGGATAAAGGCGTCAGTGCGTAGAACCGTTCCTGGTACCTTTGTTTGTATACGCAAAAGGTCAGCGAAGTAATTAAAGTTGTGGCTCACATAGTCCTCGGTGCCAATTAGCTTATCAACGAGGTTCTTACGTTTTGCCTCATCGGAAGAAGCAAGGAACTGAATAAGTTCGTTGTATGTTGGAATGCGCCCAGCCAGATCTGTGTACACCCGACGTACAAACATGAAGTCATTGAGTGACTCATTGTACTTCAGACCCTTCTCGGTTAGACTGGATTGTACAGCCGCATCGACACGTTTGACTGCTTCCATCACCTTGAAGGACTTAGAACCGCCAGCACGCGTCGCAAGGTATTGCCGGTCTTGGGGTGAAAGGATGCCAAAGTTGACCTTAACTATACTCCCATCCTTCCGGCGTAGGTGAACACTCTCCCCTGACATACGGACGAACTCTGCCTCGACACTGTGTCCATGGGTGTCCCTCCAGACTCTAGCATCAAGTGCAGAGAATAGAGCGAACGCGAAAAACAAAGGATACTTAAAGAAGGACATAAGTGGGACAGAAGATTACAATCAAAAAGACAGATTCTGCCAGCACAAAATAGGCAAGAGATCAGTCATGAAGTGGCAGAGCTCGATGTAGAAAGCTTCGGAAGGCTTCCTGCTGCGGCTGGCTTAGAGTTGGATAGACTCAGGGGAAACAGGGAAGTTTACAAACTGCTAGAGACCGGGGAGACCATCCATCTTCCAAGCCTGTATGTGCTCTCTATTGGCTACCAGCAGTAAATCTCCCACAACACTTAAGTGCCGGGGGTGATCTTGATTACCGGCCCAATAATCGATTTCCAATGTGGATGCAGTTGGAAGACCAGTCTTTAGGCTGTAGGGCGTAACACGAAAAAACTGGTTGCGGCGGAACTCGTAAACAACCATGTGCTCATCGCCTGCAGGAACCGCCTCTAGCTTTTCAGGATCTTCGGTCTTATGGGTTAGTAAGATCCGCTTAGAATCAAGGTCATGAACCTGAAGAGTCTTGGGCTTATGGTGGTTGTTTGCCACGAGTCGACCATTCTGCCAGAGATGGACGCGAATGTGCCGTGACAAGTCTAAAGGGTAATCATAGTCAAGTTTGTCCTCGCTGAGAATTCGCCAGCAATGAACATCCTTGATTTCACGCTGACGCCCCTCGTCTTGCACAAGCAGGTAGGGAGCCTTGAGATCGTGGAGACGCGCATCATAATGGAGCATCTTAATCTTTCGATCAGCATAATCGCCCCGATAAAGAGCCCCACGGGTTCGATCTCCTTGTCGTGTGGAAGCGACAAAGAAACTGGCGCGACGACCAAACTGAGTCTGATGCAATGGAGAGTTATGGAAGCGTTTCTCAGAGTCGCCGAGTAGACCTTTGAGCGGATCATTTACACCAGTAAGCTCACCACTTTCCGCATCCCAGGTCATCCAAAACATATGCGACCAATTTACAGTTCTGACCATATGAATATTACCTCCGCCAAACCCAGTGTAATTGTGCCCTACTTTACGAGGAACTCGCACTTTAGAGAGTTCCTTCCCTTTGGTGAGATCAACGAGAGTAAAGCGGTCGGCATTATCTTTCATGAAGAACAGATCACCATCACGGCCATATCTTTGTGCACCACGCAGAAGTTTCAAATCCCATGAACGATGACCGTCAGACAAATTGAAAGCTGACATGTGAATATCGTGTCGATGGATATGGAGCAGGATAATATTCCCACCGCTAAAATAAGCCTCTCGAGGTTGATGGTGCGAAAAACGTTCCCAGAGAAGTCCACCATTACTCTCGACATCAAGACATTGCAATCGGTCACCAGCATGAAGAATGAATTTACCCTGTCCGGATTCCCCAACCTTGGGAGTGTAGATACGGGATTCACGGGTCTGTACTTCCCAGAGAGCGTCGACAGAACCCTGAACCCTGAGTGCATCTTTCGCCTTTTTTACGGGCTGATCCGTGATCATGAGCAAACGGTTCTCAAGTATGGCTGAGTTTCGAACACCGAATCCGTCATCTGGAAAGTCACGGCTTTCGATCAACCGACCAGATGCGAGTTCGTAACGGTAAAGTGTTTTTTGAGAAGGGACATCTATGAATGGACCCCGAACCACCGCCTGACCGCGCCTCGCCTTTTCAACGTGGTTCAACCATTCAACCTTGCCATCCTTGGCCCTGACTCCGGCAATAGCGAACACACCTTGGACAATTGCCAGATCTTCATGTGAGCTAACGATCTTTACTGGATTAAGTAGAGAAGATTGCCACCTAAGAGAACCAGTATTGCGGTCGAGTGCCAGAAGCATATTACAGTCTCTAGGAATACAAAGGACGGTATCCTTTACCAATACAGGTGCGGAGCCAGTTATTTCAAAGCGGATTCCGTGACGATGGCGAAATTGCTTGATGGGATAACGATGAGCCCACTCTAGGGCCCCATCCTTCGCATCGAGACGAAACACTTCCTCAGCTCCTGGCGTACAGTATATTTCACCATCTTCAACTGAAAGCACGTCACCGATGACGCCCTGCATTCCTCGGTCACCAGAGCGCATCTGAGTGTCTGATTCCCACAGTACTTCCCCATTACTAGGCTCAATACACATCACTCGCAAACGCATCGAACCTGAGCCATTCTCAGTAGACCAACCAGACGCAGTGTAGAGCAAGCCGTTCACTAAAACAGGATTTCCCAACGGGATCTTTTTTCTCGCATCGCTGGGGCCAGTGACATCAAGCGTCCAATGGATTTTCCGAGAACTAGCATCCATGGCGACCAGATAGTAAGGATCTGCCTGGTAGCCCCATCGAGTATAGATGGTACCTTCATTTAAAATTGGCTGACAACTACCAACGCGCCCCATTGATCGATCACGTCTGGCTGTTCGCCCCATGTCCTGCCAAACTGGTTGCTGAGTGTCTTTTACATCGTACCAAGCAAGAAGGTTTCGGGTAGAGAGAAGCATGCCTTCATCGGCAAACTGAGACTTAACAAACTCCAACCCCGCGGAGAACTTCCCTTGGACAGTGGGCCAAATTGAGATAGAAGGCAGATTTACGATCTGAGGCTGAAGCTTACTGAG
>Ga0163109_10003050_pt1 | contig 12833 bp, 9 predicted proteins | sample CRUFie1St13metaG_FD_108704 | JGI IMG/M metagenome (GOLD analysis project Ga0163109, IMG submission 108704) | Marine microbial communities from the Costa Rica Dome - CRUD Field 142mm St13 metaG | ecosystem: Environmental > Aquatic > Marine > Oceanic > Photic zone | place: Costa Rica: the Eastern... | reverse complement strand
GTAGCATACGATGAACTTGGCTGTGATAATAATCCTGTGTTGTATAGTGTTTACAAAAATGTTAATGAAAGAAATCTAAATCCTGATGTTAAAGATTATATAAAAGGTAAAAAGACAAAATTAGTTAAAGTAAAAGTATCAGACTTAGATGACGACGCAATTGATGACCGTTTCGGAAGAGTTATAGATGTTGATCCAGATGTAGGTGTTGATTTAGACAATCCAATACTGCTAGACAAAGATGGCAAAACAATACTTGATGGCTTCCACAGAGTTTATCAAGCAAAACGTGTTGGTAAAGAATTTATACCAGCAGAAATTATAGAAAATAAAATGGATCTAAAGTTAGTAAATCAAGAAATATCAGAAGCAAGACTATATAGAACAAGTAGAAACTTTAATGCTCTTACAGGTGAAGATGTAACAAAATTATTTTACTTAACGTCATTAAGTACTTTTATGATGTTAAATGATGATAAGCAATATGATTATGCTAAAGAATATATAAAACAAACAGTACAATACGGACCTTATACATTATTTAGAAGTCATGCGACAGATTTATATTTGTTAGGTCATGTTATAAGAGACCCTGATACAAGAAGTATAAGTTTAAAAAATCCTATTACAAGTAAACAATATTTAAGAAAATTAAACTTTGATGCTAGAAGGCATTATATGTTTTACATGAGACTAAAAAATTCTACTGTGAAAGGTTCAGAATTTAATTCTTACTTTTTAAGATTAGAAAGCCAACTTAATATAAAAGATGCAAAGTATAAACAATGGAGAAGGTTAATATCAGATTGGGCCAACTTAAAATACTCTTCTAGACAATTAGTTGTAACAAGATTATTACAGGAATATCGTAGATTAGGAAGAGGCAGTGAAATGGTAAGTCCTTTAAGTACTATGACAAAATATAGAGGTTATAATACATCTAAATATCAAGAGCCTAAAACAAGTTTAGCAAAAAGAGCCGCAGGTACAGTTGCAGGTGCGGCCGCAGGTAGATTTGCTGGTAAGAAGATTGCAAAAAAATTAGGTAAAGATGTTGATAAATATAAGAAAGTAGGAACTGGCCTTGGTGCAATAGCAGGATATTGGGCAAGTGGAAGAAAGAAGATATGAAAATAAATGAAGTAATATTAGAGGCATGGATTAATTTACCTCCAGATAAAAAGGCAGAGGAAGATAAAGCCGCTGACCAGGAATTCCGAGCTCTTAAAGGTATTGACTCTCCAGATTCACAGAAACTTGCTGACGCATTTAGAAGTGCTTATGCTATAACAGGTACTGTTGATTCAGCATACGAATTAGCAAGATCAATGGTTAAAAAGCAAGGCGTACCAGATCTAGAATTGGGTAAAATGGATAAAAGAAGATCCGTTTATGTTAGTGCAAATAAATCAAAAGGACAAGCAGGTAAAAAACAATCCTGGCAGAAAAGTGCTTCAGGCCCAAAAACATCAGATGACGGCACAGGAACAAGTAGACCAGGTAGAGGACAATATACCCAATACAAAGATGGTTCGGACAGAGCGGCGGCACCTAAATCTAAAACACAACAAGCAATTCAGGGAATAGAAAAATGGGCAAGTGATTCTTTTGGAGATTTACCAGGTGCAGGACTTGTAAAGGGTGCTTATAATTTAGGTAAAGGCGCAGTAAATGTTGCAACAGCACCAGCAAGAGCAGTAGCAAAAGATTTAGGCACTGGATATAACTTTTTACGTGATCCTAGTGCATTTGACAAGTTTAAACGTAGCAGAACAAAAAGAAGATAACAAAAAACTGTTACAAAAATACCTTTTTTTGATAAATAAGTGTAACGCATAAAATTATGCTTAAAAATTTAGGAGATAAAAATGGCACAATCAAAAGGAAACGGAGCAGGTGTAGGCGATTTTGCAACAGGTACACTTATCCAAAAACATAACGTAGCATGTATCTTAGTTGATACTGGTGCAGACCTTAGAACAGAAGACGACGCAGAAAGAGAAGCAGTTGAAAGAGCACTTCAATTCATTCAACCTTTAGCATACGAAATTACTGATGACAACAGTGGTAAAATCCACGCAGTTGTTGACAGTAGTCAATTTGATGCGGCGGCTTTACAAGCTCAAATTAGAGCAATTGGTACTGACGATGTAAACGGTTATAACTTTGCATCAGCAACAGTAACAGCAGGAACAGGCTTAGTAGTAAGTTAAGTTTTGCTTAATACATTTAAAAAGGCAGTTTATACTGCCTTTTTTTATGATGAAAATGATAAATAAAAGTAACAGATAGTTTTCTATCTAAGATTATTTAGGAGAATAAAATGGCATTAACAGATAACAGAGCGGCGGCGGCTGGTGAGTTTATTGGTAAAGATGTATTCCTTAAGAGTTTTACTCAACAATCAGGAAACATTAGTGCATCACAATTAACAGCATTAGTTAGTTCAGTCCAAAACTTAAACCTTTCAGTATTAAAGATCGGTAGTTTTACAGCAGGCTCACAAGCAACTGTAAACTTTATACTAGAAGGTGCAGACAACCTAGCAAACGGTGACCTAGCAGGACACGTTATTGCAGACGTCTCATTCTAAGTTAAACAAACTTATAAAAAATCCTCACTAGTTGGGGATTTTTTTTGACTGAAAAAAAGATAAATACATGTAAGAACTGCTTTAACTAGCAGTAGTAACATAGGAGAACAAAATGGCACAAACTAAAGTAAACCCTGTTTATGTAGATGAAGAAAAGTTTTTCATTGGTCTTAAACCAACGTTTTTTGAAGTAACGTTTGGTGCGGCCGTAAATGCAAAAACTGGTCCAGATAGTACAATTCAAACAGTAATACATGCTATTTTAAATGAAAATCTTTCAATCCTAGGCATGAGTGCATTGTATGACACAAACCAAACAATAGCATTTATGGTTGATGGTGAAAAAGGTACTGATACTTATGACGGAAGTAATAGTGAAACCCTAGCGGCTCACTTAGAAGACGTTATTCAAGCACTAGGTACAGTTGACGGAGTCAACTTAGCAAGTGCTTCATGTACAGCAAAAACATTTGTTTTAGCATAAACTTAAAAAGTTTAAAAAAGAATCCTCACTTAGTGGGGATTTTTTTTGATTTGGAAATCTGAAATCCTGATAAATAGTACAAAGACGGAGACACACATGGTTGAACAAAGAAGCGGAGCGATGGGAAGTTCAGAAGTTGTTTCAGGCAACATTGAATTTTACACATTGTTCACAAGTATAGATCTTACTAGAACGGGAGATTATACTGATAATACACAGAAAGATTTTGAAAGTGTTGTACAGGTTATTGGGTTAAGAGCACAACCAGTAGTAATGAATAACCCAGTTGCACTTAATGGAGCCGGCGCCAATGTTTTAGAAAACTATGGGGCACCAACACTTACAGGAGCAGGTTGGATATTTAAATTTGCTTTTGAAAGGGAAGGAGTACACTCTATTGACACACTTAAAGACGAATTAGATGGAATAGTACTGAACGGAGGTACAATAGATACCAAAAGTTCAGTTAATATGGAATTTACTAAACAAGATTTATTATAGAGATAAAAAATGCCTAAAAAGAACAAACCGGAACTTACACCAAAACCTTATGTTGAGAGCGGTAACATAGAGGCACACATAATTGCAGATATGCTTAGAATAGAAAGCATTACAGCAGAACTAAGAGAGTTTAAAGAAACAACTAAAAGTAGATTAGACAAATTAGAAAGTTGGATAATTGCTATTGTTGGATTAACTGTAACAACATTAATATCCACGGTAGTAGGATTAGTATTAAAAGTATTATGAGAATAGACGAGTTTACAGAAGAGCCTATTTACGAAGCCAGAATGGTATGGCGTAAAGTAGGTAATAAGATAAAACGTGCTGTCAGATGTACTGCTGGTAGACGTAAGGGTAGAGTAGTATCTAATCCTAGTCAATGTAACGCACCTATAGATTATAAAAAGAGAATAAGTTTAAAAAGAACAAAAGCACGTTTAGGTGCAAGAATGGCAAAGAAAGCCAGAAGAACAAAACGTATGAATCCTCTAAGTAGAAGAGTTAGATCATTAAATAAGAGAAGATAAATGAAGTTTACTGATGTAAGAACATTCGAACATCTATTACAAGAGTATTCATATAATAGCTCTGGCAAACCTCAACCTTCCGGTAGTCAATCTCACGGACAAAATTCAAAAGATAAAGATTCAAAAGGAGTACCAGTTGCTGTTAAAACTGTTCAAAAAGATACTCCAGTAAAAGATTTAAAAGGCAACGATATAGGAACTGTGGTATCTACAGTAGGAAAACTTCCTAAAAAAGATAATGTTGTTATTCAAGATAAAGATAAAAATTTAATTGTATTAGATAAAAATGCAAAAGTTGATGTTTCCACAGTTGATGAATCAAAATTATCTAAAATAGCAAAACGTAAAGGTAAAAAATTAAAACTTAGAAAATTAAAGGGTAAAATTAAAAAATTATCTAAAAGTAGTCTAAGTGAAGCAGATGAAGATTTATTTGAGATAAATTTTAATAGAAAAGAAATAGCAACACAATCATTAGATTTACCTATCAAATGTGGATTTGAAGCAGAAACATTTTTCTATAATGTAGATGAGTCTAGTTCAAACGACGTAGATGAAATGTCAGTAGGAGATGTAGAGTACGAATACGGTGATCTTCCAGATTCCGCATATTCAGATTTTGAAGATTGGTTATATGACAAAGGACAAAACGAATATTTAGAAGAACTTATAGATGAAAAACTAGAGGAAGTAAGGGAAGATGAAGATTACCTTAACGACTTTATCGATAGTAGTAGTGGTCCTACAAGCGAAGCCGTAGAAAGATACAGAGATGAATTCGAAGAAAACGACCCACAAGAATTCGAAAACCGAACTGAAGATGGTTGGGGTTATATGAATTGGGTAAGGGAATTTGTAGAAGAAGAATATGAACAAGAATATTTAGATTGGTTAAGAAGCGATATTCAAGAAGACTATGATTTTGATGATGATGCCAAAGAAGCCGCCAGAAGCGACTATAGTATGGATGATTGGGTATATGACAATTATAGTTATATGTCAGATTTCCTAAATGATTATGGCTACTCATATCCTGAAAATGAAGGTAGTATAGAAGGAGTAGCAAATGAATTTCATAAAAGTTGGCAACATGAAAATAGTAAATATGATGGTTTTCCTGATTACGGTAGTTATGGCGATACAGATAATCCAGGTGGTTGGGCAGTAGAAACTGATAGTAGTATTAATGCCGATGAAGGTGTAGCGGCAGAATTGATTTCCCCAGTATTTAATTCCCCTAGAGAAATGCTTGAAGAAATGAGAAGTTTATTCGATTGGAGCGAAGATAACTTTGGAACAAATAATTCAACAGGATTACATATCACAATGAGTTGGAACGGCGAGCCAGATGCCCCTAGAAGCGATGATGGTAAAAAATCAGGACAAGTATTAAATAGATTAAAAATGGCAGTATTGTTAGGAGACGAATATCTACTAGCAGAATTTGGAAGATTAAGAAACAGTTATACTAGAAGTCAGTATAAAAATATTTTAAAACATGCTGAAGATATGGACACATCTCCTAAAAGTTTTGAAAAATTAGAATCTGAACTTGAAAAAGGTATTAGTAGAGAGAAATTTAGTAGTATTCATTTTAAAAGTGAAAAAGACAGTAACTCAGGTAATAAACTAATTGAATTTCGTATTGCAGGAGGGTCTGATTACAACACAATGTTTGAAAAAGTTGTAAAGGCAGTTGTCAGATATGCTACAGTAATGAAGGCAGGATACGATCCAGATGCTTACAAGCAAGACTATGTTAGAGCAATATCAAAATTACTAAGAAAAGCAAGTGAAATAGACCCTAAGAGATTAAGAGAATTAGAAATACACAACCATCCAGTTATAGATGCGGCAAAAGAAATTGTAGGTAAGAAAGATTATTTTGAAATACTAAATGCATTATCTAATAGTGTAGATTATTTTCACAGATATCAAAATCATATAGAACCAGACGCAGATAAAAATTGGAAACAAAGTGTTATAGATTTTAAAAAGAATACAGGTAGAGATCCAAGTTGGATAGGCGAAACTCGTCTACTAGGCGAAAGTCCAGATGAAGAAATAACAGGTTACATAGAGCCAGATTCAGTAGCACCTAGTGTAAGAGCACCTAAATTACTTGAAAAATCACAAGAATATTTTATGTCAGGTATGACAATTCTAGCAAGAGATATAGCAGAAGGCAGAAACAGAAATCCTGTAAGAGCAAAGCAGGTTGGAGAATTTAGAAAATACGCAAAAGAATTGTTATTAGATTATGACAAAATACAAGACTTAGCAATACGAGGATTACCAACACATAATTTTCATGGAAGTGACAAAGAAAATGTTTTAAAACTAAGGAAAGGTATAGAGGCCATATTTAAAAAAGAAGGTATTATTAAAGACTTTGATTTTATGACAAATCAACAAGTTGATTTACTTATAGAAAGGCTGTGGCAATTTTTTGCTACTGATGACAAATTAGATAATAATAAACGTGAAAAATTAAAAAACTTAATGATAGGTGTTTCACCAGGATCTGAAAAATATATTGCTAGTTCTTTAAAGGCTTTAGTACATGTAAGGCAAAAAAATGACTTTTCAAGAAAATTAAAATCAGGTGGATACGATTCAGATAGTGTAAGTTTGTTTAAGCCAGGCAGTTTAACCAATAAAAAATCTATAGAAAAGTTACTTAAATTTTTAGAACCATATCAGGGATATGCTCACCCTACTACCAAAGACCATCATACAAATATTAAAGATGACGATAGGTACGCACAAGTATTTCAGTATAGTTTGATGCAAAGATTAAGAGAACGATTAGATTATGTTAGACAACTACAAACAGATGATATAGACAAATATTTGAATATAAAAACAAAATTAGTTAAAATAGCAGAAGAAGTAGTAAAGACATTACATCAACCAAATATTGATTATCCTAAAGGCCCTATGAGTATAAAAGGAATAAAAGATTATGCAGGTTGGGGTCTATATGAAAATGATAAAGAATTTGGAAGAAGAAATTTATGCATAGAGCCTGGTTACATGTCAAGCATAAATGATTTTTTAGATAGTGCAGTTAAAGATGATGAGAATCCTTATACATTTACAACTGCATATAGTGATAGAATTTTAGACCTCTCTATTGGAAATCTAGATGACTACTACCATTTTAAGAAAAAATCAGTAGATAAGCAAGAAATTAAAGATTACGGTAAAGATGTTTTCCATCATCCTGAATTTAAAAGAATCCACAAAGAAAACTTAAAAGCCTTAAGAAAGTTTTTATCTCAATTCGATAAAATATTCCAAGCAGAAGGCTTTACAGATCTTAAACAGGAAATTGCAGGTAAAAATAATGTACACAAACTTGAAGCAGAATTTATAAAAAATATCAGAGATAATGCTAAAACTACATTAAATATTCCTAGCCATAGTTATTGTTATTTAGATAAAGAATTTTTTGAAACAATTACAGATGAAAGTTATAATGACAGGATTGCCTATCTGGACAATCATTTAAGTGAATTTAATAGAGATGTAAATAAAGGTGGCAAAGTATGGGTTATCCCAGCAAGTCATTGGCACGATGTACATGATGCAGTAGAAGGAATGGATTTGATTGTTACTTTTGAAAGTGCTAAGAATTATTATCATAGTTGGAGAAGAACAGGTTATAGGAGACTTATAGATAAATTTACAATGACTTATGGAGTTTCTTTTGAAAAACTTACTGGTCTTGAAGACGATAGATTTATCCAACCTAATGGAAATCAAATAAAGAAATTAATGGAACTTGGTATAGAAGTAACTCGCAAGGGCGATAGCAGAAAAGGAATGCCTGATCAGCCAGATTTAGTAGATTCAGAAGAATTAGAAAATCCTATAAGTGGAGAGCCTCTTAATAGAAGTAGTGCTATGACTTGGCAAAGTATAGATAATGTAGAAAAAGAAAAGAAAAGGTTCAATGCTTTTGATTGGTCTGTATATCCTGAGCAAATGAAACAATTAGTTTTAGATGAAATAGAGGAAATTAGAAAAGAATCCGAAATATATTTTAGTTTTCAACTTGCATTATCAAACGTATTAGAAAAAGTATTAAAAGGTGAAATTGATATAAACCCTAAAGATCTTGGAATACCAGGTGGTTTTCTTATTAAGGCGGCAGGTGTAGAAGGTTACACAAAAGATCATTCTGCAAAAATTGCCGCAGAAACAAATTGGACTAATTTAACAGATGCATTAGGTATAGAACGTGGTGTAAATGATCAGGGTGTGGAATTGCTTAAGAAAACATATTATATGTATGATGAAAACTCTTCAGGTCCCTATGCCGCAGAAGGAGTTTCTATAGAAAGATGGATTGATGCTGTTAAAAAAGCCAATGAATATATTGAAAAAAATTATACAGTAAGTGGTGGTAACTATTTCAGAGACAATGATTATATTGGTGGCAGACTAGGTGGCCCTGATAGTGCAGAAAAAACAGCATCAGGTCCAATTACACAAACACAAGCAAATGGTTCAGTAGGAGGAGGGGTAACAGAAGACGATTATGAAGATGCTAGATTACGTTTTCCTCTTTTTAATCAGATGATGCAAAACGGTATCCAAAACTATATATCACGCGGAAGTGTAAATCAGTTAGTAGGCTTTTTAATGCACCCAGACAATAATTCGGCTTTTCAAGATTTAGTTTTGTCTACTATTGGAGAGTCAGGGCCATTTGAACACTTCAGAGACGCACTCGCGGCCGCAAGGAGAAGAGTCAATCCAAATGATCCAAGGTATGATGAAAGCAAGATAAATAGTGATATGCCTGGTATTTTTGAAAAATTTGATAATTTATCTTTAGAAAAACAATTAGATGTTTTATCTAAAATCGAATCTAAAAAGATAGATGAAGCATATAAACGGGCAAAACAAGTAAAAGCAAAAAGTAAAAAGCCTAAAAAGATTAAGCCAAACAAAGGTCATGAGTCACCTCATCCTATGAGAGGAAAACTTGTGGGAGAGAGTGTACCAGATAACACAAAAATCCGAATGTTAAATCATTTACTTTCTGATAAAATGCCTGCAAACGATATTAAAAAGCAAATGGATGCCTTTTTTGCTTTACCTGACCCTAAAATGATAAAAGCATTTAGAGACAGACGTGCTACGGGCGGAGATGATGCATGTTTAAGACCTATATTAAGAAGTTTTATAAAAAGGCAAATGGCTGATACACAGCAAAAGTTTATAAATTTAAATGAATCTAAATTAAAAGAATTAAGAATTGATAATATAGATGCTGAAAGTCCTGATCCAGAAAGATTTATTATAGTAGATAGTCAGGGTAACGAAATTAAAATAGGTGCAAATTTAGGTAGTGCTAAAATTATTGGTATAGTTCCGCCTAGCGGAGATAGTTTAGGTTCTATAATAACTACTAAAGGAAAATTATCTATACCTAACAAATTAGGACTTAAAATTATAGATAAAGAATTTAAACAACAAGAACTTCCTTTACCTAAACCAGAACCTACACAATTAGAGTTGCCTGGTATGAATAAAAAGCAGGAAGAGTCTTTAAAGGAATACGAAGACTTAGAAGCAGAAAAAGAGAAAATACAGGACATTGTTAGTAAGTTAGACATAGAAGATGAAAAAGATAGAGAACTTATAGATCAAATCTGGAGAATACTTAATGCAGATCATATTCAATCTATAATTGGTAAATTAGTTGTTAAGCCTATTGCTGATGAAACAGCAATGAATAAAGAAGCGGCAACTAAAGTTTTAACACAGGTAATATACCAAATAGAAAGCAGTTACGATAAAATTAAAGAGTTTTTAGATGACTTAGAAAAAACAGGTTCTGCTTATGATGTTGATGCATTGAAGCAACCAATTAATGCTTTATCAAATGTATTTAAATCAGATGTAGGATATACAGTATTTAAAACATTGTTACCATATGGAGTAGGCTCTAATAAAAAAGGTCCAGGTGAATTTGCTCTTGCTATGTTAAGTGATAGAGTACAATTAAGTGATACTACAGGAGATATTGTAGTAGACGGAGAACTAGTTGAAGTAAAAGCAAGTAAAAGTGAAACAAGTTCAGGCGGTGGTAGATTAGGAATGGGTGGTATGCCACAGTTACAAGCAAGAGATATATTGCTAAGATACAAAGATGTTATACCGTCAGTTGCTTCACATTTAGAAGATGAAGGAAATAAAACATTAGGTATAACTAACTTTGTAAAATATTTAAATCAAGATCTTCCAGTAGGGGATAAGAGAAGATATGATATTACTAAAGAGTTTTATAAGGATCTTTTTATACCAGCATCAGTAGAGAAAATTGCAAAAGCATTTCAAAGTTCAGATAATGATAAAGAGATTGCACTACAATATGCAGGTGCTAATTACAATGACTATTTAACAAAAGGACAATTTGAAGCATTATTGGCAATAGACATGTACACAGGTAAAACAGCATACATATCTAATGAAAAAGAGTTTATGGAGTTCCAACAGGGAGACCATTCAGGTGCTATGGGTATTAGTGTAGTACCTTCAAACTCAGGGCCAACAGAATCATTTGTACAAATGACATTTATCAAGAAGGGGAAAATATGAAAATAAATGATATAAAAGAAAATTTTGCCCTACCTAATATATCATATGACAAGTATGGTATGCCTGATTACTCTCCTTATTTAGAAATAATCACAAAGGCTTTTAAAGATAAGGATTTAGGAAAAGTACAAATACAAAGATTTTTAGAAGACAAATTAGGAATAAGAGCAAGACTTGCCAGAGAACTTATACAAAGATGGGAAAAAGTAAACAGAGAAAAAATACCATTGAAATTAAATGCTGAAGCCGGAGGCGGAGGTGGTGCCGGTGGTGGCGGTGGTGCCGGTGGTGGTGCTGGTGGCGGTGGAGCCGCAGGTGGCACTGGCGGAGCAACAGGCGGAACAAGTTCAGGTGGAGACGGAGGGTCTGCAGATGGTGGTAGCACCGGAGATAGTGGTACTACATCCTCCGATTCCACTCCTAGCGATGCACCTACTATGAGTGCTCCAAGAGGAGGATATTATTTCTTAGGAAGTATGGCGCCCTACAAAAAATCCAAAAAGAAAAAGAAGAAAAAGAAAAGTAAACAGTTTAAGTTCGGTGACGGCATTTATGAAAATGTTGAACAAATGGAAGATAAGTTATGGGACTTAAAATCTGCTTTAGAATCAGCAAGAGCAGAAACTAAGAATATAAAATATGCAGATATGCATATGGATATTATTAGCAAAGTTTCTAATATTGCAGAGGAAAACGGCATAGAACTAGATGAATATAATATAAATCAAGTTTATAGAGCAAAAAATAATTTAGAAAGTGCTATCTATCAGTTAGAAGAAGACTTTGAAGAAGCAATTAGGGAATTGCAAAACGCAATAGATATGTACGATGAGGATTAGTAAAGTTGTAGAGCAAGCCATGCCTTGCCCAAAAACAAAGTCTAGAGGTTGCCAATGTGATAGAGTTGAAACTATTAAAGAAGCAGAAGAAGTTGTTAAAGCAATAGCACAATTAGAGCATACTGTAGACGATGTACAAGGTTTTGTAAAATTCAAACAAAAACCAGGCCAGCCCACAATAATCAAAGGAATAATCAAAGGACTTACACCAGGAAAACATGGGTTCCACATTCATGAGTACGGCGACCTTAGTGATGGTTGTGCGAGTGCAGGTGGTCACTATAATCCAGACGGTGTAGATCACGGTAGTTTACAAAAAGGACATGTGGGGGATTTAGGAAATGTTGTAGCAGACCAATCTGGTACTGCAAGATTTCAAATAAAAGCAGAACGTGTAGAATTATCTGATATAGTAGGTAGAGCAATAGTAATACATGCTGACGAAGATGATTTAGGTAAAGGCGGTGATGAAGAAAGTTTAAAAACAGGTAATGCTGGTGACAGAGTTGGTTGTGGTGTAATACGTTTAAGAGAAGTAGTAGAGGAAGATTACCAAAGAGGTGTTAGTGATAAGCATTTTGATAGGAACCAATTACCTCAGATAAGAAGAAATCACATTGAAAAATCTGAATTTAAATATAAAGAAGGCAAAATAAGTATAGATAAAATTAAGCCTGTGCAAACTCAACGTGTAAAAGGATTAAGTAAGAAAGCAGAAGATGTATTTTTAAATAATGCAGATAGGCCTTTTATAATAGATAGAAAAGGATATTTAATAAATGGACATCATAGATATGACGCGGCTCATATGTTGGGCATTAAACGTGTACCTGCAATAATGATAGATGCAGACATAGAAGATGTAATGAAATATTTTTCACATACTACAAGCGATAGAGATGTTATGTCAGAAAACTATTTTGAAGATTTATTAGAGAAATGGAGTAAGAAGTACAAAGACAGTATTAATTGCAGTAATCCAAAAGGTTTTAGTCAAAAGGCCCATTGTGCAGGTAAAAAGAAAAATGAAGATGTTGTGGGTATGAACCCACATGCTGTGAAACCTTACTTCTCACCAGAAGAAGCAGACAGAGCCAATGATGAATGGGTAAACCAAGCACAGGTAGATCAAGAAGATGGTGTTATAGTAAAAGGCACAGACGGTAAACAATATCGCATAATGACCAGTTACGGCAATCAACACTTTGAAGATGGTGAAGTATTTTTACAAGGACTTACAGATCCTAACTACATAGACACAGAAGGCTATC
>Ga0163109_10003049_pt1 | contig 12836 bp, 12 predicted proteins | sample CRUFie1St13metaG_FD_108704 | JGI IMG/M metagenome (GOLD analysis project Ga0163109, IMG submission 108704) | Marine microbial communities from the Costa Rica Dome - CRUD Field 142mm St13 metaG | ecosystem: Environmental > Aquatic > Marine > Oceanic > Photic zone | place: Costa Rica: the Eastern... | reverse complement strand
TTATCTTTATCAATTGCGTCTCTAATGTCGGCTTTTTTTGGTGCTTCATTTCCTTTATTACTAGATAAAATCAAATCTGATCCAGCTAATGGCTCAGGACCCTTCGTTACTATGGCGAATGATTTATTTTCTGCAATTGCATATTTATTAATAGCATTATTTATAATGTAGATATGGCAAATAAAACTAATGCTTATATTTTATCGAAGAAAGAATCTGGTGAATCGGATTTGGTTGTAACATTCTATTCAAATACTTTTGGTAAAATCGATTTATTTGTTAAAAGTGCTCGAAAAAGTAAGAAAAGATTTCAAGGAAAGTTGGAAAATTCTAATCAATATTCGATTGAGTTTGTCAAAGCAAAAAAAATTAATTCTCTTAATTCACTGACATCCATAGAACAAGCAAAAAATATCAGATTCTATGAATTTGATAAAAGTATATATATTTACAGATCTATTATTCTTGAAATGATTGATAAGTTCGAAATTGATAACCAACCTAATAGTGAAGTGTTCTCCTTGATGGAATTTTTCTATTTAAATATTAATTCGAATAATGAAATTAAAAAGATAAAGACTACCGTTAAAACAATTAATAAATATCTTAAAATTAATGGTGTACAGCCTACAATTAAAAAGTGCTATAGTTGTAAAAAAGATTTAATTAACATTAAATTTTTTGATTTAAAAAATGGTGGAAGTGTTTGTAATAAATGTAGATTAAAAAATAAACCATTTATATTGAACTTAAATAAGCCGATTAATACTAAAACCTTAAATAGAGATTTCAACTATTTAAATAATTTATTAATTATTTTGTTAAAATTTTGTGAATATCATTCTGGAAAAATCTTCAATTCTGTTAAATACTTAAGAGTAATATGAATAATGTTAAAGGATTTAGCTTTTCAGGAATCTCATGTGGGATTAAAAAGAAAGGTATTAAGGACTTAGGATTAATTTTCTCATCTAAGGAATGTTTAGCCCATGCTGTTTTTACAAAAAATAAAGTTATTGCTGCACCATTAATAGTTTCAAAAAAAATATTAAAAAAAAATAAAATAAAAGGAGTAATTGTTAATAGTGGTAATGCTAATGCATGCACAGGAAAGAAAGGAATTATATCAGCAGAAAAAATTATAAATAATGCAGCTAAAATTAAGAATTTAGAATTTAATAATTTTTTTATTTCATCCACAGGAATTATAGGTGAGCAACTTGATAGTAAAAAAATAATAAATAAAATTCCTGAATTATTTTCTAAATTAAAACCAAATAATATAAAAGATTTTGCAAACTCCATTTTAACTACTGATAAATACATAAAAATTAAATCAGCAAAACTTAAAATAGGTAATGAAACAGGAACTATTCTTGGGATTGCTAAAGGTGCCGGGATGATTCATCCAAATATGGCTACAATGCTTTGCTATCTAGTAACAGATATAAAATTTGAAAAGAAAACCTTTATAAATTTTATAAATAATGCAACGGATAAAACTTTTAATGCAATTAGCGTTGACGGTGATACATCTACAAACGATACTGTTTTAGGACTGTCCAATGGATTCATAAATAATTCTCCAATAAAAAGTAATACAAAAATAGGTAATCAATTATATAAAGAAATTGAAAAAATCTTTTATTATTTAGCTTCAAGCATAGTAAAAGATGGAGAAGGGTCTACAAAGTTTTGCAAAGTAACAGTAAAAGGTACACAAACAATTATTGATGCAAAAAAAGTTTGTGAAAAAATCTGTACTTCTTTACTCTTTAAGACTGCATTATTTGGTTCAGATCCTAACTGGGGAAGAATAATAGCTTCTGTTGGAGCAACAGGGCTAAAATATATTGATCAATCAAAAATAGATATCAAAATAAATAAAAACAATGTTGTAAAAAAAGGTATTGGATGCAAGCTGACGAATAAGATAAATATGTCAATGAAAAAGAAACAGATAGACTTAGAAATTAATTTAAATAAAGGTAGCAAGGAGTCGACCATGTTTACAAACGACATTGGTCATGAATATATCAAAATTAATTCATTATATAGAACTTAAATTTTATCAAGTATAGCTTTTAAATTATTAAAATACTTATATAAAAAATTTAAAAAAAACAAAATTAGAAGACCAATAAATATATATCTAAAATTCATAATATTAATGGGTGGATGACGGGATTTGAACCCGCGACCCTCGGAACCACAAACCGATGCTCTACCCCTGAGCTACACCCACCATCCTATACGCCACGAGGGATTCGAACCCCCGACCTACGGATTAGAAGTCCGTTGCTCTATCCAGCTGAGCTAGTGGCGCTTTTATTATTCAAATAAAAAGAATAATCAAAGTAAATTACACTAGGTTTTAAGTTTTGCAAATTTTCTAGTGACCCTCCCGAATATGATTTTAGTTTTCAATTGATACACTATTATCATATTAAATTTAGAAAGTATTAATTAATAAAGTTTATTTATTATAAAGAACTTCTTTCTTGTCAGCGAAGAAAATGGATTTAGTAATTATATAAATTAATGCAACTAAAGATATCTGCTCAACAACCATTGAGGAGAGTTTTAAGATAGCAAAATCAGCAGATATAAACCTAACAAGCCAACTAGATAAAATATCTAGCAAGCAGGCGGAAAAAGAGACTACAATAAGCCAAATCTTAACAACATTTGATAAATTACTGAAGAGCATTAAATGATTTAGGGTCATCAAAATAATACCCATAGCAAAAAGATGGAAGTGTGTCTCTTCTACAATTGACCCATAGCTTTTTGGCTGCCTAAACGTTTCAGGATTACCAAGGTAATAATTAATAATTTCTTGAATGGTGAAGCCAATTTTTGTCATAAATAAAAAATTTGTAATAATAAGGCCAATAAAGAACACCAATGAAAATAATATAATTAGTTTCAAAGCAAAATTCTTGTTTAAATCTTTTGTAATAAAAAAACGCATTTAAAAACTTACACTTAGTTATAAATCAAAGAGTATAAATTAGCAACTCTCTTGATAGCTTTTGTAGTTTCGTTATAAGAGATTGTTGAGTTTGCAACCCTAATGATCTCATTATACTTAGGCATTTGAGCGGGGAGAGTTTTATTATAAAACTGTTTGAACCAACTGCCTGACATTATGTATTCTTCAGGTTCATAAAAAGCTATTACTTCGGAGGACTTCATTCTTCCACCGTTATCAAAAACAATGAACAACGTTTGAGTTCTTGTTCTAAGTTTATGGGTGATAACAAAAGCAGTGAATTTTCTATTAGATCCACTAGCAGCTTCATAATAAGTAAATACTCTACTTTGAAATCTAGACTCAGCTTTTTCAGTTAAATCTTTGACTAATTTTTTTGTTAAATAAACTTTTTCTTTTTTAATATCTAACCCTGGGAAGTACTTTTCAAGTGCTTGATCTATGGTCATATTAACCTTGGAGTAGGATGGAAAAGTCAGGATTAAAACTAAAAATAATATGTTGAAAACTTTCATTTTTTTATTATAACTAAATAGTATACGAGTGCCACCTACAAGAGGTTTTTTTCACCGTTGACCAAGCGGCGGGTTGTCGAGAGAGATGTAGATGGCACTCCAACAATACAATATGCGTTTACACGGTCATATTCTTAAAATATATATCCGACACCAATGTTATACTGAGTATAATCATTATTAGTACCCGGATTTGTATGTCTTAATTGATCAAGTTTTAAAACAATATTAGCTATTGGCTTGATTGATACACCAACATTGTAATACTGTAAATCTTGATAATCTCTGTTTGATGTTGCACTTGAATCTGTAGCTTTATGGAAGTTTAAGTTCTCATATCTAAAGAAAGGTGCGACATACCAACTGGCTCCCATCATTGGTCCAATGTCTTTTGCTACTTCCCAGTAGTAACCGACTTGTTTTGTACCAAATTTAGTGTTAGCAGCATCAGTTATATATGCATTAAATCTATCAATGTTTGATAATTTATGGTTTGTGTATAGTGCTCTATATTCAAAACCAGCAAGCTCACCCATTAAATAGATTGTTCTCCATTCAACTCTTGATTTAGGATCATTCATGTCATAAGAAGAAGCAGTAGAACCAGATGGTTGAATATTACCTCTATAATATGAAGCACCAATAACAGTACTGTTATTCATGTTGTACTTGACAGAACCTGTAATCGCAAGTTCGTTTGCAGTTGATGAACTACCTTTACTTCTAAAATTCTTGTTAGTATTACCGTCAGCACCAGTGCCTGGGTTTTTTAAAGAAGTAATATAATAAGCTTTCCATTCGATTGTCTTATTATCAGTTTCACCAAAAAGACCTACACCATTTTCCCTATTTGTTGTAGGAAGCATAGTTGTTTCAGTTTGAGGTCTGTAAACCCCATGGAACAATGTAGGCTCATGAAGTTCGTTGATTATACCTGTAGGTAAAAGAAGCAAACCTGCTCTAAAACCTAAATTACCATTTAAAGCTTTAGGTAAATAATCGATATAAGCGAACTCTAAAAATGATTCATCTGCGTGTTCGATTTCAATCTCAGTGTTAAGAGACCATTCATCAGTAAATTTATATCCTATATAGAATACTCCACGATATGCATCAGTTTGGTCAGTTCTTTGCTCATTTGCATAAAACTTTCCTACTAATTCACCATAACCACCGATTGAAAGACCTGCAGATGTGTTATAAACTTTGGAAGCTGCGTCACCAAAACCATATTGTTGGCCTAATGAACCGCCCATTCCACCTTGTTTAAGTAATTCGACTTCTTCAGTTAATGCATCTAATCTTTCTTCCATAGATTGAGCAGAAGCATCTTTAGCAGTAAATAAACTACCAAATGATAAACTGAAAAGCATTACAAAAACTAGTAATAGCTTAAAGTTAGAATTTGTCATAATAACCTTAACCTCCTTGTTGATTATAGCATTGTGGACTCACAATATCCACAATGTCCAACAATACTATAATGAAATATAATCTAAAATCAAGAAAAATTTATAAATAATTGACATAATAAAAAAATTGTATAAATTTATGGACAAGTGAGGTCTATAATTATGAGTAAATTCAAATTTATATATATTATTTCATTATTGTTAATTCCAATTATTCTAACTTTTACCGCATTATCTGCTAAAGCAGATTTTGATCCAATAAAAAAACAAATTGAAAAATTTCAAGTTATTTTGAAAGAAAACAAGAAAATAGACAAGTCCACACTAAAAGAAAATTTGGAAATCTTGCTTGAAAAAGCCGCTTTAATTGAAAATGAAGTAGCAAGCACTGACATAAATGCCGACTTAGGCTTATTAATGAATAAGTATGTAACCAAAAACAAGAAAAATGGTGTTAAAAGTTCAGAATTAAGTTATTGGATAAAACACTTGTACGATGACATTCAAATGTTCAAAGACATGGGCATTGAAGGCTAATAATGCTAAGTACAGCATTCATCTCTTCATTTACAATAATATTTCGTGAAGCATTAGAGGCTGTAATTATCATTGCAGCAGTTTATGCATACCTAAAGAAGATTGATGATACTAAGGGCAAGAAAATTATTCATTATGCATGGATTTCATCTTTACTAATAGGTGTATTAACTTTTCTTGGAGCAAATTATTTATTCACTTTAACTTATGCAGACGCAGAAGTTGTCGAAGGTGCAACAAGTATTTTCGCATCTTTAATTTTATTTTACGTTGGTGTTTGGTTCGCGACAAAAGCCGAAAAAAACAAGTGGAAAGAATACTTGCAATCAAAAGTTGATGCAGCTGTTTCAAAAAAAGATTTATGGGCATTATTCTTTGTAGTATTTTTTGCCGTTTACAGAGAAGTATTAGAAACAATACTCTTCTATCAAGCGCTTCTTTTTCAATTTGATATCCAAGATATTACATTAGGTTTTGTAGTTGGCATTTTAATAGTTTCTATAGTTTCTTATATAATTCTTAAAATGTCTCTTATCATTAATTTGAGGGTATATTTTATTTTCACTAGTATATTATTATTTTTCTTATCTTTATCCTTTATGGGTTATGGAATAACAGAATTGCAAGAAGTCGGAATGATTTCTACTACTATTATCGATATTCCTAATATTACTATTCTTGGCTTGTACCCTACTCTAGAAACCTCTCTTCCACAATTAATAATGATATTAATATTACTAATATCAGCTTATAAAACATTTTTTAAATCAAGCTACGCAAATTGAAAAAGGTTTATTTTTTAACATTTCTTACTTTTTTTCTGATACATACAAATGTTTATTCCTACGAATATGAAAGAAGTTTTATTTCATGGGGTACAAATTTTGATATTCGTATTAATTCAGATATTCCTGAAAATGATCTTGATGACATTACTCAGAATATATTAGAAATTCTAGAAGACCTAAACAAAAAATTCAATAGTTATGATAAATCATCTGAAATTTCAAAATTAAATTTGACTAAGAAAAAAGAAGAAAAAATATCAAAAGAACTTTTTGACATAATTAATATTTCAAAAAATTACCATAATAAAACTATGGGTTATTTTGATATTACGATTGGTGCAATAACTGAACAATTTTCTTTTGAAAAAAATAATGAAGAAACAGAGTTGTCGAAAAATAATAAATTTATTAATAATTGCACAGGGTGGGATAAAATTGAACTTAAATTTGAAAATTCTTCAGTTATGAAGAAAAGTGATTGTTTAAAATTTGATTTAGGAGGCTTAGCGGAAGGTTATGCAATTAAAAAAATAATTGAGTTTCTTGAGGTTTATAAAATTGAAGATGCAATAATAAATTTTGGGGGTAATATCTCAACCTTATCAAAAAAAAATAAATGGTCAATTAAAATTCTAGAGCCTAGGGTTGAATATAAAATCTATGATGAAATTGAGTTAAATAATTTATCTATATCTGTGTCCTCAAAATACTCAAAAACTGTTGTTGATAATGGCATATCTTATTCTCATATATTTAATCCTGTAAAGAAAAAACTTTTAATCAAAAAAAATATATCTGTTTCGGTTATATCAGATGATCCGGTTTATTGCGATGTTATGTCAACTACTTTGATAACAATGGGTAAAGAAAAAATGCTTAAAACAATAAAACTAAATGATATTAAAGCTATTGTATTAGAGAGTGCTGAAAATGAAGCATCAGTCATATACGACTTTAGAAAATTAGATCGTTAATCGGGGTGAGAGGGCTCGAACCTCCGACCCCCTGTTCCCAAAACAGGTGCGCTACCAGCTGCGCTACACCCCGATTAAAGAATCAATTATACATATTTAGAGAAAAACAACAATTCTTTTTAAATTTCATAAAATTGCTGATTAAACTTAAAAATCTTAGAATATTCAGTGTCTTTCTGTATTAATTCATCATGTGTACCAGTTTCAATTAATTTACCATTGCTTAAAATTATAATTTTATCATTATCCTTTATAAGATTTAATCTATGAGCTATTAGTATTGATGTTTTATCTTTTACTTTGTCTAGATAATCTTTTACATCTTTTTCTAGATCTAAATCTAAATTGGAGGTTGCTTCATCTAGAATTATTACATGAAAAGGTTTCTCCAAAGTTTGTTTTACATTTCTTATTTGCTTTTCCCCTACAGATCTTAATGCATCAAAGCTATTTATGTTTTCATCATCAATTACAATATTAAATAATGCGGTGTCTTGCATAATTACTGAAAAATTTTCTCTAATTGAGTTAAAATTATATTTTTCTAGTTCAATTCCATCAATTAGTATTTCACCTTTTTTTGGTGTATAAAATCCTAGCAGAAGATTCATTATTGTAGTTTTACCGGAACCAGTAGAGCCCAACATAAGTATTGAATCTCCCTTATTAATTTTTAAATTAAAATTTTTCAAAACCCAATTCTCTTCACCACCATATGAGAACCAAATATTTTTAAATTCTATGCATTGAAAATTTCTAGGGAATTCGATATTACCAAACTTTTCTCTATCAACTTTAGCGATATTGAAAAGATTCTCACTAGCAGCAAGTGCAGACTGTAAAATATCATACTTATCAGCTAAATCTAAAATTGGTCTAAAAATCATTCTTAAAAAAAATAATATTGCCAATAATTCTCCAACTGAGAGATTATTAGAGACAATTTCTCTACCTCCAATCCACACAATAGTAGCGGTTGAAAAAACAGACATAAATTCTATAAATGGACGATAGACAGCAAAAGTATACATTTGCTCCATGTTTGCAGAAAAATTTTCATTACTCAATGATTTAAATCTAGTTAAGTTTTCATCGGACTTATTATATATTTTTAGTAATCTAATACCTCTTATTGATTCATTAATGAAAGAATTTAGTTTTGATATAGTTAATCTTAACTTGGTGTAAACCCTCCTTAATCTTTTTCTATATAAAAAAGCAAATACAATAATAAAAATTGTTATTAAAATAATTGAAAAAGTTAAATTGTAATTATATTGGAACATTACATAAATAACACCAACAATAACTAATAAATCCTTAACAAACTGAACAAGCACATTCGTATAAAACTCATTTAATGCATTAACATCATTTGTAACCCTAGTTGTAATTCTTCCAACACTTTGTTTATCAAAAAATTGTTGAGGTAAATTTAGAACATGATCAAAAACATCATCTCTGATATTTTTCATTATTTTTTGACCAGTGATATTCAGAATATAGCTAAATGTTGAACTAAAAATAAACACGCCAACTATTAGACCTAAAATTTTGAATGATGAATTTTTTATGTTTTCATATGTTGATTTTGATTCAACTATATTATCAACTACCTCTTTTATATTTATTGGGACTAGTAACTCAAAAATTGCAACAACTACCATTGCGAAGAAAGCTACGAAAATAAACGCCTTATAAGGTTTCGCAAAACTAATCAACCAGAACAAAATATTTTTATCAGTAAATTGATTTCTATGCATTACTACTACCTGGTAATATTTTTTGAATTGATAATAATTGATTGAATAAATTATTATTTGTTAAAAGATCACTAGATTTACCCATATCAACAATGTTCCCAGAATCTAAAACTATAATTTTATCTAATGAATAAATTGTTGAAATCCTTGATGAAATAATTATTAAAAATTTATCTTTAAATTCATTTTTTAAATTTTTTAAAATTTTAAGTTCAGTGTCGACATCCAATGAAGACAGTGTGTCATCAATTATGATAATTTCCGGATTTTGATATAGGGCTCTAGCGATTGAAACCCTTTGTCGTTGACCGCCTGATAAAGTAACTCCCCTTTCCCCAACAATTTCATCTAATCCATTTTCAAGATTTGATAAATCCTTTGTAAAACCTGCTAAATCAAGACATTTGAGGATTTTTTTATCATTTGTAAAATTATCAAAAAACGATACATTTTCTCTTAAGCTACCAGAAAAAATAACAGGATTTTGTGGCACATATAAAATTTTTTCTCTAATTGAATATTTATTTAATCTTGTTATTTCTTTATCATTTATAAAAATATTTTGAGACTCGGTGTCTTTTAGTAAAAGATTCGCAAGAGATGTTTTACCTGATCCAGTTTTACCGGTTATACCAAGTGATTCACCTTTTTTTATTTCGAAACTAATATTATTTAGTATATTTTTATCCTCAATTTTGAATTTAGCATTCTTAAAATTTACATTAATTATTGAAGTTAAAGATTCAAGATTTGATTCATCATTTTCTATATCTTGATTCATTATAGAATCGACACGACTCAAACAAGCATTTCCTCTTTTTAACCAATCAACTGCTAACCCCATAGCCACAACGGGCCATCCCAGCATGGTTAAATAAACCATTAGCGAGGAAAATTCTCCTATTGTTATTTTTCCATCAATAACCATTTTGCTTCCAATAAAAATAAATACAAAAATTGACAAGCCAGTAAAAAAAGTAATTAAAGGTTGATAGCCCGCCCAAATTTTAACTAAACTTAAATTAACTTTTTCATAATCTTTACTCTTAGATTTAAATTGTTTTAATTGGTCATTTTGAACGTTTAAGGATTTTATAACTCTTATTGAAAAAATTATTTTTCTTGCCTCTTCCGTAAGTTTTGAAAAAGATGATTGAACATTAAGAAATAACTTTTCAATCAAATCACCATATTTAACAATTAGTAAACCCATAATGAAGAATGGTATTGAGGCATAAGCAGTAAATATAGGAGATATAAAAAACATAGATATAAATATAAAAACTAACAAGACAATGCCGTCATATGCTACTACCACACCAAATCCACATGCCATTTTAATAGTTTCTATGTCGTTTACACCTCTTGCCATAAAATCTCCAACAGTATTTTTTTGGTATGAATCCTGAGATAATTTTTGAACTTTTTCAAAATAAGAATCTCTTAATTTTCTTTCTATTCTTCTGGATGTTCCTAAAAGAAAATATCTCCAAACAAACCTAAAAATAGCCATAATTATTCCGCAACCGATTAAATAAAGCGCTGATTCATTCACTAAAGATATTATTTCTGTTTCACTATTTAATGTAGATATGCCATCTACAACCTTGCCTATTAATATTGGGACAATTAGTTGCATCATATCTACCATTGTTAATCCTATAATTCCAAAGAATATATTTTTTTTATGATTTTTTAGCAGTGAATATAATGTTCTTTTTTTCATGACTAGTTAAAATAAAATATAAATTAGTATTTTTTCATTATAAATGAAATAATTGACAAAGAGGCAAATAAGGGTTTAAATAGGGAAATGGAATTAGGTCTAGCATTACCAATTATTGCTAATATAAGCATAAAAGATCAATTGAGAATAGCCATTAAAGCTGAAGAATTAGGCTTTGCTTCTATTTGGGCAAGTGATCACATAATTATCCCTCAAGAATGGAAAGGTAGATTCTCTGATATTTTTCCTGATCCGTTTATAATTCTTACTGCTATATCACAAAATACGTCTAAAATTACTTTAGGAACTAGCGCTATAATACTCCCTTACAGGAATCCGATTATTGTTGCGAAAATGCTTTCTACTTTAGATAATGTTTCTGGTGGAAGATTAATATGCACTGTCGCCCCAGGATGGATGAAAGAAGAATTTGATGCACTAGGCATACCTTATGAAGGAAGAATAGATAAAACCAAAGAATTTATCACAATAATGAAAAAATTATGGAATGATGAGCTTGGCTCTTTTTCAGGTGAATATTATTCTTTTGAAAATGTATCTTTTCAGCCAAAGCCAATTCAGGATAAACTAGAAATTTGGATGGGTGGTAATGCAGATGCGGCAATAGAAAGAGCTATTGATTTTGCTGATGGTTGGCAACCTATTTGGTTCAGCCCTGATGAATTGAAAAATAAAATTAATTATTTAGAAGAATACGCTTCAAAAAAGAACGTTGAAATAAATAATTACAATATTTCATTAAGGAATAGAATTCTTTTAACTGATTCTAAAGATAATGGAAACAACCCCAACACAGCTCTAATTGGTGAAAAAGATGAAGTTTTCGAAAAAATATTGGCTTATAAAAATCTCAAAATAAAAGAAGTCGTACTCGATTTTATTTCACCAAATATTGAAGAGATTTTGGAAACAATGGAAACAGTTGGCAAAGAATTAATCCCAGAACTTTAATTATCTAATCTGTTTAATATACCAGTCCAATATTTATGCCAATATGAATCTTCAACTTGTGCTTTCAATTCTTTTTTTGCATAAATTATTGCATCTTCTTTAGTGTCAGTAAATAATTCAAGCTGTTTAGCTGCATTATCAAGCTCGTCTTCAGTAATTTCAATAGAATCTAATACACCGCTTACAAATTTACCCATTTGTATCAAGGAGTCATTTAATAAAGTTTTATTTTTATCAATTTCATCAGTCAAGGGGTTTGCATCTTTACCTAAGAGATTTTTAGCTTGAGAAAGTCTAGTAAGATAATCTTCAATAGATTGAACATTTCTAATAGCATTTTGCAGCTCTTTCACTAATGTTGTTAGTTGTCTTGAATCAGACATATTTTCTTGAATCTCCTTATTTTTTGTTAAATCACCCATATATTCACCTCATTCAAAAAAAATTATACCAGGTTTATTTTGTATATATTCTATAAAATCTTCATCAACTACTTTCATGTATTTTTTTTTATTTGAAGCATGTCTAAAAGTTGCCTTTCCAAGTTCATTCCAAAAGAGGAACCCTACGTGTGAGACATCTAATCCTATATCATTTGAAATTATTCCAACAATATAAAAATTATTTTTATTTAAAGAATTAATGATTTTATTAACATAAGGAATACTAGCATATTGAATATCAATTTTTTTAAATGGAATTCCATTTAAATATTTTTCATCCTTATTTTTTTTATTTAATATTTTCGACTTTTTAGTATCATATTTTTTCTTTGGAATATAATTATTATTTGCAATCCATTCTGTAAAAAAATGGTTCCTAGTTTTAAAAGAAACTTCACCATTTACATATCTTAAATTTTTAACATTATTTTTGAAAGCCAAATAATTTGAAGATTTTTCTAGTGCCATTACATATTCTATATATGTAAAACAATCTAGACTTTTTAAATCAATTATAAATTTCTCTTCCGTATTTTCCGATCCAATTAAAACATTCGGAACATAAGGGACATTTAAAAAAAACTTTGAATATTCATAAAGTTTGTTATTTCTATCAAGATGAGATGTTTTATTTAAGAGCCTGTCTATTTCTTTAGAATCAAACGCTTGGACATAAACTGAGAATAATAAAAATAAGATTATAAACTTAAG
>Ga0163109_10003048_pt1 | contig 12840 bp, 6 predicted proteins | sample CRUFie1St13metaG_FD_108704 | JGI IMG/M metagenome (GOLD analysis project Ga0163109, IMG submission 108704) | Marine microbial communities from the Costa Rica Dome - CRUD Field 142mm St13 metaG | ecosystem: Environmental > Aquatic > Marine > Oceanic > Photic zone | place: Costa Rica: the Eastern... | reverse complement strand
TGTGGCCTTGAGGAATGCCGCCCTGCATCTTCTCGTCAAGGCCTTCGATGTGGGTTGGGATGCGTTCCATCTCGGACATGTGGCTCACTCGTTTGTCGGTGAACCTTCCGATTCTTCAATATCACCCACGCATTTGATGGGTAATCTCCAAGGCCCTCGTTGTTCAGTTCGGGGTATGAACGTGTGGCTGGCGTCCAACTCCGAGCGCCGCTTCGCTATCTTGTCCGCTCTTTTTCCAAACCTTCACCACGAAGGCTTGGTCGGGGTTGACGAAACCCCACCAACCGGTACGGTTGAACATCAAGTTCTGACGATTTGTCAGCGCAAAGCGGATGCACTACCGCACTCGGACCACGATGTTGTGGTTGTCGCTGACACGATGTTGAGTGATCCTGACGACCACTCGCTGAGCATGGGCAAGCCGCACGACCGGGCGCAAGCAGCGTTGATGCTTCATCGCCTCAGCGGTAGGCTGCACCAAGTTTGGTCGGCCACCGGCGTTCGTTGGAACGGCACGTGGCACTACTGGTGCGAGGCTTCCGTCGTGGCCGTTCCCGACCTGACCGATGAGCAACTGGAAGCCTTGTTGGATTCGGCGTCATGGAAAGGAAAAGCGGGGGGGTACGACCTCCACGGCCCGATGGGGGAACACGCCCGTCTGGTGGACGGAGCGGAGAGCACCGTTCTTGGGTTTGCAGGCGAGGCGATGCGTTTTCTCGAAACCTTGGCTTCAGCGCTGTAAGGTTCAGAGAAGCGGTGTCAAACCAAGATCGTGTTTTTGCATGTCGACCACCACGTTGTGGCCGGGAATCATCAACAACTTGTCTTCTGCATCCAGCGAGAACACGCTGACTCGGGCGTGATCTGCCATGTGCTTGATCTCTCTTCGACACGCCATCTGGTGGCTCTCCATGTGGACCAGGGAACGCAAATCCACGATGGCGGTGTCTCCTTGCATGACCCGTTCGAGCATGGCCGTGGTCGGGATGCGCTTCATCACATCGGGGGCGATGTAGCGAAGCGCCTTGTTGGGAATGTGGGGGCGGCGTTGCTGTTGCACCCCGAGGTCGTGAAACGCTTCTCCGTCTGGGGTCATAGGTCCGTTCCAGCCAAGCGGTGGCGTTCTCAGTTGGCTGACATCGGGTTCGAGGGTTGAGGGTGCGGGTGTCGAGGTTTGGGTGAGTGGCTCGGCGGTGGCTTCCTGGGTTTGTGAACCGGTCAACGAGACCGGTTTTGATGACGGTGCCGGTTGGGTCGGTGCCGATACGGTGGCGTCCGTGGCTCCCTCGGGGTCCGGCAGTCCGAAGAAATTCCACAAACTTCCCATGCTTCCTGCCTCAGAAGTCCAAATCGTCAAGCAACGATTGCAACTCATTGGATGCAGGGGCTGGTGGAGTTTGTGAAACTATGGGTTGAACCGGTGCTGGAGCCGCTTGATTTGCGGCCAACCATTGCTCGCCGTAGTAGTTCCACTGCTCCATGGTCCATCCCTCTGGCAGGCCCGTGGCTGGAAGTGGCGGACCGGTGTTGGCGGGCGCTGCAGCCTCCATCATGGGGTTTGCAACAGGGGCTGGTGCTGGTTGGGCCGGTTGCTCGGCAGGCAATTCTGCCATCGTCTTCGGAGCGGCGGCAAACTGGCTTTGTTCAAATGCACCAAAATCCTCGTCGCCGCTCGTTCCCTGACGGGTGAACAGCAGGAAAACCACCAAACCAACGATGATGATGCCAAGCACGCCGATGATGGCCGCAGTGGTGGTCCCAACGGTGCTCGTGATGGTTTCAATGATGCCCTCGGGTGGAGCTTCTGCAACCAAGACGGTGATTTCGGTTTGACTTGATTCACCGTTGTCATCGGTCACGGTCAGGACGAACACCCACGTGCCTGCGGGGAGATCTTCCACGGTCCACGTCGGCCCTGTGAAATCCACATCACCGGTTCGCTTGTTGTCCAAATCGGTATCGAGGTGGGAACTGTCCCATTCGTAGAGGAGGTTGTCTTTGTCGCTCAGGGTTTCAATGGTATCCGTTCCCGAGAGGGTGAGGTTGTCCCCTTCAATCAAGTCATCAAGGACCGAAACCTCGGTGATGATGGCGGACGGTGGTAGGTTCAACACGCTAACGTTCATGCTCTGTTGAGCCGTATCACCGTCGTCGTCCGTCACGGTCACCGTGACCATTCGCACGCCCGATGTGGTCCATGACGGAGCGATGTTGGTCCCGGTAAATTCGCAATCGTTGTCACCGGTACCATCGTTGTTAAGGTCCTCGTTGGCGTCCAAGTCCCAACAAACGACCAGGGTCTCCATGTCCGAAGCCGTATCCGATGGAACCACGGTCAGGTTGAGGAGGTCGCTTTCAAACACCGGCGTATTACCGGGCAGTCCCGTGACGCTTGGTGGCACGTTGTGAATCATCACCTTGGCCTCCTGAACTTCGGAGGAGGCGCCGTCGGCGTCGATGGCTCGAACTTGAACCGTGTGCATGCCGGAAGTGTTCCACGAAACCGCTTCAGAAGATGCGACGCCGATGCTCGAGATGGTCCAGTTCCCGTCCTCAAGCGACGGATGCCATTCAACGATGACCGTGCCCTCGTCGTTGGCGGTGTCGCTTGCGGTTGCTCGCAAAAGGGCCACTTCATCCTCATCGAGGTGCCACGTTCCGTTGGCGTCCGGCAGGACCTCCTCGCCTCCTTTGAACAGGGACGGCGGTGAGAGCGTTGGTGCGACGTTGAGCACCATCACTTCGCTGATGTGCGTTGTGGTTTCGCCGTCGTCGTCGGTCGCGACGGCGGTGATGCTCAACGGCCCCTCAAACATAGGCGTAAAGGTGCAAGTTGGCTGCGTGGTTCCTTCGTCGCAGTCCAGGCCGGGCCACGAGATGCTTACTTGTTGACCCGAGGGTGATGACGTGTCGATGTCTTCGATGTCAACGGCCTGAACGGTGATGGGAGATTCGACCTCCACCGACTCTGGGTGGGTGAGGTTGAACGACGGTGCTCGGTTCAAAACCACCACGTCGATCACCACCTCATCGGTGTCCAGCTCTTCGTCCACCACGAGGACCTTGACGCTCCATGAACCGCTGTTGGACCAGTTCCACTGGGTCCAGCAATCGGGCGCCTCAATGACATCAATGAGTCCAGCACGCGATTCGATTTCAAAGCGGCAATCCACATCGCCACCGTCGACGTCAAAGCTCTGCGAAGCGTTGAGGGTGACGTTCTCGAAGGTGTACTTTCCTTCGTCCACCACCAGGGAAGCGTTCGGTGCACGGCCGATAAACACCGAGATGGAGGCGTCGTTGTTGCTGCGGTTGGCGTCAGCAGAAACGTTCTCGTCCGGGTCGACCGTGAAGGTGAGTTGGGCTGTTCCAATCGGCATATCAGCCGGAACGGACCAGTCGACCAGGACACGCTCCTCCGCGTAAGGGGCGATGGCCGGTAGGGCGTCTCTCGAGACGATGCCGTCGGGCGTTTCGACCTCCATGAAGGTCGACGGAGCGGTGAGCACCCCGCGGTTTTGCGCTGGCAAGGAGAAACTGAGCACGTCACCGGGCAGGGCGTTGTATCCAATGGAGGCGCCCAGCGTGGACGTGTCGCCGTTTCGTGTTCGTTCCACAATCACCGAACTGGCCTGAGCCACCAGGTCGATACCGACCACGTTGAGGTCTTGGACCACGGTGGTGGCGCCAACCACGCCGGCAACGGGGTCGTACACCACGATGCCGTTGCTGGTGTAGTCGTCGCTGGCCGGCGTATCATCGACCTCATCCGAGACGTTGAGCGAGACCTGGGCCTGACCGTTGTTGTCCGTCGTCGGATTGAGAATGGAATCGGCGATCTCGTATCTCAGCTGCAGATTGGTGTTCTTGATCGGGATGCTCGGAGAGCCGGCGACGCTGTACTCGATGGACACCTGCTCGATGGCATCGGGAAGGGTGGCGGTCGTGGCGGTGCTGACATGGATTTGCGTGTTGCGTCCTCCGGGCGAAGCGCCAGGGACCACGCTGTTGGAGTCCGCCGGGTTGTAGGTTTTGAGAATCCAGTCAATGCTGAACCCAGCAGGGTTCACGATGCGGTTCCAAACGTAATTGCGAACCGCCGGACAGTACCAATTGAAACCGAGGTTCACGCCTGTAGCGTTCCATTCAGCAATCTTGTACGAGTCGTCGCATCCGGTGTATTGCGGTGTCGCCCCGTCTTCAACCGGGGCCTCGTTTTTGATGACCTGCCACGAGTTGTTTTCGTCTTCTTCGGAATCAAATTCGGTCGGGTCAAAATAATTGGAGGTGCCGGTGACTTCGGTTTTGGCTTCAAATTCCATCCACCACTGGTCGCCGTTTCGAATGGGGAAATCGTAGCGCTCTTTGGCGGGCGTGTAGGTGTTGTCAAAGGTCACGACACCGAGGGTTTGCTCCAAAAAGCCGAGGCTGAACGGACGAAAGCGAACGTCCAAGGTAAAATCGCTGGTGATGGTGGCCAAATCCCTTGCTCGGATGATGTCAATGCCGTCGTAGCCAATGTCCAATCGGCCGGTGACGCCCTCGAGGTTGGCGTTGTTGTTGCCGGAGGTGAAACTGCCGCTGATCTCGATTTCGTAAGCCAGCACCGTGTCGCCGTTGTTATCGGTGGCGTAGAAGATGTCCGTCACTTCGTTGGTCGTGTCGCCCGTTAAGGCGTTGATGGAGGCCGAAACGTTGGCCTGCGCCAGAAGTTGGGAGACATCGAATTTGGTTTCGTAAACCCATTCGTCTCCAACTCGGTGGTTGGGGACATCGACCACGCTGTTGACGCCCTGAGTATGTTGTTCGGTCGAGGAGCGGTCGTTGAGAACCGAGGATTCCACGGCCCCAAGGCCCATGGAGAGTACAAACAGCGCAACGAGGAAACCGGCTTGGCAGGCGCGTCCCAGCATGGACGATGGTTGCGGTTCTGATACAAAAGAGAATGTCCTTTGTGGGTAGAAATCAGGACTGCGATTCAAGCCATTGTTGCCCGTAGTGCTCCCACTGCTCCATGGTCCAGCCTTCGGGCAAGCCCGAGGGAGGCAGCGGGGGTCCTCCATGCGCAAGCCCACTGCTCACGGGCGCTTGCTGCATGGATTGTTGGAACAGATAGTCGGGCGGCGGCCCCTCCGGTTGCTTTTGTCGGAGGCGTTCCTCCCTGTCGGCGAACAAATCGCCGGTGAGTGCCTCAGAAACCTCGTCCCATGCCCCTTCTCCCGTTTCAACCCGGTTGCGGCGGCGAGCAAACAACATCACGAGGAGCAACATCAACGCCAAGAGGCTGAGTTGGGCGAGCGGGTTGGCCTCTTCGCCCAAAAGGGCGGCTCCAAGATTCTCAAGGGAGCTGCGGTCGGCGGGCAGGACAGCGAAGGTCAGCACCTTGGTCCCCGGTCGTTCAGGATCCTCGTCCCACGCCATCACCTTCACGGACTGTGGGCCGTCGCGCTTGAAGGTGTAGGTCACCGTTTTGCCGATCAAATCGGCGTCGTTGTCGGGGATGCCGTCTTCGTTGCTGTCGTCGGTGATGTCGATGTCCCACGCAACGGTCAGGTCGTTCACATCGTTCAGGGCATCAAGGGTGCCGCTGGCGTCCAGCAGGCATGCTTGGTAAGCAACACAGGACAGCGGTGCTGTGCGGACGATGGGCGGCGTGTTCAGGACCAGCACCTCGAGCACTTCGCTGGTGTGCGCACCGTCGTCATCGGTGACGTGGTACACGAGTTTGTGGGTGCCGCTCCGGTTCCAAGCCACGGTCAAGTTGTCCCCGTTCACGTCGCAGTCGTCATCGGCGCTGCCGAAGTCGTCGGAATCCATGCTCGGGTCAATGTCCCAGCAGCGTTTCAAGGTCGCGACGTCCGAGGGTGTATCGGTTGAGGAACCGGATACACGGACGCTCTGTCCCTCGGCGACAGGAAGGACCGGGGATATGGGTTCGATGGTCGGTGGTACGTTTTGAACGCTCACCCAGCGTTCTTCGATTCCGCTCGAGGCACCTTCTGAATCCGTGACCTCGAGCCGCATTTTGTGCAGTCCGGCCTCCAGCCAAATCATCTCGAATTCGGATGTTCGCCCGTCAAACACGCGCATCAGCGAAGGTTGTGCGTCATCCGGCCACCACGTGTGGGTCAACGACTCGATATCATCCACCGAATCTTGGGCTTGCCCTTTGACGATGACCACTTGGTCTTCATCGACGTGCCACGTGTCCTGAGCGTCCATTGCGATGGGACCCTCGTCACCAACCATCTGCACGTTGAGGCTGTGGGGTCGAATGTTGGTGAATTTGACGTCGAACGTCGCCGAGGCAACGGCGCCATCGTCGTCGGTGCCGACGGCGGTAAAGGTCTTCCAACCTTCGACGTTTGACGTTGTGGTGCACACGCGAGTGTAGTAGCCCTCCTTGCAGTTGGCACCCGGCCAGTAGATGTCCACCACGCCGGGCCAGACTTTCTCAGAATCCGAGTCGTTGGCGTAGGCGTAGAGCGTGATGGGGTATTCCACCTTGGCCTCGGTTCGCTGACTTCGAACCTCGATTTTCGGGTCCCTGTTTTGGACGGTGACGTTCAGCACCTTCACGGTCTCGTCCCGTTCCTCGTCTTCGACGGTGATCTCCACAGGGTACACGCCGTCGTCGATCCATGTGTAGTTGAGAACGCATGAAGGGGAAACGACGCGTTCGTAGTCCCACGTCCTTGTTCCGTCGTCAAACGGCACGTAGAATTCACACGAAACATTGCCACCGTCTTCGTCATAACTGCCGCTGGCGTCGATGAGAATGGTCTCCTGGGTCAGGCCGGTGGTCTCTGGCGCAACCGGCGTGGGCAGGCGGCCAACGAACAGTTCGATGCCACCGACGTTGTTCTGGAAGTTGGCGTCAGCGGCGTTGAGTCGCCCGGTGTCGGCCTCCCACTGAATCTGCAGCGGGCCGATGCTGGTGCTGTTGGGGACTTCCCATACCTGATACATCTTGTAGGCTTGATAGGTTTGCAACGGGGGGAGTTGCTCGGTGGTTGATGTTCCATCCGGCATGGTCAGGCGAGCATCGGTGGCGGTTGAGGTGGTGATGCCCCGGTTGTTGAAGGCTACCTCGATGTCGAGCTTGTCTCCCGGAAGGACGTTGTAGCCGGAGAGGGCGTTCAGTTGAGTGATTGTACATTGGTCCTCGATGCAACGCTCTCGTAAGATTACGGCCGCTTCTTCATCGGCAAAAACATCCAGTCCCACGAGGTATTGGTCCAGGGTCACGGTGGCGGCTCCAACCTTGTTTCCCGCCTTTGCGACGAGGCCATGACTGGCGTAGTCAAGTTGTGTTGCAGAAGAATCCAACGCATCGCCAACATCGACCGAGGCCCAAGCACTTCCGTTGGCTGCGGTGGTTAAACTCGCGACGAACCCTTCGACCTCGTGGTGGAGTTCGAGTTGCAAACCGCCCGTGTTGGAGAAACACGAGGACGAAGCGTTCACCCAAACTTGCAGGGGGGTGTTCAGGGCGGTGATGGTCCGTTCGGGGACCACCTCGAGGCAGTCGGCTCGCGTGCCGGGGTTGGTGTACGGTTCTACACCGGTGGCTCCGACGGGGTCGTACCGCTTGAGTTTGAAATCAATGACCAAGCCAATGTCGTCGGCGGTGTGCAGCCATGCATAATTTCGAACTTCGGGGCAGTACCATCGGTAGCCTTCGGAAACGCCGTCGCTGTTGAACGAGGTCATCTCGTACGATTCGTTGCATCCACCGTAGTCGATGCTTTGCCCGAAACTGTTGGTTGGTTTTCCAACATCGGTGACCACCCACGTGGTCGTGTTGGTGTCGGTTTCCGGTGCTGGGAAGGGCGTGATGTAATCACTTTGGCCCGACCACTGCGAGTAGGAGGTGGTGGTGGTGGTCCACCGTTCGTCCATGCGAAGGGGGAAATCGTAGTTTTCGTTCACGGGTGAGTAGGTGGTGGTGATGGTGATGTCGCCAAGGATTTGCTCGAGAAAAGAAATCCCGCTCGGTACAAAGCGAATGTACATGTCAAGTTCGCTTCGGATGGGGGAGAGGTCACTCACCCGCAGGTATTCCGTTTGCGTGAATTGGATGTAGACGTTTCCAGAAAACCCTTCCAGCGAAACGCCCGATTTGTCAAAGTTGGCTGAGGTTCTCAGGGTGTAGGCGAGCACCGACATGTTGTCGACGCTTTGGGTGGTGATGCCCATCACCTCGGTGGTCGTGTCGCCCTGAATTTCCCCAACCGTGGCGTCAACCCCTGTATCGGTCACCAAAACGGTCGGGTCAAACGTTCCGGCGTAGATCCATCGGTCGCCAACGCGCCACGTCGGGACGTCGGAGACACCCGGGTCGCCGGCGGTTGTTGTTCGTTGGACGGTTGGGTCAGCGAGAAGGTCGTGATGGACCAGCGGAGCGGTGCTCAGCAGGAGCAACAGCACCAAGGCCAAGGGGACGGTGCGGTGCAGGTGGAGTCCCCCCATGGTTGCGCCACGGGCGCAGAAGGACATCAACACTTCTCCTACGCAGGATTCGAAGGCGAGCCTCAGAGCAGGTCGGCCAGTTCGTCCTTGATGATCTCCACGGCTTCGAGGATCTCGTCCTTGTGTCGGGCACCGGTGATGACCATTTTTCCGGAACCGAAAATGAGGCAAACGACCTTGGGGTCGTCGAGTCGGTAGATGAGGCCGGGGAATTGCTCTGGCTCGTATTCCACCTTGTCAAAAGGCAAGTGGAAGGTCAGGTGATTGAGGTTGAGTTTTCGGGGGACGCCTGCTTGTGGCTCTCCGGTGAATTTGTCGACGCCGTCGTAATCCTCTGGGTAGTGAAGGGCGTAGGTGGCGACCATGTTTTGAACTTCGATGGTGACGTCCTTGAGGTCCCACGTTTCAATGCCGGCCGCTCGCAAGTCCTTGATCATGCGGTCAATACCGGTGTGAATGTTGTCTTCGTCCTTGCCGCCGGTGCACACGGCACGGCCTGAACGGAACATCAGAATGGCAAGTTTTGGTTCAGTGACCCGATAGACGACGCCGGGAAACTGCTCGGGTTCGTACTCGCAGTTGAGTTGGATGGCAATGTCGGGAAGGTCGAGTTCTTCGGCAACACGGGTGCTGGCGACAACGTTCACTACGGTTAGGCGTTCTTCATCGGTGGTCATATAAAGGCCCAATGACCTTTAGTATATAAAAGGAATTTCGGCACCAAGGACCTGAAAGGGAGGCTCAACTTTGGTCGTCAAGGCGCACACCGGGGTTGCCAAGCTTGGAGATAAGCACCCGCCCACCGGCGAGCTCAATCGCTTCGCTGGTGGCTTTCGGGTTCCGCGTCAGGGCCACCATGCACCCTCCACCGCCGGCCCCGGTCAACTTAACGCCCAGGGATGTTGGCACGGCTGCCTGAATCAGGTTTTCCAGTTCCGGCGAGGACACGCCAAGGTTGCGCAACAACAGATGATTTTCGCTCATGGCGTGACCCACTGCTTCATAGTCACCTCGAATCAACGCCTCGATACCGCGTCGAGCGATGGTGCCGATCGCCTCAACCTCCTGCATGCGGTGAGGTTGGGCGGCCAGTGCCTTTGCAACCATCGCTACCTGACGGGACGTCGGTGCATGGACGCCGGTGTTGCCGAGCACGAGGTAGATGTCATCAGCGGCCGGCGAAAGGGCGTGGACCTCCCATGTCCGCTCCCCCTCTGGAGTTTGGAGGCGTCGCGTGTAGAGCCAGTCGCCTTGCGGTTCGCGTTGGTTCGAAAGGATGACAACACCGCCTTCAACGCTCGTTGAGGCATCCATGGGAGATGCGCGACCGTTTTGGGCGTGGGCTTCGGCAAGGTGGGCAAGGGCGGCCAAACGGTCTTTGTCCAAAACCGCCGCTTCGGAGAGGCTCTGCATGGCGGCTCCCGCAGCCGCACTCAGGGCGGCGCTTGAGCCCAGCCCCGAAGCGTTGGGAATGTCGCCAGAGACGTGCAGGTTCATGGGGGGCCCCTGCTGCATGAGGGCATCCTTCAACATGACGATGTGCGGGTGTTTTTTCTCGTTCAAGGGGCTACCGTCCACGCTCCACGAAGCGGCAGGCGTCATGGAGACCGTTAACCGCTGCTCAATGGCTACCGCCACGGCGGGTTGCCCGTAAACCACGGCATGTTCACCGAAGAGAATGCATTTTCCCGGGGCGCTTGCGACCGTCGGTGCCATCGCATCACCCATGTTCACAACACAGGGTTCGGCTTCATATTCCTTCTTGCGCAGTTCACGATTTCGGTGGTCTTTTGACGGTGGGTTGAAATTGCGCCTTGGACTCGCAAGGTTCAGCGCCTTTGGGCGGTGCGGGTGAGAAACATGGAACATCCCCTGTTTTTAGACTACGGTCCGATACCGGGTTGGGTCATTCTCCTGCTCCTTTTTGGCGTGTCTGGAGGCTTTTTTGGCTACCAAGTCGTCAAGGCTTCCCGATTGGTCCTGAAGGGCAAGCCGGAGAATCGGTTTGACAACTGGGGTGCTCGGGTTTCCGAAGTGCTGAGCGGATGGCTGGGCCAGAAAAAAGTGCTCAAAGACCGGGTAGCCGGTGGTATCCACGTCCTCATGTTTTGGGGCTTTCTCATGCTCTCAACGGACATGTTTGACCTTGCCAGTGGCAATCAGTTTTCGCAAAAAGTTCTGCCCGAATTGGCGCGTGGCCCGTGGAACCTGATGGTCGAAATTGGCTACACCATCGCCTTCGTTGGGTGCGTGCTGGCGCTGATTCGTCGTCTGGTATTCACACCGGAGAAACTCAAGGGGAAATCGCAGCTTGAGGGTAACGTGATCTTGTTGCTCATCATGACCATCACGACCACCTCCTTTGTGGTCGAAGCCGGAGAAGCCACGGTCTCCGCCACGTGGGAACCCATCGGGGCTTGGGTGGCCACCGCTCTTGTTCCCTCCACCAGCGTCGTCATCGCCGCGTATTGGGCGCACATGCTCGCCATCTGTGTCTTCCTGTTCCTCATTCCGCTCTCGAAGCACATGCACTTGGTCATGGCTTTTCCAAACGTCTTCTTCCACGACCTTCGGCCCATGGCCACCATGGAACCGCTCGCTCGAGGCGACAATGGAAAAGCGGTGTTGTTGGATGAACTCGACATCGAATCCTTCGGAGCGGTCTCTTACACCGACTTCACTTGGCGAGACCTCATCGACGGCTGGGCCTGCACGTCATGTGCTCGGTGTCAGGACGTTTGCCCGGCTTACGCCAGCGGAAAAGCCCTCAATCCGATGCAAATCATCCACGACGTACGCCATTATGCCAACGACCACGCCACCAGTATTTTTGCCGACGAGGCACCCGAGGAAGACATCATCGCCCGCTTCGGCGAAGACGCCATTTGGGCGTGCACCACATGCCACGCCTGCGTTGAGGCGTGCCCAATTTACATCGACCACGTCCCGAAACTAACGGACGCTCGCCGCCACTTGATGATGGAGCGCATGGAATTTGACGAGAGTGTCGAAGACACCGTCATGCCGCTTATGGCGACCATCGAAAACCTCGAATCCGACTCCAACCCCTACGGCTTGCCGGCGCACGAGCGAGGCGACTGGGCTGAAGGTCTCGATGTCAAGGTGGCTGAACCTGCTGAATACATCTACTTCGCTGGCTGCGCCGCTTCGTTTGACGAACGAAACAAGAAGGTCGCCAGGGACACCATCAGCATCATGAAAGAAGCCGGGCTTGACGTTGGCATCCTCGGCATGCAGGAAGGGTGCACCGGCGATGCCGCACGTCGAGCGGGCAACGAGTACCTGTTCCAGATGCTGGCTGAGACCAACCTCTCCACGTTCGAAGAAATCGGCGTGAAGAAGATCGTCGCCTCCTGCCCGCACTGCTTCCACACGCTCGGTAAGGAGTACAAGGACTACGGCGGCGAGGACATCGAGGTCATGCACCATTCGCAACTCATCAACCATCTGCAACTCGAGGGCAAACTGCCGAAGCCCAAACACGACGGCACCGTGACCTTCCACGACCCGTGTTACCTCGGTCGAATAGGCGGAGAATTGGACGCACCTCGGGATGCCATTGGCGGGGTTGATGTTGAGGCCGAGCGCCACGGCCGTGATTCGTTCTGTTGCGGTGCAGGCGGTGCACAGATGTGGATGGAAGAGCACGTCGACGAGGGATACGACCGGGTCAACGTCATTCGTTCAAAGGAACTCGCAGCCACCGGTGCTGAAACCGTGGCCGTTGGTTGTCCGTTCTGTTCGACCATGGTGACCGACGGCTTGAGCGCCATCGGCGCAGAAATGGAAGTGAAGGACGTGGCCGAACTCGTTTGGGAGCAAATCAAGGCCAACGATGCAAAGATCGAAGCGGCCAAGGCTTCGGCTGAATCCGCTCCAGAACCTGCTGAAGCCTGAGGTGGAGGCGTGCTGTCAAAGAGCGATCAGCAGGCGTTGCTGGGATGGTACGATGAACATCAGCGGGCGTTACCTTGGCGTCAAACCAACGACCCATGGGCCATCCTCCTCAGCGAAATTTTGCTCCAACAAACCCAGGTCAGTCGAGGTCTCATCTACTGGCGGCGCATGATCGAAACTTTTCCGACCTTGGCTTCGATGGCAGCGGCCCCTGTGGATGCCGTGCTGAAGGCTTGGGAAGGAGCGGGCTACTACAGCCGTGCCCGCCGCCTCCACGCGTTGAGTCAACAGGTGATGCTGCCCAAATCCGAGGGCGGCTTCGACGGTCAACTGCCCGCAACCTACGACGCCCTCCTCTCGCTTCCCGGCATCGGCCCCTACACCGCTGCCGCCGTGGCCAGCATTGCCTTTCGCGAGCCGGTGGCTTGTGTGGACGGGAACATACGGCGG
>Ga0163109_10003047_pt1 | contig 12841 bp, 23 predicted proteins | sample CRUFie1St13metaG_FD_108704 | JGI IMG/M metagenome (GOLD analysis project Ga0163109, IMG submission 108704) | Marine microbial communities from the Costa Rica Dome - CRUD Field 142mm St13 metaG | ecosystem: Environmental > Aquatic > Marine > Oceanic > Photic zone | place: Costa Rica: the Eastern... | reverse complement strand
CATTACTTTTTTCAGCACTCCTGAAAAGTACACATTACTTGCCGAATCACTTGGCACCGTTCTAGGGAAATACCTCTACAGCATTTCTTGATCGCTAAAGCACTTTTCAGCCTCGCTAAACTGAATAAGTCAGCCCTATGCTTGGTTGCAATGGCGTTAGAAATTCTCCACAAAAAGTCTGGCGTTAGCCAGAAGTTAAGTGTTGCAAGTGACATCAAGCCAGGCGAGTTGGCGCTGAATTACAACGCTGATGGTCCGTTTTTGACGGTCCTTGATTCGGCTGGCGATATTCGCAAGTTAAATCATGTCTGGGTTTCTGCTACTGCACCAAGCAATCCAACCGTTGGCGATCCTTGGTTAGACATCAGTGGAGCAAACCCACGTCTTTGGATTTACAAAGACGGCGTTTCAAATTGGGTTCCGGTTGTCAACATCGTTGCAGCGACTGCAACAGTCCCTGGCATTGTGATGTTGGCAGATGCCACGGCGATTGCCAACGGCACGCCGCAAAGGGTTGTGGATGCCGCTCAGCTGAAATCAGCTTTGAATAACATTGCCTACTTGACTGCGTTAACGGCTGATCAACCTTTGAAAGTTGGTGGTGCGCCTCTAACGCCTTCACTCAGCATTGACCCTGGGGCAGCTCATTCATTACTTGCTACAAATAGCGCTGGCGATGGTGTGGAGTTTACGCAATTGCTTGATGGGGGCTCATATTAAGCCTAAGTAGGCTTAGGAAGACCCATTTTTATGGGTGTCCTCCGCTTTTTTAAGCATGTCCATTCAGATCAAGATCAAGAATTCATCAACAAAAAACAACGCGCCAAATCCAACAAATGATCTTGTTCATGGCGAGTTAGCTCTGAATTACAATCATGAATCACCTGCGCTTTATTGCCGCGGTGATGACAATAGCTTGATTAAGCTTGCAGATCCATTGGCAGGAGATCTTCAAAATGTTACCGATAAAGGCAACTTCACTGAAAATGATGTTCTGATTGGGAATAAATTATCAAACCCCAAAATTACGCTGAATGCAAATGGATTTGGCCGTTTCAATAACGGCGTCTTTTTTGGCGGCGGAAATTTAGCAGACTCTGTGGACGGTGCTTTAATTTACAGTAGCGGCAAAAATCTTCAGTTTGGTCTTGATGGAATCAGAAAATATAATTTTACGCAAAACGGTACTAACGTTTTTATTGATAACATGTCAGGCGTCGGAGCCACGGGCGGCGTAGTTAATGTATCCGGCAAGATAACGGATGTTGTTCTTACAAACCCTATCCCAAAGTTGTTTGCTGCTACAAATCTGAGCTGGGACGTTGGCTCTGGCTTTGATGCAACAAGCAAAGAATTACGCATTCATGATACATCACCATCTCCAATTGAATGGACTCCAGCTCCAAATACTGAGCCGACAAAGCTTGGAACGCTAGTTGGTTATCGCTTTGGAGCATTTGATGATCGAGCAAGAAATGTTTTTGCATTTGTATCAGCATTACATAAGAGCGATCCAGCCGCTGTAGATGGAAGGATTGCTTATGCTAATTATCACTCTGGAGATGCACCTAATTATTTTGCAGGTGATATGTATATCGGCGGCAACATAGCATCACCAAAAATTTCATTAAACAGTGACGGATCAGCTAGCTTTGCTGGTCAAATAAACGGCACAACTGTTGGCCCTTCTGATCAAAAGTACAAGGAAAACATCGCAGTTGCCAAGCCTCAGTTGGCTGATGTCAAAGCTTTGGGTGGACAACTCAAGAATTTTGATTGGAATGCTGATGCACCTGTCAGCGACGAAGTCCGCCAACAACGTCAGCTTGGTCTGATTGCGCAGGAAGTTGAGAAGGCTTGTCCTGGTCTTGTCAAAACTGTCAAGCACTTCAAGCAAGGCAAAGAGCTGACACCTGAGACGACGGACGCTGATGGCAACGTCACTCCTGCCACTTATGAGTCAGTGCCAGACGACTACAAGGCGATCAGCCATGACGCACTGATCTTCAAACTGCTTGGTGCTGTTGCTGAGCTATCTGCTGAGGTGGAAGCACTGAAGGCTGCTGCGTAGCAAATTCCGTGCACTGGGCCTGTCATCCATTGCGGTGACAGGTTTTCTTACAAGGACATCCGAGAAGTGGATGAAAAGTTATACCTTGCTGTCCTCAGTGCCAGCAAGGTTTTTTAGTTGTGGTTGTCGCTGGTTTTAGCTGGTTTTGACTGAAAGTTGGACGGCCGGTGCTACAACGGGTCGACCCGAATAAAGCGGTTTCGTATCTCATGCCCAAGGCGTCAGTCAGCGTCCACAGGGGCAAGCTTTACCTGCTTGCGCGTCTGCCCAAGAAGAGCGGCGAACCTGGACTGATGCCTCAGCGGATACCTCTCAGGCTGAACGACACACCAGCTGATCACCGCATTGCTGATAAACGCAGAATCGTTCTGCAGAAGCAACTGGATCGCGGTCTCTTTGATTGGGATGACTGGATCGACCGTCAGACCGTGAACACCACATGGCGTGATGCCATCAATGCCCTGTATCGCAAGCGGGTGGTCAACGGCAGGACAGGCGAAAACACATGGGAAATTTCGTACATGGGACGCCTTCGCCAGGCACCCATGACCAAAGAGTTCAATAGCAAGAGCATTGCTGAATTCATCAGCAAGTGGGACCGCAGCCAATGCAGCTACAAGGAGGTCTATTACCTGCTGCAGGACATGTGTCAGCTGATGGGCGTCACGTTCCCTGAGCTGCCAGTCCCGACGTATTCATCTGGTCAGCTGAAGGACGTTCCCGAAGACAGCGACATCATTGAATCCATCCTCAAAGCAGATGGGCAGTATCAATGGCACCTCGGGATGATGGCGGCTTATGGCTTACGTCCACAGGAGACCATCGGCTGCAAGTTCCTTGATGACCAGCATCGGTTGCAGGTTCAGGAGAACACCAAGACTGGCTATCGGATCGTGATCCCTGTCCCTGCTGAATGGATTGACCTTTTCAACCTGCGGGACGAACGACGCCGTGAAGGTCCAGGGCTCAATCAATGGATGTTCGACAAGCGCAAACAAGCAGGAATCAATTGGACTCCCTACGCCTTGCGTCATGCTTATGCAGGACGGTTGTGGAGGTTTGGCGGCAATGACCTGGACATTTACACCGCTGCCCGTCTCATGGGCCACTCGGTTAAAGAGCACTCCAAAACGTATCGCCAGTTCATTGATCCGATTTTGATTGCTGAAAAAGCTGAGCAAGCTCTTCAGCAAAAGCTTTCCTCTGTTGCCAATGCCTTGGCGCAGATGGCGCCAGGGTGAATCCTGATCACACGTTTGCGTGAGGTCATTGGTGTCAGGTCAATCAGTTCTTTCCCAAACTTCCACCGCGACTGCTTGGGCATTGCATCCGCCTCGTCAATCAACTTTTGGATGTGGTGACGGGAGACATTGAGGGCCGCGGCTGCCTCTTTAATCGTCAGCAGCGTCATGCGGCAATCCCCGCGTGCCACCGCAGCTTGTACATCGCCTGGTCCTTCAGATACCGAGTTCTGTCTTTCTTCTCCTGACGCTCCCTGGCCATATCAGCCAGCTGCATCGGTGTAGACCCATTCAAGCCCCAATGTGAGCTGATGACAGTCCTTTGTGGGCTCGACAGCTTTTTTAGAAGGTCATCTAACTGTTCAATCAGCTCCTCCTGCTCAACGACCTCCCAAGGGTTACCGCGATCACAGGGGATCAAATCAATGAGGGATGAGGCTTCTTCGGATTTGTGCTTGGCCTTTGCGTCCAGGCTGTAAACGCCACCAGCGTGACGCATGATCAGCTTGAGCCGTAGCTCAGTGATCATGCAGTATTCAGCGCAGTCTTTAATTGATGGGACCCGCCCAGTCGCTTCATGTTGCTCTGAGATGAAGGTGCTCATTTTGCGGAGCACATCACCGGCATCCACTGGCAGGCGGATGGTGCGGTCTGATGTGGCGATGGCACGGCTGATGGATTGACGTATCCACCAGTAGGCATAAGTGCTGAACTTGTAGCCGCGCTCTGGATCGAACTTCTCGACAGCGCGGGACAAACCCACACATCCCTCCTGAATCAGGTCTTCAAACTCCAAGGATTTGGTGCGGCGTTGAAACTTTGCGGCAAGGTTTATGACTAGACGGATGTTGCATACATACATTCGGTTATAGGCTTTGCGACCTGCCCGGATGATGCGCTTCTGTTCTTTTGAACCATCGCCAGTGAAACTACCGATAGGCATATCTGGATCTTCAATATCGCGAAGTTCAATCCATTGCTGAACCTGTTTGCCGAGCATGATTTCTTCGGCTGGGGCCAGTAATGGATACCGGCCCGCCTGTTCAAGAATGAAGCTGACGGTGGAATTCATCAGAATAGGTCCTTGTCTGCTTGACTGGCCTGCTTAGGGGTATCTTCTTTCTTCAGAGGAATGCAGACCTTGCCGTTGACGTAGTTCTTGCCTGACTTGCTGGTGTTCTCCCAACCTGCAACGCGGAGCTTGACCACTGGATTGTCTTGCCAATCAGTTTCAGGCTTGGTTCCAAGGTGGGCAATCAGTGAATCAATCTGATCCACAGGAATCTCAATCGTGCCGCTGAAGTCAGGACTCTTTCCTGAACGCTTTTCTTGGGTGGGGAACAGTGAAAAGTTGGAATTGAAGTCGTTGCTCATGATTTGCGTTTGATGTCGGGATGTGTGCTTACTAAGTGCCGCAGTGCGACGTTGTCGTTGGGCATGTTTGCCCATATTTTCCAGTGTTCATAATCTTCCTCAAGATCATCTGGAAACTTGACCGAATGTCTGTTTCGGTTTTTGTGAGCCTCTAACCAGCGGCGGTGTTCCACTGGCGTGAGACCCTCTGGCGGCTTCCGCTTTGTCATTGTTTCGACGGCAAAGTCATCGTGCGAATTAGCGTCTTGATGTTTTCGCAGGTGTGAATCCTCCTTTGAACATCGGTGCGCCAGCGGTAGCGCTCAAGGCTTTGCATGTACTCATCAATTTGTTGATAAGCATCATGAAGTGGCTGGATCAAGGCTCGTTCTCCAGCATGTAATTGGTGATCCAATCGGCATGCTCCTGGGTCTTGATGAAGGCGCCAACCTTGACGCCATTGGGGACATCAAATTCGGGAATGAATGCCTTGCACATGGCTGTCCTGTAATCAGGATCAAGGGCCTTGATCTGCGTCAAGATGTCCAAAAGCTTGTCATCAGGCAGGTCAGGTGACTTGGCCGCGGCCTTCTTGACAGGTTGCTGCTCCTGCTTAGGGGTAGGGACTGAGCGCACTTCAGGTTCGGCGTCAGCGTCCGTGTCCTCGATTCCACAGCAGATGCCGAGGATGGCCTGCAGGGCATAGCGCCTGATGTAAGTGATGCTTTTGCCATGCTCATGCACTGCGTTTTTGCCAGTAGCAAGGACCAAAGGCGTGACAGCAGTGATCTGTTCACCGCTGGTGTGCATCAGTGTGGTGCGCAGTCCGGGCTTGCCATCAACTTCTTCAGGTAGCTGAGAGACCGCAAGACCTGCTTTGCGCAGTGCTGGGTTGATGGTGCCAAGAACACCAGCGAGGTTGGCAAACTTGCCGTGAAAGCTGGAGTCGTTTTCGTGGATGGTGGGCACTGAAGCCTGGAAGGCAATCAGCGCTTCTGCCAAATTCTTTGGTTTGGTTTCAGCCATATGTTTTGCGAAGTGCGATTTTGGCGTGTTGGCAACCGATGTGCCAGTGCTTGAGGTTTGCGCGTTGTTCAGGCGTGAAGCTTTCACATTGAACGCTGTCAATGATTTGGGTAAAGCGGCCGTCTAAGTCAGCGAGCATCTCTGCTACTGACTCGATTTGTTCAGCGCACCCGGTGACGATGGCGTCTGCCTCGCCAGAAGTGCAATTGATCAATGCTGCAATTGCGTACCTGTAAAGGGTAGACCCTCAATACGTATATGCAAGGATCATTTTATACCTATGACACCATATTTAGAGCCTTCCCTGGCGCAGGGTCCTCTGCTGGCGTAGTGCTCAGCTCTGTCAATTCCTCGGCGGTGTAATCAGCAAAACCCACCAGTACCTCTCGGAAGTGCTTCACCTGTGCTGCATTCATGCCCAGCTTTTTGCAGTGGGGCTCAATCAGCTGCCAAGCTTCCTTAGGGCTGATCATCTCCTCAAGAGCCATCTTGCGGAACTGATCGCGATACTTCTGCGTCAGCTTGTCGGCAGTGCTCTGGTCGATGGCAATCGGTTGGTTGTAGATCTCCGCAGGCTGCAGCTCTCCTATGAACATGGCAAACAGATCACCAGCGGTTGCGGGCTGATCGTGCCCAGTCAAGAAAGGCATGGCTTCCTTGAGCTTGTCCTTCAGCTTCCTGTCAGCGACGTACTTCAGCTTGCCGCCAGCAAGGTCTTGGTTGAGCCTTCCAAAGGCAACCCAGAACTGCGGCTTGGGATCCAGCTTGCCCCGCTGCAGCAAACTCACCTGACTGTTCCAAGGCCCTTCAGTGCCTGCTGTTGATGCCCAGTCGTGAATGGTCTGCTGTGACCAGCCGTTCATTTTCATCCATGCGGTAACAGCTTTGCCGAAAGCAATTCGGTGCTCCTGCTGTTCGACTGGGATGGCCATTGACCTCGCTCAAGGGTTGACCCCTAGACCCTATCATTTTTTACCGTTGCGCAAGAGCATATTCCTGAGTCTTGTCTGATGAGGGTTTGGCATTTCGTCTGCAAATGCTTGGAGAGCGTCAGTCTCCTCAGCTATTGCCTTGGCTCGTAGCCTCAATGCGCTCAAAAGGCGATCCCATTAGCCTCCAGTGTGTCTCATTATGAGAATTGCATGAAAACGTCCTCCACCACAGGCGTTACGGAGCCATAGTGGAGGGACAGAGATGTCCCTACTCATGAACTTTTTCCCCTTCCTCGCTGCTGTCTCCTTATTCGCAGCGCCGGTCAACACAGAGCCTGAGCCCTGCTCGCTTGCCCACGGTGGAGATAGGTATAGACCCCCACAGGGGTCAGGCATCTCATTGGCAAACTGCTTCTGGCTATGCAGTCCGATCTTGGCAATTAGACCGCTGCGTAAGCTTAGTGCAGCATTTTTGAGCACTGTGGAATTCGATCTTAAAACGATTCTGATGAGCTTTGCCACCAGCCGACAGGTGAAGGAACTGGTGGTGGACCTGCTCGATCAGATGGCCTCCAATACAGATAATCGGCTGGACGACAGAGCTGCAAAGGCCGTCAGAGCGGCGCTTCTTGGCGATGCAGATTGAAGCCTTCAGGACAACATGGGGAGGCGATCAAAGTCTGATCAAACAGCTTGAGGATTTAGAGCCTGAGTTCCCTTTCTGGGCACGTCCTCTATGGAGTGCCCTGTGCAAAGCACTCAAGCTCTTGATTGTCAGCATTCATCGTGAGCGGACTATCCGCGAGATGGACCGCCAAGCGGTGGAGGTGGGAGACCGCTTTGCTGCTGTTGAGCGTTATGAGCAGGTGCAGCGAGCCGTCGCCAAAGCGCAAGCCGAGCATCCAGAGGCCAAGGTCAGCGTCCACCACATCCAATCGCATTCAATTGATGCCGTCCTGGTCGAACATCCGCCGGATCCCAACGACGCCGCGCAGGTCGCTCTTGGGTTCGGAGCCTTGGAAATCAAAGCCTCATACGAGACCGAATGAACACGGAAATAGTGATGTGGTGTGTGAAGCATGCGCAGCGGAAGAACTTGCGGATGTGGCTGCGTGAGGAGCTGATCTTTACGACTCACCCACAGCGAAAGAAGGCATTGATCGAAGCGATACTCACTCTTGATGAGTTAGGTGATGGCGTACCTCCGTGCAGTAGTGGGTGAAACTTTGAGGCGGGTGGCAATGGCCTTGTAAGTGAGGCCAGCTTCCCGCCAGCGGCGGGCTTTCTGTTGCTTTGACTCAGTGGCCCAGAGAAGGACGATCAGAGGCAGGAGCAGCAGAGCTGCCCCCCATGCGAGAAAACAGCTCATGATTCAGTTGTGGATGGTGTTGTCCCAGCGCCGTGTGCGCTGCTGACTTGGTCACCATAGCAGGGGGTTGACTCTTACGCAGGGATAGTGCAATGATTCACTCAAGGCAGAGATGCCACCACGGAGATCACAGATGTCTGACTGCGCTCACGAGTTCATGCTTCGCGCTGAAGAGCACCGCCAAGCCCTTGAGGATCAGGCTGAAGGCTGCGAAACACCCAACTGGATGCTTGAGTTTTCAGACGGTACTTACGACCATCTGCAGACCGTTGAAGACGTCCAAGAGATGTGCTTCAGGGCGGTGCAGCAGGGGGTTCGGCTGACCAACATCACTTACACGCCTTTCTGATTAATCGGCAGAGTGCTTCAATCCAGGGAAAGATCCCCGCCCTTGCTTGCCCGGTTTCGACCGGGCTTTTTTATGCGGTGGCTTCCAGGGGTTGTTCCGCATGTCTTCAATAATTTGGTTGTAGCCAGGCGGCGACAGGTCAGGCCTGGCGGTGAATATCTCGGTCCAGTCGGGTTGTGCCATGTTCCAGTTTGAACAGAGCTGGCGACGTGACGGATGCAGGTGGCCGAAATCGGCCACCCCAAGACATCCCAGTCCACCACTGGAAACCAGGCAATCGCAACCAATCGCGTTCCAAACGGAACACCCGCCACCTCAAAAAGGCTGGCGAAACCGCCACCCTGAGACATCCCAGTCAGAGCCTTGAAACCAGGCAATCGCAAGCAATCGTGCTGGCTGGCTGCTGTGATGCCCTGCTGATTGGGTGACGGATGAGCACCACATGCGTGCCCGTAGCGGTTGCACACACCATATCTGCAGGTAGTGTGTGCAGGCCACACAGCATTCATTGATGAAAGACACGGTCCACGTCGCTCTTGATCGGGCACTCGCGGCACGTATTGACGAACTCAGGCACGCCACGCAAAGCCGCACTGAATGGGTCAATCGCTGCTTGCTCAGGGCGGTTGTAGTTGCAGAAACCGCGGAGGAACATGGAAAAATTATCGGCTGACGAACGGGCTTATGAGCTGCTGAAGTGGCAGGCCTTGGCCCCGCTTTCTCAGCTCGATGAGGCCTACCCCTACGCAAAGGCATGGCGTCAATTCAGCGACGCTGCCATCAAAGCCTGGGACAAAGAGAACCCTTACGAAACCAGCTCAGAGCTGACTGCATTCCGCGAACTTGAACGCCTCGGCGTCTTCACCCAATCCGACTTTTATTCACCTTCAAAGGCCGCTGATGGTCACTACACCAAAAGACTCAAGCAACTTTCTGCCGGAGATGCAGAAAGCGCTTCAAGCGCTGGAAGATCATGCCAGCCACTTAATCCAAAACGAGCCAGAGAAACACCATCTCTCGCTGATGCGCAACAAAGCCGGCGAGCTGAAATGCGATCTCGACGTCAAAGACTCTGACCTGCAGCGCTTCCTTGATGAGGCAGAGCGCAAGCTGAATCCGGCCAAGGTTTATTACGGCGGCCAAAAGCTTGAAGCGACCGAATCAGTCTTCATGCTTGATGGCATGGTCAAGCTTGGCGAAGCCAACGTTGTCGTTGGTCAGCCAAAGGTTGGCAAGTCATCTTTTACCACTGGCTTGATTGCCGCACTGCGTGATCGTCGGGAGACGTTCTTAGGGCGTGACCTGCTGCTGCCTAACGAGCGGATGCCGGTGCTGATTTTTGGCACCGACCAAAGCGAAGGTGATTGGCTGCATTTTTTGCGGCGAGAAACTCTGGTTGACGAAGCTCAAGCGCTGAATCCAGAAGCCGTGGATTTCTTCTGCAGCATGGAGTCAGGCGATGAGTACAACTTCACGAAGGAAGGGATCAAGGCCATGAAGGCCGAGATCGAAAAGCATCAATTCCCGCTGGTGGTTATCGACTCACTCAGCTCAATGATGGAGCCGACTGGTATTGAGGAGAACACTTCGCGCTATGCCCAGCCAATCCGCTCGGCCATTGCATCACTGCGCAAGACCGGGGCAACGCTGATCATCATTCATCACTCAGTGAAACGACCGAATAGCTGGGACTGGATCACTGAATGCCGTGGCTCAAGCTCCATCAGCTCAGTGTTCAGCTGGGGCGTGTTGATGCGTTGGGTGGCCCAAGAAGAGGACGGCCTGATGCGCACTGATAAGCGTGTTGGCTTTACGGGCAAAGGCCGTGGCTCAGGTGAGTCAGGCGGAGTTATGGCTGAGTACCTGGCTGACGGTGGCTGGACTTATTTGGATGGCCTGGAACAAGCGCAACAGGTTGAACGAGTGAGGCAGCGAATCATGGAGCTGGGTGGTGTTCGTTCACAGGTTTTTGACTATCTGACAATGCGAACTGAACTGAACGCTGACGTTTCCAGCGATGAGTTGGCGACGGAACTGAACAAGTCGCGCAGTGCTGTGAATCGTGAGTTGCAGAACTTGAGGGCTAAGGGCTTGGTCCAAGTCGTGCGCGAAGAGGAAACAGGATCACGACCAAGACCGTTTTGGAAGCTCACTGGTGCAGCTCAAGAGGCCATGTCTCCTGGGGGGCTCTCTTTTGAGTCTTTTGTTCCTTTTCCCAATAAAAACAATAAATACAAGGAATCCAACTCTCAGGACAGTACAGCCGTACTAGAAAACAGCACCAAAAGAAACAACTCCGTTGAACTGCTTCGTAACGGCACTTGGACCAACGGCTACGTGATTCGTGACGGCTCCAACCCTGAGTCGATCACGGTCGAAAAACTTGGCAATCCAGCAATCACCATTTCCAACCTTCGCTATGGCTTCGACATCCGCCCCTGTTCAAACCCTTTCCAAGCTCAAGCCAATCCCCAATCTTCAGTTCGACCCGTTCACCCACTCGTACCGGTGGCTGGGGAAGACAATTCCAGTGAGTTGCACGAGTGTGATCTCTTTTGATATTTCAGACGAGGCTCGCAAGGCCATCGCTGCTGATAAGCACAACTGGGAGCCACGAGGCAACACCATCCACGACTGCATGGAGGCGTACCTGACTGGTGCTGATCCTGTTGACCCTGGTGATTACCGCGAGTGGGTTGAGCCATTGCTTGAGCATCCCTTGCTCAATCGGTATGAATGCCTTGCTGCTGAGTTTCGCCTTGTCGATAAGCGCTGCCGCTACGCAGGGTCATTGGATGCCCTTCTGCGAGGCGTAGGGCGTGACGGAAAGGAACGCACCATCCTGATGGACCTAAAGACGCTTAAGCGTGCTCACAGCTCCACACGGAGCGTTGCAGCGCAATGCGGGGCGTACATGTCCATGCTCGATCAGCATTTCCCCAGCCTGTTGATTGATCAGTGCGTTGGCCTGTTCTCCAAGCCGGGGAAGGTGGACATCGTTGTGCATGAGCCCCAGGACTGCCTAGACGCATGGGACCAGCAATGGTCCAAGTATCAAAGTTGGCAGCCAGCTTTCTGATTGCTTGCCATACCCCTACGTAGCAGCTATGTTCTTCTCAAGGGTTGACCCTTAACCATTTCATTCATGCACAGACCTCTCTTCGATTCGCAGCACAGCGAAGATGCCAAAAATCAAGCCCTAGACCAAGTTCTCCAAAACGCTGGTGACGATTGGATGGACCGCGCTTCTGCCGTCGTTCCTCTTCTCTTCGGTGGTCAAACAGTTCTTGCTGAAGATTGGCGCCTAGCTCTCACCGAACTGCAAATCACGCCTCACCATCCCAACGCCTGGGGTGCACTCACAAATGCTCTCCAAACCCGCCGCTTGATCATTCCGACTGATCGCATGGCTAAGTCCAAAGCTGCACGTTCACACTCCAGACGACAGCCCTTGTGGAAAGTCAAACCTTTTCTTCATATCCCCCCTCTACACGCATGAACCCCTTCAAATCCTTCCCTCATGTCTTCATCGCAACAACCACCGCAGCATTCACTTTCGTGGTCGTTTCGTACGCGCATCACAATCATGGCGATGACACTCCTGATGTTCGACTACTTCAAGAGCGTGTGGCAACGCCTTACATCCCCACACCCTCGAATTATCAATTTCCCTCAAGACCTGCCAGCGGATTGGGAACAGGACCTTGAAGAAGAGGACATCCTCCAATGGCTCGAATACCTGGACGAGCCACTCGTAATGATCAACTGTTCCGCCCACCTCGACCGTTGCCTAGATCATCCCTCAGCCTTGAAGAACTTGAACAGCTCAAAGTCGAACCCATGACCATCGACAATTCACAGCCCCTTACTCCTGATGACTTGATGGATCTTTTGGCCAAAGCAATCGCTCGTGAAGCAGAGGCCAAAGAAGACATTGCAACCATCCGCGACATGCTCGCTGTCCTCAGAAAAGAAGGCGTCATAGGTGATGAACTCTCATCACCTGAACTCACCCTTAAATGGCAGACACGCTCAACCTGGCAATACTCAGCTGCCATCAAATCAGCTCAAGACATGGAAAAGGTTGACGGGACTGCAACCAAAAAAACCACTGAAGGCTGGGTAACACGCAAAACCAAAACTGAATCTCTCTTCTGATGACATCGCCAGCCAAAAGAAAGGGCGACAAATTTGAAAATGACTGTGCCAAGTTTCTCACTGAAAACACTCGTTTCACTGTTCGTCGCCGCTTTGGTGCCGGTGCTCAGGAAGACCGCGGTGATTTGGAAGGTCTGCCAAACATGGTCTGTCAGTGCGCCGACTGGAAAGACAAAACCGCTGCTTTACGGATTAAACCCGACGAGGCAGACATCCAAGCAGCACGCACTCATGGATCAATGATTGGCGTCACTGCTCTGAAAATGCGTGGCGGTGACATCCGCTTTGTGTTCACCAAAGAAGCCTTTGTAAAACTCATCAACCGCATCAACCTGTGAATTG
>Ga0163109_10003046_pt1 | contig 12841 bp, 12 predicted proteins | sample CRUFie1St13metaG_FD_108704 | JGI IMG/M metagenome (GOLD analysis project Ga0163109, IMG submission 108704) | Marine microbial communities from the Costa Rica Dome - CRUD Field 142mm St13 metaG | ecosystem: Environmental > Aquatic > Marine > Oceanic > Photic zone | place: Costa Rica: the Eastern... | reverse complement strand
TTATTAGGCATTTCATCAAGATTACGTTTCATATAATCTGGTATTGAATGACTATTTTTTGCAAAATGAAAAAAAGCGCGATTTATATCTTTATCATGATATCTATCTGTTCTATTTATAGATCTTTCAAAATCAATTACCTTTTTTAATTTTTTAGCATCATTTTGTTTATGCTGCTGTTTTTTCTTTCGTTTTAACTGAAATATTAATTCTTTTTCATTTCTTTCATTTTCTTCAGCCATCATCATATCTTCAAGATAATCATCAAATTCTCCATTATCAATTTTTTCGACTTCATCTTTTATATCTTGAATTTTTGTTATATATTTTTCAATATTTTTTTCATTAATTCTAGTCTCTCCTTTTCTGTTTTCTCTTCTACTTATTTCGTATGCTTTTTCAGCGTTTACAAGAAAGGCTTGTGTTTGTTTTAAAACAACTAAGCGCTTTTTCTTGTAATTATTTTTAAATTCTTTTAGTTTAGACATTTTACTATAATTAAGAAAATATTTTTTTAAATGACAATTCATATAATACTACCTATAGCTTTAATTTTACCTTCACAAAAAATAATCTTATTTCCAGGTTGAATATATTCTGGTCTATTACAAAATTTAAATGTAACTTTTGCGTTATCACCAGTTGTTAAAATTTCTTTATCAGTTTCAATTTTAGTAATTTTAGCAGTTTGTCTAACATTACATGTATGAACAGTTGGCTCATATCCAATTTTAATAGTTGTAGTATTACTTTTAATTACACTAATATTCGCACAAAATTCTATCTGTGATTTACAATCTTCTTGAGTTGATACCACAACTTGTCCTATTCTTAACATTTTTCGTGAAATTTTCTTTAATGCTAAGCAAATATATGTTCCAGAAGTTGCAGATAAAACAGGTACTCGTTTTATATGTATACTTCTCACAGTTACGGGATAATATTTACCAGAATAATCAGGTCCTACATACAGTTTATCATTTGTATAAATTTTACCTGATATTAAATCACCAGCAACCACAATACCTACACCAGTTACATTAAATATACCATCAATACTTAATAATACATTTTTATTATCATTTTTGACTTGATTAATAGGTTTTAATACATTTAAAAATGTTTTTACTAAATTAATATTCTTTCCAGTAACATTAGATACTTTAAAAACAGGTACTATATTCTCTGTTTTAAAATTTTTAGCAGCAGTAATTGCCTCTTCTGTATTTGAGACTGAATACGACATACGTTTAACTGCCGGTAGTTTTAATAATTTTTTAATTTGTGAAATAGTTGTATCTAATATATTTTTTCTATCTTTACATATATCTAATTTTGTAATAATAATTGAGAATGGAATATTTAATGTTAAACATATAAACACATGTTCTCTAGTCATTTTTGATACTCCCATATTAGCACCTACTAATATAAAACAATAATCAGGTGTGATTGATGATAAACCTCTAATAGTCGTTTTGAGATATTTTTCGTGCCCAGCCAAATCATAGAATGAAATTAATTTTTTACTCTTTTTTACAATATTAGGCCATGCAACATTATTAATTGAAGACTTATAATTTATATTTTCACCTTTTTCATTAAATCCCATAATATGATGAGCAATACTACTTGTTCTTCCAGAGTTTACTTCATGTTTATGATTAAATACTGCTAAACGTAATGATCCTCGTCCATCATCTAATTTATCATTAGTTAAAACACCTAATAATGTAGATTTTCCAGAGTCTACATTACCTGCTATACAAATTTTAACTTCAATATATTTAGGATTTTCAACTTGTCTAATTAAAAATTGATAAGATGTATGTGTTTTATTTATTTTTTTTGAAGATATTTGAGTTAAGCAAAAATTATTCCGATCACATATTTGTTGTAAATTTTTTAAACTTTCTCTATATTGTTCATCATTTACACCAGAAATATCTCCATTATCTTCAACTCCTATATGATAAATTGCTTCACCATCTCCTTCATTAACTCTAAATTTCATTTGTGTAGATAATTCTTCGAGCCTTTTATCATCTTTTTTAATTATATGACGCTTATATTCTACATTACCATCATCGTTTTCAGGGTTCATTATTATATGTATTAATGATTTATCTTTTTAATATATAAAAAAAATCATAATTATTAATAAATGGTGTTTGTTGAACTTAATAGATTTTGGAATGAATATGGATGGCAAATTATGATTGCATTTGCAATCATTTCTCTTCTTTATGTTGCCATATTTGAAAATAATACTCAAGGAACATATTCCACTGAAATGCCTCAACTTAATTTTAAAAAAACTCCTCGTCCTAAAAAATATAGTAAAGGTGAAACAAAATGTAGAGATGTATTGCAAAAATTATTTAAAAAACAATTTCCATCTGTGAGACCAGATTTTTTATTTAATAACATGACTGGCAAAAATATGGAACTTGATATGTATAATAAAGAGGAACGATTAGCATGCGAATATAACGGTCGACAACATTATGAATATGTACCGTATTTACATAAAAATGATAGACATAATTTTATCACACAGCAATATAGAGACAAGCAAAAACAAAATGTATGTAAAAAATTAGGTATTAAATTAATATCTGTACCTTATACAGTAAAAGATGATGAAATTGAACTATATCTCAAAGAAGAATTACTAAAATTTGGTTATAAGTTTTAATTTATTCAAAATGGCCACTTAAAAATCTATAGATAATAGAAAATAAAACTGACACGAATAATAAAGCAGAGCTTAATTTATAATTGTTAAAATAGACTCCTGCTGTTATAAATAATATTGAATGTACTATTCTGGTTTGATGCCAGAAGATTTTTCTAATTTGTGTCTCGTTGTTTGATCCAAATAAAGCCTTGTATAAGAATCCAAAACCTACGATTAATATAATATATTTATTAAATAATGAAATATTTTTATTTAATGTATTTTTATTAGTCGTTTCGGATAAATGGTTATAAATTAATGGCAATACGGAAATTATTAATCGTATGAATATACATATATACCATAACGGATGTATGCCGATTTTTGATGTTTGCATTTTATTTTTAATAATAAATATTTTTAATTTTATTCTTAAAATAACAATAAAATTAGTTAATTAGTTTAAGCGCTTTCTTGGGGTGTTTCACCTTCTCCAGATCCGTCAGCTTCTTCTTTGCTTTCAGCACCACCTTCTTCGACGCTATCTAATTTTTTTTGATCTTCTGCTGCTTTGTTAGCAGCAGTTACGAATGCTTTTAATTTATCAAATAATTCACCTACAGGTCTCATTTCGTCTGCGTTGAATGCTCCACGTTTTGTGCATACATTAATAGTCTGAGCCATTAACGCTAAGTCTGCAAGACTTAATTGAGGAGCGGGTTGTTGTTCGGGTTGTTGTTCTGACATTTTTATATATCAATATATTTTTTTTAAATAGATTTAATATTTTTAATCGAAATTTTTTATATTTTCATCAAAATCTCCTTTCATATAATCATTTATTACACATCCCCTCATTAAAGGATGTGTCATATTTAATAAATCAATCACAAATTGTGGAATATCTTTTATAACTTTTCGATTTTCATTATCACAATCAAATATATAAACTTTGCTATTTTTATTAAATTTATATTGAGATTTAATATTAATTTCAAATGCTGCAAACATTTGTTCAATTGTTTGCAATTCTAACTTATCATATACATTTTTTTTATCTTGTGTTTTTGCGTCAATTAATTTGTATAATAATCCTTCACAATTTTTAGAAAATACATATAAACTACATAGTAATTTTTCATAATCAACTTTTTTTGGTTTACAAAAAGGTACAACTTTATTAATAATATTTTGAACACATCTTCTAAAATATGTAACAGTTTCTTGTTGTGTTTTTTTATCACTGTATTTTTTCTTAATTTGTCTTGCGATATCGATAATACATTTTAAAATGTATATGGAGTGTAGTGAATTATTAACTTCATTTTCAATTTTAGTAAATTCAGAAACTAGCATTTTATAACTAATATCCATATTATTACTGGTTTGAGGTGATAATGGTAATTTAATTAAACTTTGAATTAAATCTATACATATATAACTATATCTATCAAAAATCTTAGATTTTATCTTAATTTTTTCAATATATTCACATATATAATTAGCAGCACCAAGCTCGCTATTATACATGTCCCAACCACTTTCCCAGTCAATATCTAATGGATTAAAAATATTTCTTACAATATTTCTAAATTTAGTTATATCATGTGAGTTTCTATATCTTTTTAATTCATCCGACATAGTAACTAATAATAATTTTGGATCAGCAATAGGGTCATATTGGTTTGTCATAAAACCCACTTCAGTATGGGCTAAAGATGCCCATAAAGGATTATTATCCATATTTTCAATATAACTAAATCCAAAATCAATAATAACTGGATAATATCCATTAGTTGGCACGCATAATTGATTTTCATCGTCTAATATATATAAAAATACATCATCTTTATTGCATTGTTTCATCATTACATTGCAAGAATGTAAATCATAATGAGTAAACTGTTTTTTACTTTGTGAAATATAAATAGCCATTAATAATTGCTTAATAGTTGAAAATAATAATTCGTTTGAAAATTTCAGATTTTTTATAAAATAATAAAATTGCATGCTATTAATATATTCCATAAACATAAATTCAGATTTTATAGGATGTTTTGATTTAACCTCAAATGGATTATCTTTTTTTCTATAATCACCATCAACATCACATAATTTTATATTATAAACTTTACAAAAATGAGGGCAATACTCAGAAATTTCGTTTAGTGCTTGCATAATTTGATATTCATGTCTAATAATATAATTTATATTTTGAGATACTTTGTATACACATTTATGGTTTTCTATTTGACTTATACCAGTAACTCCTTGCTTTCCTTGTTTAGAAAATCTATTTACAAATTTTTGATCTTTATTATCAATATTTTCAAGATCATTTAAGATTAGATTAGTTTCTATTTCGGATTTTAAATAACAATCACTTTTATTTTCAGATACACTATTTGACATAATCTTTACTTTATATTTTGTTTTCATTAAATTATATTATAAAATTTAATCTAAAATTTTTTTTTTATTATCTTTTTATTAATAAAAAATGCCGCGAAAAAGTTCACGCAAAACAAATAGAAAACCATGCTCTAATGTTAAAAAACGTAGTTGCAGATCTAGAAAAAATTGTACTTATAAAAAATCACGTGGCTGTCGTCGTAGAAGAAGTCCTTCTAGAATGTCTAAATATGAAAAAGCATATAAATCAGTAATCAAAAAAGCAGCGACACGATCTCGATCAAAACGATCTCGGTCCCCTAAAACAACACGTAAATTAACAAGTTATACTAAATTTGTTAAAGAAAATATCGGAAGTTGTGATGGAAAAACACAAGGTGAACGTATGAAAAATGTTGCTGCGATGTGGAGAAAACAAAATAAATGTAAAAGAGGAACGCGTAAATGCAGTCCTGTTTGTAAGAAAAAACCAGGTCCAAAACGTTCTCGCAAATCAAAACGAGTTACACGAAAAAGATCTAGAATATCTAAAAAATAATTAATTTTATAATTTAAATAAATTATAAAATTTAAAAGTTATTTATTGAATTATTATTATTTTATCAGTATTTGTTTGGTTTGTACCTGTACAGGTGAGGGGATGAGTCCCGGTACACTCGCTCGTTCGTAAAGCATTAGGATCCCTAATAGTTCTACCAGCAGCGGTGTCAGTAGCAATTATATATTTGTTCTCAGTAATCGGAAATTCTTGATCTTCCTCATTATTAGGAATTATAATATCAACTATTTGAGGAAGATCAAAGTCTTTACCGTCGTCACGTTCCCCAATATAAATTTCATATTCCTTTCCAGATTCAAGAATAACTTTATTTCCATTATCTGCCACCTCATCCCATTCTCCAGCATAGAGGTCCCAGTACGAATCTCCGAGCGAGTATTGTGCAGCGTCGTACGCGGCATACCCTAAATCAGGCGCCTCTCCACTTCCTTGTTGGATTAAAAGTAAAGACTTATCTCCATTATAACCAAGATGAATACTAACATTTTCTTGTGCTAGATCTGTTACTTTGGGATCGGTGCACAATGACCAGCCGTTGTTTTCGCAATCAGCAATTTCATCGTCTGTCTTATCTCTTATTTCGATAAATTTAACACGCTCAGCCTGCCCTCTGCGAAATGGTATTTCAGTTATATCACGATCAAATTTAATTATTATCTGTGTTTGAAGTCCTGTTTTATCTTCACTATCCGTAATATAAGTAAGGTCGGTGGTTTCTGGTACATTTATGTTGATGGGACACCATCCACCGTTACTATCATAACTGTTCTGATCATAATATACTAGAAGCTTATTTGGATGAGATAATTTAGCATTATCGTAAGTATCTATTACTGACTGACTATTATATATAGAAAGAAGACTCTCCAATAAAGTAGTTTGCATAGTAGTGTCACCATCGCCGCCTAAGTCATCATCCTCTAAATCTAAAGTCATATCAAACTCTCTCCAACTATTTAAACCATCCCATGAACATGGTTCAGTACTATCATGTAAACAGTGTTCAAGTCGGGGCTCATTAATATATTTGGGTAATTGATCTAAAATATCTTGATTTGCTCCTCTTGATATTAAACCATCAATAACTCTTGACGCCGTATTGTATAATTCTTGATTATCCGTTTCATAAATCTCTAAAACATCTAATAAGTTGTCTCGCATATTAACAACATGTTGTGGTTTACTAGCTATCAACTTATTTTCTTCTACTGGATTAGCATAAGTCACATCTGTTATTACTGGAGAGTTGTCTTTAATTGAACACCAAAATGTTCCGTACCCAAATCCATGCTCAATAGGATTGCATTGATAAGGAATCTTTTCATAAGTGTGTTGACCATTTGGTATATCATTTTTATATACATATAGGTTTCTAATATCATCGGCAGTAAGAAGACCAGGACTACGCTCTCCTTCACGAGCGGCGGCGGCATCATCATCGTTGTAGGTCGGATTAAAGAAATCATTAATTAGTATATCTGTTTCAGGATTTCCAGTAAAATATATAATATCTGGCCAGTATTGATAATCTATATCAAACGCCTTGATAAGTGTTGAATCAATAAATAATTTGTTATCGGGATCGGCTTCGCTATCAGGTAGATATTGTCGATTTAAATCAGGTTCAATTTCAGGTGTTATAATTATAGGATAAAAACGACCTGTTTTCCATGGATGCTCTTCACGGCGCATTGCTATATATAAACCACCAACTTCATACGGTGATCCTAATGTTGATATTAAATTTCCCCAATGGCTTTTAGAAACACTTATAAAACTATAATAACCTAATGAGAATGGTGCCTTCTGTGATATCGCATTTAAAATTTTTGTTTTTAGTTCAATTTTTTCTTCATTTGTTTTAATTGAATTATCTTGCATGGTTAATTGTAAAATTCTATGAATAACACCTGTATTTTTTGCAAAACTCTCCACAAATGTCATATATATTTTACGAAACTGTATTACTGCTTGCTCTGTATAAAAACATATATCATTCATTTGTATAGTGCTGGCTATTTTCGACACTGCCATCCAAATTGGACGTGTAAATGCATTTCTATTTACAAAATTTTTAAGATTCAATGCGATACCTTTTGTTTTTATTTTTGGATCTTGTATTTGTTGAAAATATTTAAATATTGTTTTAAGTCTTTCAAAAGATTCATCAAGGTTGTATACTTTATTCTTCCATGATTCTTCCATCTCAGGAGTCGCAGTATTTTTTATATTATTAATTTCTTTAATAAAATCTTTTATTGATCGTATAACCGCTGTTTCATTATTAATTAAAATTTCATTCAATCTAAATATATTTTCCTCATTTTTAATCTGATTATATTGTTGATTTACAACAGGAACGAAGTTATGAGCTCCACCATTGACCTGGTCCAGACCCAAATGTGGTAAAATATATTGACCATCTGGGCATAAATTACCCCATTTACAACAATAACTTGGTACCGTATCGTCACGATATTCTTTATAATATTCTCCAGATCCCTCCAGCTCACTATCTAAATCATCATTTGCACTTGCTCTACTAGCAACTTGTTCTGCTGAAAATTCGCTATTAGTAAATTGACTAATAAGTTCAGAAACATTTACTGGTTGTGAAGTTTGATTATTATTTTTATTAAATAAATAATAAATAGATAAAATTGCTAATAATGCAAGAATAATTATTAAAGTTTTATTCATTATTTTATTAATAATGAATAAAAAGATTTTTTTTATAAAAACAATTTTATGTGAATGTTATATCAACATAGTAAATAAGTCTACTTAATGATTTATCTAAATAATCTTCTCTATCATCACATAAAATCCATCTTAAATCATTAGTTTCGGGTGATACAAACAATTTTCTAATCGTATCACTTTTACTATAATTAATACCGACTTTATAATCAATTTTTCCTATAAATAACTCAGTTCTATATCCATGTAATCTATATAATAATTTCTTATCATATAATTTAATATCATTTATGGTTTTATCATCAAAATTAGTTTCTTCTTGAAACTCGCGTAATGCTGTTCTTTTAATTTTTTCATTTTTTATTGGTCGACCTTTTGGAAATCCCCACTCTAATGTTATATCGGTCGGAGTTACATCTTTACATAATTCTTTGATTTTTTTATAATTTGATTGAGCATACTTTTTCTCTTTTTTATAAATTCTACTTTTTTTATTTAGTATTAAATCATCCCATATTTCATCAAAACTATGTGAATGTAATCGATTCTTTTCATCAAATGTTAATTTATCATATAATTTTTTAATTTCATATTCTTTCATTGTATGAGCTTTTCTTAAAAGATATATAAATGCATGTGTATCTCTTCTTTGGTAAATTAAGAAATGTTTTTTATTATCTTCATCAGTATAATATAATAAAATTCCGTAAGATTTCATATTATATAAATATGAAATCCTTATCTATAAATTTAATTAATATCTTTGTACAAAATATTCAGCTGCGTTTCTATTTAATCGTGATTGATTTGATTCTGGTAATGTATAATGATTATCACCACTTAATCTCGGCATATGATTAACAGTTTCTCCATTATAATGTTCATTCATATCCACTTTATTATTTAATCTGTTAAATTGTCTTCCCATCTGTTGATCTGCTTGATCAATTTGATTCATATGTATTTGTGTTGAATAATTTGGTAAATTTTTCTTTAGTTGAATGTTATTTTCATATTCTGCATTATTCAACATATAATTTCCACTCATATTTGTCGATCCTTGTGCAATTGGTTGATTTCTTTCAAGATTAATTTCTTCAAAATCAGTAAATTGTTCTCCACCAAATTTTGCCCCATGATTAGTTGTAACTTCTCCTCGTAAATGATTTTGAATATTACTAGAATTATGATTAAGATCACTATTTTCAATAATATCAGTTCTCATTCCAGATGTATTTGTTGAATAATTTCCAGATAATGATTCATCATTAAGAAATTCTGTTACATTTTGATTTTGATTTGTTACAGTTCTAAACAATACATCTGATCCTATTGGCGCTGTTGCAGATACATGTTCATAATTTTCTCTTACAATATTGGATGGAGCCTCCATTGATCTATTATCAACTAATGTTCCTGTTTTTGGTGCTGTAAAATCTGTATGTATAGGTTGTTGAATACTTTGATGTACTGCATAATTTTCTCGTTGGGGTTCAGGAACTTTGTATGCATATTGAGGTCCGCCTCTTTGATCAGGTTTATCCCAGCATTTTTTAACTGCTCTGTCGTAACTTTTTTCATCAGCACAATTTGATGTATTCATATATTTCTTTTGTCCTCCTTTATTTGTAGTAGCATAAGTCCATGCTCTCGGTAATCTTGATAATGGTAATTCGTCAAATTGTGATCTAACAGGTGGTCTGAATTCACCATCTGTCATTATACCATGTGGTAATTTAACACCTCCAATCCCGCTTGATCCTACACCTGTCGATGTATTACCAGTAAACGCGGAACCTCCAGAAGAAACCGTGCCACTTGTGCCAATTTGTCTATTTTGTCCGCCAGATGTTCCGCTATTACTATATTGAACATCAACAAATGGATTCTGCCCTCTTGGATAAACTTTAATCATTTCACAAATACGATCACCTGCATCTTCTTGTTCATTCATAATTTCTTGAATATCTCCAACCTTATCTATTTTTCTTGTATGAATACTTTTTGGAGGATCTTTTAAAATATTCATATTGCTTCCCCATGTTTCAACTGAGGGTAATGTAGTTACTCTTTTCGGATAAATTCCGTCATATGATATACCGCCTGCAGACATTTATTATAATAAAAATATAATTTTAAATTTATGTTTAAATTTAAAAGTTATAAAATTATCTGATTATATTATACGCGAACTAATAGTGTTCATTCTATTTTGATTTAAATTTTTAAAACATTCCGATAATTGTCTTGCTTCATTATCTTTAGTACGCCAAGATACATGCGCAGCGTATGCTAAAATTATTGTAATAACACCTGCGATTATCGCAGGTATATAAGATTTTGTAGTTACGTCATATGATAAATACATCCGCATCTCTCCTAAAATTGTCCCGTCATCTGCCAAGTTTGGCAACGGACAATTTTCATCCCATAATATACCCTTATTTCCGCAATTTAGAGTTATTCTATCATAATCTGTACAGGGAATTGAATAATTCCCCCAGTTGTCCTTGGTTAACTTATTATCGGGATTTTCTTCATTGTATTTGTCGACCTCGTCGTCGCGGAAACATCTTTGTGTATTATATGTGGTTTTAGGATCAATTATTTTCTTAATCATTCCATAAAAACATAATATTGATAAAATACCAGTTAAAAAAGCTCCTGTTGTAAATTTAATTTTATATAAAGTTTTACAATGTTCAACTAGATTTTGATCGAATTGTGATAAATCATTCATATTTATATTTAAAAAATATTTAAAAAAGATTTAAAAAAGATTAGGTATCTGCTACTAATTTTACATTATAAATTATAATCGTAGTTTTATCTTTTCCATAATATAATTTAATTAATGCTTCCTCTATATTATTTCCTTTAAAATAAGACATTTTTGTCTTATCTTGTTTTAATTTATTTTTTTGATTTTTAAAATCCCATTCTATCATATATGTTAAAACTCTTTCTCTTCGTTGTTCAATAAATTCTAACATCTCTTCCAATATTATTACATATACATCAGCATGACTTTGTAAAATAGTTGTTGTCATATTTTGACTTGGTTGTTCTTGTTGTTCAACATCATCTTGTTGACACGATACTTCTCTTTCAATATGATTCCTAGAATGTTGATTTCTAGGTTGAGATTGTTGTTGATTGACATGATTTGAACTAGGGTTTGATGTAGGAACCCACTGCTTTTTAATACTATTTAATAAAAAATATGTTTTATGACTTGGATTATAGGTAATTAAATTTAATTCAAAAATATTATTACTAACATTCCATTCAAAATGCGCTGTTGAATTATTATCGTTATTAATTATTTCACTAATTTCATTTTCTAATTGAAATCGCCGGGTAAACATTTTAATAAATAATATAATTTTTTATATTATTTATTATTTATTATTTATTAATTATTAATTATTAATTTAAAACCTTTGAAGGGGTCTTGTGGCATTCTTGCTGGCATTGCTGGTCGAAAATCTCTACCCATTTGTGCTGCAATTTGTCTAGCTTGGTTTTCTTGATCATTTCCTGCGTAATGACGTTGCATTACTTCAGCTGGGCTTTGTTGGGCATCATCACCGAATAATTTTTTTCTTAATTTTTCAAATACACCTGGTTTTTGGCATTTTCCAACTGGTTGATTAAGACTGTTATTCATGTCACCACTGCGGCCGTATTTGCATCCGTAAAGTGGTGGTACGTTCCATTGATCAGCTCCAAGTCCGCCTTTGCTTACACATCTTTTATTTTTTAATCTTGCACTTTTGCATACGTCTCTAGGTACACAAAATCCTTTAGCATTTCTTCCGTATTTGCATTGGTAATTTTTACGCGGGCTAGATTTACGCGATTTGCGGCTGCGTCTCGAGCGTTTAGGCCCGGATTTGCGTTTGCATACTCTAGATCCTTTTCTCATTCCGCGAGAACATTTACGTCTAGAACGTCTAGAACGTCTAGATGAACGTCTCGAGCGTTTAGGTCCAGGCTTGGCTTTGCAACCACGTCTGAGAGATTTTTTGCGTCCGTGTCTGCATGGACTTCTTGATTTTCTTTTACTGCTTGTTCTTGGCATATTTTTTTATTATTTAAAAGAAAATAATAAAAAGTTAAAATTTAAATTATAATTAAAAATTTATAATCCAAAAACTATCATTTTTTTTAAATTGAGCAGTTAAGTTTTTTGATAGTTGTAGTTTACGATTTTCATGAACTCGATCTTGATTTAATCTAATCAATTCATAAATAAATTGTAAACTCTTTTTACTTGGTTTTTTTAGTTGATTTTTATAACATATTGTCTCAATTATTTTTTCCCAAAAAATATCTGGAATGTTTTTATATTTGGATAATATTGGAAATTTTATTATTTTTTTCTCAATATTGACAATAATTTTTGAATAATAATCATATTCATATTGTTTATAAAACCAATCTCCGAAAGATTCAAGTTTTTTTCCAAAATCAATAAATCTATCAAG
>Ga0163109_10003045_pt1 | contig 12842 bp, 8 predicted proteins | sample CRUFie1St13metaG_FD_108704 | JGI IMG/M metagenome (GOLD analysis project Ga0163109, IMG submission 108704) | Marine microbial communities from the Costa Rica Dome - CRUD Field 142mm St13 metaG | ecosystem: Environmental > Aquatic > Marine > Oceanic > Photic zone | place: Costa Rica: the Eastern... | reverse complement strand
GCCCAAATGGCCAAACAAGTAATTGTGCAAAAAGTTCGTGAAGCAGAGAGAGATCAAGTCACTGATGAATTCAAAGATCGTGAAGGTGAGCTGCTCTCGGGTTTGGTAAAACGTGTAGATAGGAATGGCGCATACATTGATCTTGGTGGAAACGCAGAAGGGTTTATACCCAGAGAAAATCTAATACCTCGAGAAGCCGTAAGAATGCATGATCGTGTTAAAGCATTACTCGCTGAGGTCAAAGATGAGCCAAGAGGCCCACAACTTATCCTTACACGAACATCTCCACAGTTCTTAATAGAGCTCTTTAAAATTGAGGTTCCCGAAGTTGGCCAAGGATTAATTGAGATTCTAGGTGCCGCAAGAGATCCTGGCCTTAGAGCAAAAATATCTGTTAAGAGCAATGAACCAAGAATCGACCCAGTTGGAGCGTGTGTTGGTATCAGAGGATCACGTGTGCAATCAGTGTCAAATGAACTTGCTGGTGAGAGAGTTGATATTATTTTGTGGAATGACAATCCAGCTCAATACGTAATTAATGCTATGTCTCCAGCTGAAGTCATATCAATTGTAGTTGATGAAGACGCCCACAGTATGGATGTCGCTGTTGATGAGGAAAAACTATCTCAAGCAATTGGAAGAGGAGGTCAAAACATTCGACTTGCAAGCGAATTGACTGAATGGGAATTGAATGTGATGACAGAAGTTGACGCTGACATGAAAAGTGAACAAGAGACACGTGGTTTAATTGAATTATTTACAGGGCAGCTTGATGTTGATGAGGAGGTTGCATTGATACTTGTTCAAGAAGGATTTGCTTCTGTCGAAGAAGTCGCATATGTGCCTGCTTCTGAATTAATGCAGATAGAAGAATTTGATGAAGATATAGTTGATGAACTAAGAAATCGAGCGAGAGACGTGCTTCTCACTCAAGCCATTGTTGCTGAGGAGATTATCGAGAATGCTGAACCAGCTGAGGATCTACTGGAATTAAAAGGAGTCACAAAGACTTTAGCTTCTAAGCTTGCTAGTAAGGGTGTTATTAATCGTGAAGATCTTGCTGAATTGGCTTCTGATGATTTGATTGAAATAGAGGATATGGAAAAAGAAAAGGCAGATGCATTAATTATGGAAGCGAGATCACACTGGTTTGATGAAGATGAAAAATAAATATGAATGGAGTCAATAAATGGCAGATGTAACTGTTTCACAATTCGCTAACGTACTTAAAGTTCCATTAGAAAAACTTTTGTCACAGCTAGCTGATGCTGGGATAACGGTAGATGGTGGCGACGATATTATAAGTGATGATGCTAAAATGAAACTACTCAATCATCTTCGAGAGAGTCATGGAATTGATGAGAGCAACAAAGAAAAGACAGTACCAAAAAAAATAACCCTAAAAAGAAAATCACAAATTGAGCTAAAGCTCTCAGGGTCCCAAGGCAGATCGAGGACCGTCAATGTAGAGGTCAGAAAAAAGAGAACGTACGTAAAAAGAGATGTCCTTGAAAATCAAGCGGAACAAGAAAAGAAAGAAAAAGAGCAAAGAGAAAAACAAGAACAAGAAAAAATTCAAAAAGAAATATTAGAGAAGCAAAAACAAGAGCAACAGCAACTAGAAGCAGAAGAACTGAAGAAAAAAGAAGAACTTCGGAAAAATGAAGAGCAAGTTAAACCTGAATCAAACGATGGTGCTGTTAAGTTTGAAAAGATAAAAGAAAAGCCTCTAGATACCGAGAAACCAGAAAAAAGAAAAAAAGAAAAAAAGAGATTTAAAAAGGGGTTTTCAGATACTCGTTACGGCAGAGAAGAGCTTCATGTTGCTGGTGACATGAGCGGTCGAAGAAAAAAGAAACCATCCTTCAGGAGAAGGGTAGCTTCAATAGACGGTGATTCAAAACATGGCTTCGAGAAGCCCACCGCACCTATTATCAAAGAGGTAACTGTACCTGAGAATATTATGGTTTCCGAGTTGGCCCAACAAATGGCCATTAAAGCAAATGAAGTTGTTAAAACATTGTTCTCTATGGGTACGGCCGTGAATATAAATCAGATGATTGATCAGGATACAGCCATTCTAGTTATTGAAGAGTTAGGTCATAAGGCAAAAATTGCTGAAGAAAATGATGAGCTGGATATTTTAATCAATGATGATATTCAGTCTGAAATGGAACCGAGAGCGCCAGTGGTAACTATAATGGGGCATGTTGATCACGGTAAAACATCATTATTGGATTTTATTAAGAAATCAAAAGTTGCAGCTGGTGAAGTCGGAGGGATAACTCAGCATATAGGCGCCTACAATGTAAATACCCAAAAAGGCGATATTACATTTTTGGATACTCCGGGCCATGCAGCATTTACTGCTATGCGTGCGAGAGGCGCTCAAGTTACTGATATAGTAGTGTTGGTAGTAGCGGCTGACGATGGCGTAAAACCTCAAACAATTGAGGCCATAGAGCACACCAAAGCTGCGGGAGTACCATTGATTGTAGCCATTAACAAAATTGACAAAGAGGATATTGACTTAGAAAGAGTTAAAACTGAACTTTCAAACCATGAGATTATTTCTGAAGAATGGGGGGGAGATTATCTTTTCGCTTCAGTTTCTGCTCAGACAGGAGAGGGTGTAGATGATCTTTTAGATAAAATACTCTTGCAAGCTGAAGTAATGGATCTTAAAGCACAATCATCAGGACCAGCAAGAGGTGTTGTAATAGAATCAAGTCTGGATAAGGGAAGGGGTGTAATGGCCACACTGCTGGTTCAGTCGGGTGTACTGTCAAAAGGTGATATTGTCTTAGCGGGAGATGAGTTTGGAAAAATAAGAAGTATGATTGATGATACCCAGAAGCAAATCACCTCTGCTGGCCCGTCATCACCACTTGTAATTTTAGGGTTACCAAAAACCCCAATTTCAGGTGAAAACTTCTATGTCGTTAAGAATGAGAGACAGGCTAGAGAACTCGCTGAAAACAGAAAATTAAAATCAAGAGAAACAAAAATAAATAAACAGCAGAGTTCAGATGTTAATGATATCTTTTCGCAGCTAAGCGAAGGCGATAAAAAGGTCGTTTCTTTATTAATTAAATCCGATGTGCATGGAAGCTCCGAAGCCTTGAGTGATGCTCTTAATAAGCTCAACAATGAAGAGGTCTCGGTCAAGGTTATTAGTTCTGGCGTGGGGGGAATAACGGAATCTGATGTTGTTTTGGCTTCGGCATCAAATGCTATGATCATTGGTTTTAATGTAAGAGCTGACGCTTCTGCGAGATCAGCAGTTAAAGAATCGGAAACAGAGATAAGATATTACAGTATTATCTACGAAGCAATTGATGATGTCAGAGCAGCCATTAACGGGTTACTGTCTCCTGAAGTAAGAGAAAACATTATTGGGCTTGCTGAAGTAAAAGAAGTTTTTGTATCGCCAAAGCTGGGTAACATAGCCGGTTCAATTGTCACAGAGGGTATCCTCCGACGTTCTAGTCCAATCCGAGTGCTCAGAGATAATGTGGTTATATACGAAGGTGAGCTTGAGTCACTGAGAAGATTCAAAGACGATGCCAAAGAGGTTCAAAGTGGCACCGAATGCGGTATTGGTGTCAAGAATTATAACGATGTAAAAATTGGCGATCAAATCGAATGCTATGAGAGACAAGAGATAGCGAGAACCATAGTTTAATCCGCAGAAAATAAAAGCCTTTATGCAAAGAGAATTCTCAAGAAATCAAAGAATGAGTTCCTTAATATTGAGAACTTTGAATAAAATCATCCGTATCGATGTAGACGATCCATCTTTGCACGAAATTACGCTAACTTCGATTGATTTAAGCCATGATCTCAGTATTGCAAAAGTTTACTTTAGCTCACTCGATCTTAATGGGGATATTGATATTCCAAAGAAAGGGTTGAAGAGAGCGGCGGGCTTCATAAGAAAGAGACTTGGATCTGAGATTAAAATAAGACATGTACCGGAATTAAGATTCTTTCATGATCAAAGCAGTGAAAAAGCGTATGAGATATCGGAGTTAATTAGAAAATCAAAAATTAATTGAAAATAATGTATGCAAAATATCAACGGTATACTATTACTCGATAAGCCATCAGGTATAACCTCGAATAGAGTGCTTCAGAGGGTAAGATCTCTTATAAACGCAAAAAAAGGTGGTCATACGGGAAGCCTTGATCCATTCGCTACAGGAATGCTGCCCTTGTGTTTTGGTGAGGCGACAAAAATTTCACATTATCTGTTAAATGAAAAAAAAACGTATTCAGTGGAAGTAAAATTTGGTGTATCAACTTCTACAGGTGATATAGATGGTGAAGTTACGGGTAGCAGCAAAATAAAAGAATACTCAGAAGATCAATGGAAAAAAATTCTAAATGAGTTCAAGGGTAAATCAGAGCAGATACCGCCTATGTATTCAGCATTAAGGTATAAAGGTAAGCGCCTGTATGAATTGGCTAGAAAAGGTGAGATTGTTGATAGAGCTGCAAGAGAGATAGAAATCTTTTCTATGGACCTGGTCGATCTATCCAAAGATATGATAAATTTTGAAATAACATGTTCAAAAGGTACCTATATAAGAGTTCTTGCTGAAGATATAGCAAAAAAATTAGGAATGTTAGGCCATGTCTCCCAATTACGAAGAAAAACTGTTGGTAATTTCTGTGAGAGCAAAATGGTTAAACTCACAGTCCTGGAAGATCTGTCACAAAATAATAAACCGGCAATTTCTGATTATTTCATAACAATAGATGAAGCTTTAACAGAATTTTCAGTTGTAAATTTAAATGATCTGCAATCAAGTAAATTTCGAAATGGGCAGCAATTAGAATTTAATACTCATTTTGATGATAAGGTTAAAGTCTTTGATCACAATAATAATTTAGTTGGCATCGCTTATAAAAAAAATAAAAACATACTAGCTCCGAAGAGAATTTTTCATTTGAGCTAATTTTTATCATCATATTTTTTATATTAATTGATATAAAAGCTGTTACTTAAGGCATCTTAGCGTTAGAATAGCGCCTCATAATTGGAAAAATACTATTGGAGTGTTTAAAAAAATGTCACTATCAGGTGAAATAAAAAATAAAATTATTAAGGACAATGCGAGAGGAGATGCAGATACAGGTTCACCTGAAGTTCAGGTAGCACTATTGACTGAGCGTATCTCTGAATTGACTGCTCATTTTGAAAAGCACAAAAAAGATCACCACTCAAGACAAGGTCTTCTTCGTATGGTAAGCAAGAGAAGAAAATTGTTGGATTATCTTAAAACAAATGATCAGGACAGATACACAAAACTAATTAAAAAATTAGGTTTGAGGCGTTAATTTTTTTGATTCCAAAAATAGAAAGAGCCAATCCACAAAAAAGAATAAATCACTGAGAGCGAATCAAATAAAATGAAATCAATCATAAAATCATTCAAATATGGTAACAATGAAGTAAAAATCGAAACTGGAGTAATAGCCAGACAAGCAGACAGCGCAGTACTCGTATCTATTGGCGGTACCTCTGTATTGGTCACAGCGGTTGGAAAAAAGCAAGGTGATCCTGATCGAGATTTTTTTCCACTAACAGTTAATTATCAAGAAAAAGCTTATGCATCAGGAAAAATACCTGGTGGTTTCTTTAAACGTGAAGGTAGGCCATCCGAAAAAGAAACACTTGTATCTAGATTAATCGATAGACCTATAAGACCTCTCTTTCCAAAGGGTTATAACAACGAGGTACAAGTAATTGCATCAGTGATGTCTCTTGATCCAGAAATCGATCCTGATATACCATCACTTATCGGTTCTTCAGCTGCCCTCACACTTTCAGGATTACCATTTGCGGGACCAATTGGAGCAGCTAAAATTGGTTATATAGATGGTGATTTTGTGTTAAATCCAGATAAAAGCCAACTTTTGGAATCCGATCTTGATCTCGTGGTTGCGGGAACATCTGAGGCTGTCTTGATGGTTGAGTCCGAGGCTAATATTCTCTCCGAAGACATTATGCTAAAAGCAGTTATTTTTGGACACGAGCAAATGCAACTTGCTATCTCAGCTATCAATGATCTCGCAGAAGAAGCATCAAAGCCTAAAATTGAATGGAGCCCTCCAGAGGAAGACAATGAGCTTTCCGAAGCTATCATGCAATCTTGCAGTGAATCAATAAAAGCCGCCTATCTTATTAAGAATAAGCAGGAACGTCGTGAAAAAATGTCATTGATTAAAGATCAGTCAATTCAGGAGCTCCTAGATAAACATCAAGATAAATGGCCTGCCGATGATTTAGGTAAAGCATTTTCAGCTTTGGAAAAAAGAATCGTAAGATCCAATGTTGTAAAAGAAAAAACAAGAATTGACGGGCGAGACTCCACAACAGTTAGACCAATTGATGTGAAAATAGGTGTTCTTGAGAGAACGCATGGTTCTGCATTATTCACGAGAGGCGAAACACAAGCGATAGTAGTAACGACACTTGGAACAGATAGAGATGCACAAATCATTGATGCGTTAGAAGGTGAGTATAAGGATACATTTATGCTTCATTATAATTTCCCTCCGTATTGTGTCGGTGAAACTGGATTTGTCGGCTCTCCGAAGAGAAGAGAGATAGGGCATGGTAAACTTGCGAAACGTGGTATCCAGGCTGTAATGCCTGATCAAGAGGAATTTCCCTATGTAATCCGTGTTGTATCTGAAATAACAGAATCCAATGGATCAAGTTCAATGGCTTCTGTGTGTGGCACGAGTTTATCTTTAATGGATGCAGGAGTACCTATAAAATCACCTGTTGCTGGTGTGGCAATGGGATTAGTTAAAGAGGGTGAGGATTACACGGTACTGACTGATATTCTTGGCGATGAAGATCACCTTGGAGATATGGATTTTAAAGTAGCAGGAACTGAAGACGGTATAACAGCTCTTCAGATGGACATTAAGATACAGGGAATAACCAAAGAGATAATGGAAATTGCTCTAAATCAGGCAAAAGATGCAAGACTTCACATATTAAGTGAGATGAATAAGGTTATTAGCTCATCTAGAACCGACATGTCAGAGTGGGCACCAACAATTACATCATTTAAAATTGATCCCGAAAAAATAAGAGATGTTATTGGTAAAGGTGGAGCTGTTATAAGGGGCATTACTGAGGAGACTGGTGCATCAATCGATATAGATCAAGATGGAACAGTTAAAGTTGCCTCAGTAGATGGCTCATCAGGAAGAGAGGCGGTAAAAAGAATTAAACTAATAACCGCAGAAGTAGAGGTTGGAAAAATCTATGAAGGGAAGGTTGTTAGATTGATGGAATTCGGTGCATTTGTAACAATTTTACCGGGTAAAGACGGTTTGGTTCACATATCTCAGATATCAGAAGAGAGAGTTGAGAAAGTTAGCGATAAATTGTCTGAAGGTGATGATGTTAAGGTGAAAGTATTAGAGGTTGACCGGCAAGGAAGAGTTCGTCTGAGCATGAAAGAAGTCGACTCTTAATATTAAATATTACTATTTTTTAATAAATTATTGTTTTTATTTTTTATTTCTAATCTTAAATTCCCATTTACATATAGTAGTTATATTGATGTCAATTAACATTTCTTGAGTTTTTACATCAACAAGAAAATACGCACTTATTTACTCTTTTATGTTCCCGCTATCAATTTTCTTTACCGGAGTTTTTCTTTTCTTTTATTTATTTCTTCATTATCTATACCTATCATCACTATCTCTGTATTGTCTCTCTGCCTTCTCTCGTCTCTCTTGCGCTTCAAGTGAAAGGGTAGCTACCGGCCTTGCTTGTAATCTTTTTAAGCCAATTTCTTCTCCTGTTTCATCGCAATACCCATAATCTCCTTCATCGATTCTATTTAGTGCAGAATTTATTTTTTTTAATAGTTTTCTCTCTCTATCTCTAGTTCTCAATTCAAGACCAAATTCTGATTCCTGGGTTGCACGATCATTTGGATCTGGAAAATTTGCAGCCTCATCTTTCATATGAACTACAGTTCTATCAACTTCATCAATTAGATCATTCTTCCATTTTGTAAGAAGCATTTTGAAGTATTTTAATTGTGAGTCTGACATATAAGCCTCACCTCTTTTTGCTTTGTAAGGTCCTATCTCATTTATCGGGCTGGAAAAGATATCCTTATTGGACATACTTTTAACAGATTTAGATTTTTTGCTGATGATCTTTTTTTTCGTTTTCTTTGATGCTTTCTTTTTTGTCATTGTTTTAAATATTCAGAAGTGATTAAGATTTAATTTTAGAAACCAGAGCATTATACTCATCTAACAAAATCATGGAAGAGAAATTATCATTCTTATAGATTTTTTTTGTCAAGAATTGGCTAAATCAAATATGAATGAACATTCGTTTTATTGATTTAAATACATTACAATTGGAAATCATGACAATCTTCCAGATCAGCAAATAAAATGAGACTAAGCAAGATTAAACTCTCTGGTTTTAAGTCTTTTGTTGACCCAACATCAATAACATTTCCCTCAAATTTGGTTGGTGTTGTTGGTCCAAATGGTTGTGGTAAATCAAACGTAATTGATGCAGTCAGATGGGTAATGGGAGAAAGCTCAGCAAGTAGATTGAGAGGTGACTCGATAACTGACGTCATCTTCAAGGGTTCCAGCTCAAGAAAACCAATAGGTGCGGCATCAGTTGAACTTCTTTTTGATAATTCGTCCTCAACTATCAAGGGTGAGTATTCAAAATATAATGAAATTTCGATAAGAAGGGCAGTCTCGAGAGATGGTATATCTAATTACTATCTAAATGGAGTGAGATGTAGACGAAAAGATATTACTGGTATATTCCTCGGGACAGGTTTAGGTCCAAGAAGTTATTCTATTATAGAGCAAGGAATGATTTCTCGTGTTATTGAATCCAAGCCAGAAGAAATGAGAGTCTTTTTAGAAGAGGCAGCAGGAATATCAAAATATAAAGAAAGAAGAAAAGAAACATCTACAAGAATAAATAGAACAAAAGAAAATCTAGACCGTCTACTTGATGTTATCGAAGAGGTGGATAAACAAATCAAACATCTCAACAGACAGGCAAAAACAGCTGAAAGATACAAAAAGATGCGTCATGATGAACGTCTTCTTTCTGCAAATATTCTTGCTCTAAGAATAAAAAATTTAGAGAGCGAAAAAGATCTACTAAACAAGCTATACACAGAAAAAGAGCTTATTTTAGAATCTGAGGTGACCGAGCAAAGAAAAATTGAATCTAAAATTGAAAATCTTAGGCTTGAACAGTCAGATAAGAATGATAAATTCAGTGAAATTCAGGCTCAGTATTACAAAATTGGTTCAGAAATTAGCAGATTGGAGCAATCAATTGAATATACAAATGAAATTCAAGAGAGACAGAAAAGAGACCTTGAAAATGCAATTTCTAACGAAAAAGAAATTCAATCTATTATTTCTCAAGATAAAGAAAAAATAACGAATATACAATCCAGTCTTGAAGAACTGACCCCAGATATTGAAAGAGTGAAATTAAGTGAGCTATCTTCTAAAGAATCTTATCAAGAAGCCGATAATTCACTCAAAATATGGCAATCTAATTGGGAAGCCGAAAACATCAAGAATAATGAGCTCCAAAAAGATATATCAATTGAATCGACTCAATTTGAGAATCTCCAAAATAGACTAAAAAATTTAAAAGAAAATGAGAAGGAAATTGACGAAGACATACTCTCAGCTGATAGTGAAGCCCTCAAGATAGAAATAGAGTCAGCAAATATGAAGTTTAATGAGAGCAATATCTTACTAGATGATCTGAAAAGTGAAATAGAAGAGAGGAGTAATGAAATACGAGATTTAAGAGATATAGAGAACAAGTTGACCATAGAAGTTAATCGCAAAAAAAAGGATCACAACGAATTTGAGTCTGAGCACATTAAATTAATTGCTATGCAGGATTCGTCATACAACGATAGCGATAATTTGAATTCATGGTTAAAAAAGAATAATTTTAAAAAAAATAAACGCATCATAAATGATATTTCTGTATCAGAGGGCTGGCAAACTGCAGTAGAAACAGTACTGGGAGATTATTTAGGTGGAATCAAGATTGACAGCATACAACGTGCGATAGATGTGAGCTCAAGCCTAAAATCTGGCCAAGTTACTTTTTTTAATGACATAAATAATGAAAAGAACCTAGATAGATCCAATACGCTAGCTGAAAAAGTAAAAAATGCACCAAATGCAATATACTCTATTTTAGGTAATATTTTTTTATCAGACTCAATAGATAATGCTATAAACATGATAGATAGTTTGAAGGCTGGTGAATCTGCAATAACAAAAAATGGAATATGGATTAGCAAAGATTGGGTAAGAATTTCAAGAGGTTTAGATGCTGATAAGGACAATGCAATATCAAGAGAGCAGCAGATAAAAGAATTAGATTCAAAGTTAAAAAGCTTGAAAATAAACATTGATAAAGATGAATCAAGCTTATCCAATGCAAAAAATGATTTAACAATTGCTAATAAAGCTAGAGACAGGCTTCAAGAGAGACTGCCATCATTACTTAGTGAAAATGTTGATATAAAAAATCAAAAAGAAAACCTAGTTATGCGACTAGAGCAATTGGAAAAAAATAAGATTGAAGGAAAAAATTCAATCAATGCAATAAGTATCGAAATCTCTTCAATTGAGAAGAGAATAAACGAGGTTTCTTCAGTGATCGAGGATTATGAGAAGAATTTAGTTGAGAGTAACAAACAATTAAATGAGCTTACTGTACAAAAATCTGATATCGAAAAGGAATTAAATAGGGTCAGGAATCAATATGAGGAGGACCGAACTCGCTCTCAAGAAATGCAGATTCAATTTGAGGGAAAATTAACCTCAAAAGAATCAGCTTCACAAAATTTAGAGAGGATGCAATCACAAAAAACGTTATTTATAGCAAGAAAAAATGAGATTCTAGAACAGATTGAACTAAACAAACAGCCACTTATTGATAATAAAAAAATTCTTGAGGAACAGCTTCATGCAAAAGTCTCTGTTGAGGAAGAGCTTAATGAGGCACGAACATTATTGGACGAAGTTGACAGTAATATCAACCTTCAGGACCAAGCAAGGATGGAGGTTGAGAGGAAGATTGATAAAGCAAAAACATCACTAGCTGAGACTAAAGGTGATCTTCAGGCAATTCAGGGTAGGAAAGAGGGAATCGATGAGCAATTAAATCAAACTAATTATACGTATGAGGAATTAATAGACAATCTAGACGAATTAGAATCTCTGGATGAAATGAACCAAAATCTTGAAAAATTAACAAACAAGATCAACCGATTAGGCCCAATAAATTTGGCAGCAATTGATGAGCTTGAGTCTAACACAGAGAGAAAAGAATACCTTGATATTCAATTGGAAGACTTGAACAATGCATTATCTACTTTGGAGGGTGCTATCCGAAAAATAGATACAGAAACAAGATCTCGATTCAGAGAAACCTTTAATAAAGTAAATTCTGGCTTTGAGTCTTTGTTCCCAAAATTATTTGGCGGCGGACAGGCATATATGGAGCTGATTGGTAATGATCTCTTAACTGCTGGTGTGACAGTTATGGCGAGACCACCCGGAAAAAGAAATAGCTCGATAAATCTTCTATCAGGAGGGGAAAAGGCATTGACAGCAGTTGCACTTGTTTTTGCTATATTTGAGTTAAATCCATCGCCATTTTGTATGCTTGATGAGGTTGACGCTCCACTTGATGATACGAATGTTAATCGTTTTTGTGAAATTGTGGATGAGATGTCTAAAAAAGTGCAATTCATATTCATTACTCATAATAAGATTACCATGGAGATGGCGAAACAATTATCTGGCGTTACTATGCAGGAGCCCGGTGTCTCAAGACTTGTCTCTGTTGATATTGATGAAGCCATAAAACTCTCAGAGACATAATGCAGGATGTGGGCTAGCTAAATGGATGAAATCAGATGGGTATTAATTATCTCTGGGATTGTTCTCATTGTTGGAATAATCATTTACGAGAACTACCTTAAATCTATCTTAAATAAGACTGCTAGAGAGTCAGAAAAGATTGAGCCAACATTTCAGAGTGAGAGCAATCCAGATAGCTCAAAAATAAATGAAGGACAACTGGGAGCGCATCCAAATAACAATATTGATATCGAAATAGATGTTGAGGATCATAATATTAAGGTTGAATGTGATCATGTTATAACAGTTAGGCTAACCCCAATCGACTCTGTGCCATTTAATGGAAATCAAGTTTTGAAGATTTTAAATGGAAATGGCCTATCTCTGGATGAAAGTGGAATTTTTAATTATCTAGATAAGTACAATAAAACAAAATTATTTTCTGCTGCTAATTTAGTTGAACCAGGCGTATTTGACGCGCAAAACATAGAAAACGAAAAGATTCCAGGTTTAAGCTTTTTTATGCTTATGCCACTCAGCTGTAATGAAATTAACGCATTTGACGAAATGATGACGATTTTAAAGAGAATAAAAACTTTTCTTAAAGCTGAACTGCTTGATGATGCAGGAAGTACATTGAGTATTCAACGGGAGCGATATATTCGCGAAGAAGTTATTGAGTATATGCTAAAGAACAAAAAAGACTCTCCAACATATGATTGAAGACAAAATCAAAAATAGAATATTTTATCTTAGAAATATCTTAAATAATCACAATCATCTCTACCATGTGATGGACTCTCCTGAAATATCTGATCATGAATATGATGAACTCTTTAAAGAACTGAGCTCTTTGGAAGATAAATTTCCTGAGATGAAAGATTCATTTTCCCCCACTCAAAATGTGGGCT
>Ga0163109_10003044_pt1 | contig 12843 bp, 10 predicted proteins | sample CRUFie1St13metaG_FD_108704 | JGI IMG/M metagenome (GOLD analysis project Ga0163109, IMG submission 108704) | Marine microbial communities from the Costa Rica Dome - CRUD Field 142mm St13 metaG | ecosystem: Environmental > Aquatic > Marine > Oceanic > Photic zone | place: Costa Rica: the Eastern... | reverse complement strand
CTTAGATTTGAATACCTAAGATCAGCATTAAAGAAATTTGTATTGATAAGTTTTGCACCAGTAAAATCTGTTCCAGATAAATCTGCGCTTGAAAAATTGGTATTAGATAAATCTGCGTTCATAAAATTGGATTGTCTCAAGTTTGACTTGATGAACTGAGCATCAATTAAATTAGTATTAACAAATACTGACCCATGAGCATCGGAATGACTGAGATCGCCCTCTTCGATATCTGCTTCAGAAAAATTAGACATCGATAAGACTGATGAGCGCATTACTATATTTTTCATTCCTGCTTTGATTAGTGATGATTGACTAATATTTATATTATTTGCCCAAGCATTATTTAATTTAGCTTCATCAAGGACCGTATTCTTAAGACTTGTATTTCTTATACTTGAATTAGATAAATTTGAATAACTCAGATCTGCATCTTTTAAATCTGAATCGTCTAATTTTGATGATTGTAACTCAGCATATCTCAAATTAGAGTTTATAAAATTTGCTGATATGATTGTAGAGTTTTTCAGTGACGCATTCACTAAAGTTGATGCAGAAAAGTTAGTATTGGCTAAATTTGTATTCTCTAATTCTGCATAATTCAGATTAATATCACTTAAATCAGTATTAGAGAGGTTACATCCGTTACAGACATTTGATTCAAGGAAGGTATTTAGCTCTATGCTTCTATCTTGTGCAAATACCAACTCAATTGAAAATAATAAAAAAATTTTAAGCAGGTTCTGTTTATTAAACATTACAGTCAAATCTCATTAATATAATCATAATATCAATAAAAAGGGTGCTTATGTCAACCTGAGAGTTTTTCTCTTCATCGCATTAAATTACTACTTAAATTTAATGCGTTTTCTTAAATGAAATTTTCATATAATCAACAAGTATCATATGTGGTACTGTTAGTGCTGCCAATCCAATGAACGTTATTTTTAGTAAATCTGATGAAATGTTTTTGTTCTCACCGACATAATAGGCAGCAGAAAAAAATAATATAAAAGTCAGTATACTGTATATCGCCGTTTCTCTTATTGCTTGATTCTTCTCTTTTTTACTTAACGATCTAAGGACATTGATCATATGTCTGGGTCCGTGAACCAAGCAAAAGTATATTGAAAAAGAAACAAGTGGCGGCAAAAGAAAAATCAAAGTTATAAAAATAATTAACTGGATATAATTTTTTTTACGATATCTTCCTCTTAAGAAATTAACCGTGTATAAAAAAAATACCAAAAGCCAGGTGTAAAAAAGATAATTTATAATCGGAATTAGAAAGTGTATTTTATCATTAGTTAGCAGCAAAAATATTTCAAAGACATCATCAGTATGTGCCCAAGGAATGATAACTGGTATCAACCCGGCATGAGATAAAAAAGATATCTTATCTTTCAACTCATCATCATTATATTCGCTGTGTGCGAAGTGAAGTCCAGAAATCAACAAAAAAATTAAAAGTGAAGCAATAGGCTGATATAACCAAAATATGATAACTAATAGGGAAATAATGATGTAGGTAAAGTGAAAGATAAAAAAATAATATACTGTATTAGGCCAGCCCTTCATTCTTGCAATCGTGTTATCTAAAGCACCGTGCGGAATGCCAAGGAGAATAATACATAATAGTGCAATCGAATTATATATCTCCATCTAATTCATCCTCTTATGATGCTTTTAAATGCTTGCCTGATAAATGGTGTTTTCGGCATTTGAGCGACCACTTTAGACCAAATATTAAAGTTTGCTTTGTTTAACATAAACTTTGCAAACTCATCTGCTGACAAAGATTGTGTTGTGTTAAGAAACAAGTCAACGGCTATCTGAGGGTCATTTATTAACACTTTATTGAATATCGTGTCCATGAATGAAACAAATTTACTCATCGCTACTGGAACATCATAACCATCATTTCTTATGTTATCTGCTAATTTTTCAGCTTGAGATTGAATATTGTGAAAGGTATAGCCCGAGGATAATCTGACAGCACCTCCCCTTGCACCAATGAAGTGGATTCCCTCATTTTTATAATTTATTTTATCTTGAGCTATGACACCTTCCTCATAAGAAAGTTTTTTTAGATAATTTAAATTTTTACTCTCCATCCATAATTCTATTTGATCTTCATACCATTGTTTTTGATTGAATTCTTTTGAGATAACAGTTGACTCAACGAACAACTTTCTTTCCGATAACGGGAGTGCATATATAAAATGCAGTCCACTTGATTGAGTGACATCAAAATCCATTAAAATCACTGAGTTAATGTGATGCTTTTCGATAAATTCAAATTCAATACCATAAAAATGTTGTCTCAATAGATCAGTCTTTATTTCTGGCGGCCTGCTATCGTAAACATGGATTGAAGAAATCATATTATTTTTGCAGACTATTTCTTTTCTATTATTTTTTTCTGAGATCTCAACTACTGAGTCTCTTAAAATTTGAATATTAGAATTATGTAACTCGTTTTCAATTTGGGATAAATACATGGATGCATCTATACAGACATATTTATAGCTTGCACTGGAATGATTTATTGTTTGTGTTTTGTCAGATACTGCCCAACTCTCCCAGCTACCTTTTATTGATTTCTTAAATATAGGTAGATTATCTCTGTGCATCCATGTGCACCAATTTGCAACTTTATTACCTGGAAGTTCTGGCTCAATAACTATAATCTTCTTTTTTGTCTTATCTCGAAATAAATTTCTCGCCAGAGATAGTCCGGCATTACCGCCACCAATGATTGCAATATCAAAATTCATTGGCACCTGATAAACCTTGAAAATCTTTATGGAGTTTTTTTTCATGAAGGGGAACTTTTTTCATGATAATACAATTAAGTGAAATAATACTTAATAACACTTTCTTTTTATTACTCACAATTGTTCTTCCCTTCCACCATTGACTACCATTTTCGACCAGTTTGATGCCTATTTGACGGTATAATTTTAGTGCGATAGCAATGGCAATTCTTGATCTCAAAGGAATACAATAAATTCCTCTTGAGGCGCTCTCATAATATTTTTCTGCAAGTGTTACAAGTTTCGCAGTTGCATTTGAAATAACATCTTTATCTGATAAATTTTTCTGAGCTATCTTCTCTGGTTCCATATTTAGCCATGTTGATGGTATATACCTTCGTCCGATTTGGGCATCCTCAAGGACATCTCTAGCTATATTGGTCAACTGCATTGCTATACCCAGGTCTACTGCAAAGTGTACTGACTGTTTTTGTGGACAATTCAATACACTGTGAACCATAATGCCAACTGTTCCTGCGACAGCATGACAGTATCTTAATAGTTCTTTTTCATCTGCAATTCTTACTGACCCCTGATCACCTAGCATTCCCTCCATCAGTTCTTCTGCTGCTTCAATAGGTATAGAGCACTCTGATACAAGATTAAGGAATTCTTTTACAACTTCTGGCTGATGTTTCTTATCTTCATTAGCTAAGTGATCTTTGATATTTTTCAACAATAACTCTCTGTTCGGATTATCACTGTCTGCGAGATTGTCAACGTACCTACAAAATTTATAAAGTCTTGCTACTTGATGGGAGAGTTTCTTACCCAAAAATTGACTGGCCCAATAAAAAGAACTTCCATATTTTTTTAGTACTTGTTTGGGTTCATTTTGAATCATTCGGTTCACCTGATCCAACTTCAACTCCTGTCATAAGCTCTTGCATGACTTTAGCCGAACTTATGACACCAGGTAATCCTGCACCAGGATGTGTTCCTGCACCAACAAAATAGAGATTTTTGTATTTCTTATGTTGATTATGAAATCTAAACCATGCAGATTGGGTAAGCTTTGGCTCAACTGAAAATCCAGCACCATTAATAGATCTATAGTCGTCCTTAAATTCTTGAGGAGTCATCCAAAATACTTCTTCTATGCATTCATGTAAATTTGGCATAATTGTTTGATTTAATGCTTCAATTATCTTGTCTGACAGGACTTTTCCTTCCGTCTTCCAGTCAATTTCTCCCTCTAAATTTGGAACAGGACACAAGACATAGAATGAGTCATGTCCATCGGGAGCAAATGAGCTATCTGTTGCAGTAGGACGATGCAAGTATAAGGAGAAATCATCATCTAATTTTTTATTTTCAAAAATATCATGCAATAATGATCGATATTTTTTCCCCATCCATATCGTATGGTGAGCAACATTTTTAAACTTAACTTTAGTACCAAAGTAAAGTACATAGAGTCCCATCGAATAGGTTTTTTTTGGTTTAAAAAGTTTCGAAGTGGATTTTTCATTGAGTAATTCTCGATAACAAACTTCTGGATCACCAGCAAATACAATATTATCGGCAATGAGATTTGTATTTCCTTCAGTATCTATTGATATAACTTTATTGTCTTTTTTATGAATCTTTTTGACATCACAATTTTTAATAATTTTAATTTCATGTCTTAACATTAGATTTTCTAGTTCACTGACTAATTTGCCAGTCCCCCCCATACAAAAGAATACACCCCATTTCCTCTCTAAATAATGAATTAATGCATAGATAGATGTCGTAGTGAATGGGTTACCTCCAATCAAAAGAGGATGAATTGAGAATGCTTTTCTGATTAAAGGATGTTTAAGATGTTTGCTGACCATTTGCCAGACTGTTCTATAGCATTTTAATCTTAATAAGGCAGGTACTTGAGATATCATAGAATATAAAGATGTAAATGGTCTATGGACAAGTTTTTTAAATCCAATATCGTAGATTGATTTTGACTCAGCCAGAAGCTCCTCATATCTCATAGTGTCTTTAGAATCGAATCTTTTAATTTCCGACTTTGTATCCTCTATAGAAGCTCTGTAGTTGAAACATTGATCGGATTCACTGAAATAAAAACGATAGTAAGGATCAAGATGGACAAACTCTAGATGATCATCTAGACACTCATCAAACAGCTCGAATAATTCACGAAATAGAAAAGGTGCCGTTATGACGGTTGGACCAGCATCATGCTTATACTGACCTCTTGTGAAGGTTCGCGCCCTTCCTCCTAACTGATCTAATCTCTCGATTAATGTAACCTCATGACCGAGCGATCTTAGCCTGAGTGCTGATGCGATACCAGCGAACCCTGAACCAATAACAATTGATTTGATTGAATTAGTTTTTGATATTTCCAAGCTATTTACCCAAAGCTTGATATTGAGGTTTGATGGATTGTGAAGGTCGGGAATGAGCCCGACCATTCACGAATCCGATGAACTCAGATCAATTATCCTGAGTCTTTAACTGCTGCTGCCCATATAACTAAACCAAATGCAGTCTTGTTTACCAAGTCTGCTAAGTTATAGATTATATTAAGAGCATCGGCATTTCCGTCGTTACCGACTAAGTATCCTATTGGATATATAGCCCATCCAACTAGAAGTATCATTCGGAGAGCGTTAAAGGCCATCTGACCAGCAGCATTTCCACTAGCCTCACTAGCTTTCGCTGCATCTCCAACGAAAATCAAGTAGATTACAGCTGCCCATCCAAGCATACCAATCACGAATGCAGGCATCCTAGCCATTAAGCCAGCTTCTCCCATATAGCCACCTATTAACATGACTAAAGAAGCAACTAGTAGCTTCCAGAATAGTGATGGCTTAACTGAAGTCACAGCAGCAAGAATGAGATAAAACTCTACTATCTGCAATGGAACAGTTATTAACCAATCAATATATCTGAAAACTGTTGTTGACTCACCTGTTGCTACCCATCCGGCTCTCATGTAGAGATAGTGCCAGAAAGCAACACCTGTTACCAAAGCTGCAACTGTGAGCGATGTTCTCCACTTACCATTTACATCTCCTCTTTCAACAAGAAAGAAGACAGTAGATGCAAGCATAATCGCGGTTGCCAGCCAAAAGGAAATACCAACGGCATCGTTGGTTGCGAGCATAGATTCCATAAGAAATCCCCTTATTTTCAAATTGTTAGCACTTCAGTTTCTAGAATATGAAATACTAACTTTCAAAAAACATGACTCTTTTTTGATTTAATATCTTAGAATGTCAAAATAAAGTCACCCTAAAGCCTTTGTAAGGCTGATTTGTGCTATGAGTTAAAATTGACTCACTAACTCGTATAGCATCAGTAGCACAATTACTAGATGAGAATGGTTCTCATAACTCATCTATAACAAAATCTTAACAATACTTAACAATGGAATTCAAGTCATATTTAACTTAAATATTGACATATTCCGACAAATGAAAATTGGTAAATTTAGTGGAGCGGGAAACCGGGTTCGAACCGGCGACCTCAACCTTGGCAAGGTTGCGCTCTACCAACTGAGCTATTCCCGCAATTTACTCATTTTAGCATAGCATAATGGTTTCTCAATGTTATTATCACATAATCAAATCAGCATCATTCAAAATGCTTTTTGATGTATAAATTCCTTTATATTTATTATGTATTTACAGACATATCTCTATATTGTTTAATACAAAATATGTCTTATTCCGAAGCAATATCCAATTTAATAGAAAATCTTTTCGAAAATAGTAAGAGAGCCTCATCTAAACTCCTTTTCAAAAGAGGCAAACACTCTAAAGACATCAGAGAACTAACGAGCGATATAATTGACTCGGGTAACAACATAGCAAGAGTTCAGAGCGCGAAAGAATTCTTCAGAAGTATCAATAATCTCAGTGATCACGAATTCAAAAAATTAATGCTACATCTCAGGGATGATAGAGATATTAATATTGAGAAAGTCAAGTTAGCTGTGAAAGCCTACGATGATGATAAATCAGAGAAAAACTATATTGCACTTCAAAATGCGAACATATCAGAAAGAAAGATACTTTTTAGAAATTTAAATTCATTCGATGAATCGACCACCTATCTTGTAAAACTTCGTGAAAGGATACTTTCTAATTCATCAAAAAATCAAAACTATAAAAAAATTGATAATGATCTAAAGACATTATTCTTGGATTGGTTCAATCGAGGTTTTTTAGTTCTAAAGCCAATTGATTGGAATACACCAGCAGCAATATTAGAAAAAATCATCAAGTATGAATCAGTTCATCAAATAAATAATTGGAAAGAATTAAGAGATAGAATCAATTCGTCAGATAGAAGATGTTTTGCGTTTTTTCACCCTGCTATGGGAAATGAACCTCTAATTTTTGTAGAGATAGCGTTTACCGCAGAATTACCAGAGAATATTGACCAAATACTCAACACCAGAAGAAAATCAAATAATATCAATAAATTAAATAAGGCAATATTTTATTCGATATCAAATTGTCAGAGAGGCCTAAACGGTATTTCTTTTGGAAACTATTTAATTAAAGATGTGGTTAGATATATACAAATAGAAATACCGAGTATAAAAGAGTTTTTCACCTTATCACCTGTGCCAGGTTTTATGGATTGGATGAAAACGAATAATTACGATCTATACAGAGACTTAAAATCTAATCTAACGATTGAAACTATTATGGAAAATAAAAAGTCATTAGGTGATCTGGTAAGGAGCTATTTACTAGTATCAAATAGAAAAGATAAAAAGCCCAATGATTCAGTGACTAGATTTCACATTAGCAATGGTGCATCGATGCATCAAATTAATTTTTTAGCGGATACTTCAGAAAATGCCTTAAGGAAAAGTTGCTCATTCATGATCAACTACAGGTATGACATCAGCAAGATAAAAATAAATCAAGAAATGTATGCTGCAAATGGACAAATCCAGCATAAAAAAAATATTTGAATTTATTTTATTTGATGGTCACTAAGACATACTCAATTATCTCTTCGCCCTCATTTCCTCTCTCAAATGTTTCATCTGGAAATTCTGGTTCTAACCATTCAACCTCACCAGGAGAAATCTCTCTTTTGCGAAAGAAATATTCTCCATTTCTCCTTGATGAAATTACGCCCCCTTTTATTACTATTAAAATTTTACGACCAGTTTGTAAGTGAGGCCCTTCCCATTCGCCGGGATTTAATACAACTTTTTGAGCAAAAAATCGATGATTATCAAAAAGTAATTCCATATTTATACATGGATAAGTTTGCAACTCAGTATCTCCTCCCTTTTTATCTAATTCATCTTGCTTTAGAGTCACATATATTAATTCTATTGGGGTATTCCCGCTATTACCCGAGTCATGGCGATCTTCTATAGGGATGACATCCATCCATCCAACTGAACCATCAGGAGAAAACTCTTTTTCGTATTCAAGTTCACCATGCATTTTGCCAGACCAATATCCACCTTTTATGTGGACATAAATCTGATTTCCAGGGTGACTGTGAATCCCTTCCCACTCTCCAGGACCGACTACCAGCTTTTGCAGAACAACATATTCATTATTCAATACCACTTCACCGTCAGAATCATCTAAATTCGGATAATTAAGAAGATATTTTGATAGGTTTTCAGGATGTAAATTAGGTACTAAAAGAAAATTAGCCAGAAAAATAAATATAAAATTAAATTTATTTTTTTTACTCAATTCATGATAGTTCTTTAACAGCACGCCATGCCTCTTCAATTGCCCTATTCATTAGTGAACTTCCAGATGCATCACTATTTGCAATTGCTATTTTCCCGAAAGGTCTTATGCCAATTTCACTCACTTTTCCATATGAATAACCATGCGCCCATCTATTAACAGTGATACTTGCAACATCACGATCAAAATTAAAGTAGTTCTTTGGCAACATACCAGTCAAATGCTCTCTTATCTCCGCCTCATAATCTGAGAACTTCTTTCTAAGCATCCTATATCTGGCCTCTTTAAATTGCTGAATAGCAGGAGCACCATGAGTATCGCCCTGAAGGCAGCATCTCATATGAAGTATACAGGGATCATTTGGCGAATTAGTATACTCATATCCACCCATGCTGGTAGGAAAATCCATATTAACTGCCTGATGCATGTTTCCTGGTGACATCGCCATGCCAATTCCTGCTTCCTTAACTGCTCTCCAATTTCTCAAACCAATAGTTGAGTATTGCAGAGGAATTTTTGTTAGCTTCATAAGCTCTTGATATTGTTCCGTGGGTAAATGTTTAACAATATGAGGTATCATCATGTTATAGCAGGCTAAAATAACATTTTTTGACTTTACTCTGTAAGACTTCTCATTCTTTATATAATCTGTATAAACATACTCAGAATTGCTAGCATCAGTCTCATGCTCGATGTTTATTGCCGTGCTGTTTAGCCTTAACCTTACATCACTATTTTTTTTATCTAATTGGTGATAGTTAAACTTAGATAAGATTATTTCTTCAACATTGTCACCTTTTCCTACACTTGGAATAAGCTTTTTTACTAACATTCTAGCTATAGTTGCATTGCCATCAGGATAGTGCTCAATAAATGGCTCCTCCACCGCATATGTTCCATCCTTTTGATCAAGATAATTCTGATAAGCTCCATCGTCGAGCACTTCTTTCCAAGATGCAGCATTCATGCCTAATGCTCCACCCTCTAGTGCGCCGTTTATAGTCATGACATCTGGCACTCCACCATAATCAACGATAGATTGTCGCGCCATTCTATGAATTAGTGGATCCACAACACCCAGTGTATCCCTCATATAATCAAAATAGGACACTTCTCTTACATATCTTCTCCACTGGCTTTTATCTATTCCCAGTGTTGAGGGATTACTCATCAATAACTTTAACAGCTGTCTTTTTCCTTCGATACTCAGGGGAACTTGCTCGACAGCCTCATTAATGTCAATTTTGGGCCGCAAAAGACCTTCAATAAACCCCGGGTAGTCGCAAAATGGATGCCTCACGATTTTATCTTCACCAAAATAACGCTCATTAAAATAAGTAACTGCTCCTAACTCATGTTTTTTAAAGAAGTCTCTGTCATAAGCAGACTTGAACGCTTCCATGTCAACACCGAGCTCATCCAAAAGTTTAAGTACAACACTACTGAATCCACTCGGATACTCAAATGACTCAGAGCCACCCTCACCCAAAATCAATTTACCATCAACAACATGTTCATTCCTTCTGGCATGACCTCCAAAGTCATCATGATTTTCAATTATGAGGATTTTTTTATCACTGCCGTGTTTTTGAGTGAAGAAATAGGCAGATGCAAGCCCGCTGATCCCTCCACCAACAACAACCAAATCATACTCTTCGTCTAGAAGGTGTCTTTCACCCCAATTTTTATTACCCATCCATGCTTTTTTATGTGCACTCTCGTTAGAACCAGGATGACTTCCCCTAAGCCCACTTAGTGCTGGTGGATAAGTTGAATTATATTCATCAGTAGCTATTTGACCCAGGCTACCTCCGACAGGCACAACCGATGAACCAAGGAGCATTAAACTGCCATTAATAAAATCTCTTCTATCAATTTTACTCATTTAACATACCGTTTTTTTCTCATAGATATCGGCATCGGATAATTTTTCCCAATCAACTTCAATACCAAGACCTGGTTTTTTGAATTCTCTCGTAAAACCATTTTTAATCAAATTATCATTCTTGAGACCAAAATGATACAAATCAATGGGGACCGGCGTTTCAAAAAATGTGGATTTACTTGAAGCCAGCATAATATGAATGTTCAATGCTTGCACCAATGAATTGCCCCAACATTGCATTTCTAATTTTGCTGAATATTTGTTAATTATATCAATTAGTTCGAGACTTTTAGTAAGGCCACCTACAATAGTTACGTCAAATCTCGCGGCGCTCCAACAGTCATGCTTTAATCCATTTTCAATGTGATCTTCAGAATAGATAGTATAACCATCTGGAATAATTGGAATAGAAATAGTGCTTTTTAATCTCCTATAATCTTTCAATAAATTATCCTTCATCGGTGCCTCTAACCATATAAATATATCTTTATTCATTGCTTCACCAATTCTAAGAGCTTGATCAAAATTATATTCTCCTTCAAGGTCTAATATAAATTGAAATGTCCTATTCCGAAATTGCTTTTCGATAAGGTCTATTAACTCGAGATCCTTGTCTATTAATCCCCAGGTATGAATTTTAAATACCTCAAAACCCATTTGAGAATGAAATTCAATGTTTGCGATCAAGTCTGTATTTTTACTGTAAAAAGGAAGACTAGCGTATGCTTTGATAATATGTTTTTGTCCGCCAAGAAATTTATAAAGTGGCATGGAGGCTTTTTTGGCCGCCAAATCCCAATATGCAATATCAATGCATGCAAGAACACTATCAGAGATGTTTGGATATTTATTTTTAAGAAGTTTCCTTATGACAATAGGATCATTTTCCTTTATTGAAAGTAAATACGAGCAAACGGATGAAAGCTCATAATAATGACTTAAATCAAACTCTTTAATCGAGTTTGTTGTTATACCAGATAAGCCCTCTAGACCGTCAAATGTTATTATTCTCAAAACAAGATTTAAATGTTTCCATACCTCCCACTTAGAGGAATATTTGGCATCTGTTTCATTTAAACCATAGGCATAAATCTCTATGGTTTTTATCTCTGGATTATCAGAAGAATAGAAAAATGAATCGTAATTAATTTTGCTTTTATTAGTAAGCTTGTTGATCAAATCTCTTGTTTTATAGGGCATTTACGATTCTTTTTTCATAGATGGCCATGCTATTTGAAGATACCTGAACATAGACCAAAGAGTCATTCCAACAGCAAGCAAAAGAAGTGTAAAACCTATTGCATATGTATCAATATTCATTATTGGCTCCTTATATACCATGAAACCAATGCCAAACATTTGAAGGGTAGTTTTAAGCTTTCCCGACCAAGAAACGGCTACCTTTGACCTGTCACCAATCGTTGCCATCCATTCTCTCAAGGCTGATATCGTTATCTCTCGACCTATAATAATTACAGCTATTATATCCACATACCATCCTGGATCTGATTGAACAAGAAGCACTAATACAATTGCAACCATCAATTTATCTGCAACAGGATCAAGAAATGCACCAAATCTTGATATCTGTGCATATTTTCTGGCTATATAGCCATCAAAAAAGTCGGTAATTGCAGCAATCCCAAAAATTATGCCTGCAATTGGTCTAGCTATAGCATGATCCGCATAGAAACATACCACTACTATTGGGATTGCAATAATTCGCATTATTGTTAGTAGATTTGCAAGTGAAAATTTCATATCAATATACTAATTCTCAACCCTAATTATGTAAATTATTACTTATGCGAACGGCCAAATCTTTGCTGATGCCTCTGACCTTCCTAAGATCATCTACACTAGCTATCAAAACACCCTGTATACCACCAAATTGTTTTAGGAGTTCACGTTTTTTTACTGATCCTAAACCCTCGATACCATCCAATTTTGAGGACTTTCTGTTTATTTTTCTTCTGATGCGATGACCAGTAACAGCAAATCTATGTGCTTCATCTCTTATCTGCTGTATGTAGTGAAATGCAGGAGAGTGAGATGAAACTTTTAGTATATTTTTACTGTCATCCAGATATATGGTTTCATCTCCTGATTTTCTCTCTTTTCCTTTAGCTATTGCAGCAACAGATAAATCATTTATTTCCAGTGATTTTAAGATTTCATTTACTTTACTTAACTGTCCTTTACCTCCATCGATAAATAATATATCTGGCTTCTTTTCAGCTTTATTCTTAACTTTTTTGTATCTTCTGAGGATTGCTTCCGCCATCGCAGCATAATCATCACCTATCTGGGTTGTTTTAATATTATAGCGCCGATAGTCGGATTTTAGTGGACCATTCTTATCAAATACAACGCATGACGCAACAGTTGCTTCACCTGATATATGACTTACATCTATACATTCCATTCTCTTAGGTACTCTTCCATTCAAAATCAATTT
>Ga0163109_10003043_pt1 | contig 12844 bp, 10 predicted proteins | sample CRUFie1St13metaG_FD_108704 | JGI IMG/M metagenome (GOLD analysis project Ga0163109, IMG submission 108704) | Marine microbial communities from the Costa Rica Dome - CRUD Field 142mm St13 metaG | ecosystem: Environmental > Aquatic > Marine > Oceanic > Photic zone | place: Costa Rica: the Eastern... | reverse complement strand
AACGTCGACTTCGCATTAAAAGTCATGACATCTGGAGAACCGGTTCTCGTCGAGGCCGCCCACGAAGCTGGGGCTGTGGATCGTATAACCGCTGGGGACCTTATCGAGGAAGCCATCAAATATGCGGAAGAATTGATTGCCGCTGCGGCGCCTCGACGACCGATCCAAGACATGACAATAGATAAGTCTGAATATGACGAGGAATATTTCGCCAGATTCCGAGAATCCATCGCACGTAAGACACGCGGACTAAACGCTCCGGAGCGGAGCATTCGTTGTGTAGAGGCGGCAGTCAACCTGCCATTCGCCGAGAGCGTCCTGGTTGAGCGTGAGATGTCACTCGAGAGCCACCGTGACCCGCAAGCAAAGGCGCTGCAGCACGTCTTTTTTGCAGAGCGGCAGGCCAACAAGGTGCCAGGGCTGGCTAAAGATGCCTCGCTGCGATCGATTGATTCTGTGGCAGTTATCGGCGCAGGAACAATGGGCGGCGGTATCGCGATGAACTTCGCCAATGTGGGTATCCCTGTAAAAATACTGGAAATGAACGACGAAGCGCTTGAAAAAGGCCTTGGAGTTATCAAAAAAAACTATGACGCGACTGCCCGGAAAGGCCGCCTCAGTGAGGCTGAAGTCGAAAAACGGATGGCGTTGCTGACGGGGACCACAGATTACAGTGAGCTCGCTGATGCCGATCTAGTGATAGAAGCGGTGTTTGAGAACATGGACGTCAAAAAAGAAGTTTTCAAGACTCTGAGCAATACCGTTCGGCCGGACACCATCCTTGCAAGCAACACGTCATACTTGAACATTGACGAGCTGGCCAGCGTTGTCGAAAAGCCCGAGCGTATGCTTGGTATGCACTTTTTCTCGCCCGCCAACGTCATGCGCCTGCTCGAAATAGTGCGCGCTGATAAGACTTCGCCCGATGTACTAGCAACAATTCTTAGGCTTGCTAAAGCCATTAATAAAGTTGGCGCAGTTGCAGGTGTTTGCCACGGCTTCATCGGCAATCGCATGCTGTCAGGCTACGCAAGTCAAGCCAATCGACTGTTGTTGGAGGGAGCCGCTCCGCACCAACTTGATCAGGTGCTCTATGATTTCGGTATGCCTATGGGCGTGATCGCTATGGCCGATCTGGCTGGCCTAGACATCGGATACCGCATGCGCCAAGCCCTGGATGAGACTCAATATGATGTCGAATCGGCCTACCTCTACGATAACCTCGTTGAAATGGGCCGCCTCGGCCAGAAAACAGGCGCTGGCGTTTATGACTACGAGCCAGGTGACCGCACCCCGAAACCATCGTCTATTACGGAAAAATTGCTTGCCGAAGCTGCAGAAAAATTCAACATAAAGCAGCGTAAAATTAGCGAAGAAGAAATTATTGAGCGCTGTTTCTTTTCCCTTTTTAACGTTGGCTGCAACATTTTACACGAGGGTATGGCCTATCGCGCTTCAGACATCGACACTGTTTACATCAATGGCTATGGTTTTCCCGCATGGCGCGGAGGCCCCATGCATTGGGCCGAACACGGTGTCGGGCTTGAAAAGATCTTAGATCGCATTCGAGAGTTCGCCAATATACACGGTGACAAGTATTGGCAACCGTCCCCTCTACTCGAGCAGCTAGTCGCCGACGGCGGCAGCCTGCGAGACATCCAGAATTCATAGCTCAAGGTGCCCAGATTAAAATGAAGGCTGAGTGACTACTATGGCACTGGATTCCGACACGCTGGAAACGCTGATAGAGACAGTCGCTAGGTTCGTTGATGAGCGTCTAATACCTCTAGAAGCGCAAGTTGCTGCGGAGGACAAAATACCTGACACAGTCATATCCGAGATGGCCGAGCTCGGTCTATTTGGTCTAACAATTCCAGTGGAATACGGAGGGCTCGGATTAAATACTGAGGAAGAGTGCAGGATTGTGATGGAGCTCGGGCGCGCGGCACCAGCCTTTCGTTCTGTCATCGGCACCAACAACGGCATAGGTAGCCAAGGCCTAGTGCTGCATGGAACTGCGGCGCAACGTCAGCACTACCTGCCGAAACTTGCGAGCGGCGAAATAACAGGCTCATTTGCACTTACTGAGCCTGGCGCAGGATCAGACTCTGCAGCAATTTCTCTGAAGGCTGTTGCTGACGCAAATGATTTTCTGCTCAGCGGTACCAAGCGCTACATTACTAACGCCACGAGGGCTCAGCTGTTCACAGTTTTTGCACGGACTGACCCTAATGAGAGAGGATCACGGGGCATAAGCGCCATCTTAGTCGATACATCAACGCCGGGAATTTCCCTAGGCAGCCCCAATAAAAAGATGGGGCAGCAGGGCGCTCATGTATGCGACGTGATCTTCGACGAATGTAGAGTGCCGCAAGAAAATATAATCGGTGGCTCTGAGCGGCTCAATAAAGGTTTCGCTACGGCAATGCAAACCTTGGACAGAGGCCGAATACATCTATCGGCTTTAGCTGTGGGGTGCGCCAAGAGGCTGATAGAGATGTCAGTCGACTATGCAACAGAACGTGAACAATTCGGCCGGCGGATCGCCGAATTTCAGTTACTACAGGGCATGCTAGCCGATAGCCAAACTGAGTGCTATGCCGCCGAGAGCATGGTGCTGGATGCAGCGAGGCGGCGCGATGCGGGCGAGGACGTCAACATGCTTGCGTCCTGCTGTAAGCTGTACACAAGTGAGATGGTGGGTCGGGTAGCTGACCGCGCGGTGCAGATTCACGGTGGCGCGGGTTACATGGAAGAATATGCGGTTACCCGCTTCTATCGTGATGTAAGACTGTTTCGAATCTACGAGGGCACCAGCGAAATCCAACGCAGCATAATCGCGCGCCGAATGATAAGAGATGTGGAAAGATAGCGAGAACGAGACCTAAAGACGCTCCCACATGACGGCGTCTCAGAGCGCCACATTTATCTGATTTCTACCCCTGAAGTTCTATTGAACGGCGGCGTAGCCGTCGCATGCCTCCAAGCCACCGGTCGATGTCGTCGCCTTTGCGGCGCACGTAACCTTCCACTTCTGGATGCGGCAAGACGTGAAAGCGACCGTCGCGCATGCTCTCAATCACGACAGCAGCAACAGTTTCGGGCTCTAGGATACCGTCAGTCTGCCCATTGCCGAGACTCTTTGGTGCCATCGCCGTAGCAACGCCTTGAGGGCAGAGGACAGCGACACCAACACCATCGTCACCGTGCGTAATGCTTAGACACTCCGCAAACTTAATTGCGGCAGCCTTAGTCACCGTGTAAGGACCCGAGCCAGTAGCTGCCAGCAAACCAGCGGCAGATGAAGTGATTAAAAAATATCCCTCTCCACGATCTATCATGCCCGGCAACAACGCCCGTGACGCATAGATGTGAGCCATCACATGTAAATCCCACTGTTGCTGCCAAATTTCGTTGCTGGCATCCGAGAGCACACCTGAGCCGGAACCGGCTGCACCCGCGTTAGAGCAATAAACATCAACCCTTCCGTATTTGCTTATCACGTAGTCAACCAAGCCTTGAACTTGTGACTCATCGGTGACATCGCATACTCGCCAGTCACACCCCAATACGTCCGCACAGGCTTCAACGGGCCCGCTATCCAGATCAGAAATTACGACAGCCTCAGCTCCCTCGCGCAAGAACGCTCGCGCCATCGAGCTGCCAATGCCGCCGCTGCCGCCAGTGATGACAATGACTTTATCCTTAGGTTCCATCGCTTTCTCCTCCCCCAGAACAGAGCGTAACTCCGGCATGGGGAAACCTATCATAGATATGGATTAGCTCTTGCTGTTCGTTCACACATCAGAACAATCACTAACCGGGCTGTGCAACAAATTCGCCTATGTCGTAGTCTGGTGTTGCGCCATCACTACTGGCGACAAATGACGCCAGCGTGGCAGATCGTCGCAGGGTTGCGGTGGCATGCTCTTGGGTGAGGAGCAATCCGTATATGAGTCCGGCCAGAAATGAGTCCCCCGCCCCAACCGTATCGCGCACCTTGACTGGAACCGCATCGACCCAATGCCATTCATCGCAGCGCAAAAGACCCGCACCCTGCGCACCCATCGTCATACAAACCGTGTCGCAGCCCGCTTGACGCTGAAACCTTCGCGCGCAATCTTCGGCGTTGGCGCGCGTTGCTGTTGTCTGCATCAGTGCTTGCATTTCTTCATCGTTAAGCTTCACCAGATCCGCCGATCGCGCTAGGGCCCAGATTTGCTCATAGTCTTTGAAGGCATCGCGCAGATTGACGTCCAAAACTTTCAACGCGTTGGGCATAGCCACAAACATTGCGTCGAGAACCGCGCGGTTTCGAGCTGACCGTTGCGCGAGGCTGCCGAAAACTAAAGCTTTCGCAGGCTGACATTCGACCGGCCAGTTTTCAGGCACATCAATGTAATCCCAGGCCACGTCTTTCAGAACTTCAAAATTGGGTTCTCCTTCTAGGACAGTAACCAGCGAGCGGCCGGTCTCCCTGTCAGCCACTGAGCAGATCAAATCACTGGGCAACCCCCACTCTTCTATTTGTGATTTAAGCTCCTCGCCGAGGGGATCGTTACCGATACCGCTCATTGGCCAGGCGCGCACTCCAAGTTTTTTTAGGTGATAGGCGACGTTTATTGGTGCGCCGCCTACGCTGCGCATACTCGGCAGCACATCCCAAAGCGCCTCACCGAAGCAGATAACGTTGGCGGACCTTGACTCAGGCATGCGTCGCTAGGCGCTTGCGTACTCAAAGTAGGCGTTATTGATGACAACGACTTCGCCGACATACGCCTCGAATAATGCTCGACCATCTCCATCGTGCCAAGCGCGGACACCAAGTGTATCGCCCGGATAGACGGGAGCCGAAAACCGCACTTTCAGTTTGCGAAAAAGCTTGCTGTCCGCCCCGCAAAAAGCGCCGAGCAACATATTCGCAACATGACCTAATGTGCACAAACCATGGAGAATAGGCTCCTCAAATCCTCCAAAATTCGCTGCCGCAGGATCAACATGCAATGCGTTGTAGTCGCCTGATAGACGGTATATTTGTGCCTGATTGACAGAAATTCTTGTCTCAAGCGTTACGTCAGGCATCTTACCGGGTACTTCGATTTTCGAGGAGAATGTCTGGCCGGAGCCTGTGAAAGGCTCGATATCACCCAGCACTTGGACCCCTCGTCTAAATGAACCGTTTGCCATGCGCACACAGACCTCACCATCTAGATCCGTTACCAAGGTCTCGCACTCGACGAATCCGTAACCTTTGCCCCGCGGGTGGACGCCTACGATACGCGACTGAACGGTAACTGTGCCCTCGAGTGGCAGTGGTTTCTCAACGCTTAGGTAACGCTCAGCGTCAATCATAAGTGGCAGTGGAGATCTCGGAATATGTTGCTCATCAATAGGCGCGCCCATGCCACCCCAGCGAATGGGGAACGTTGGAAACACACTGTAGTCAGGGTGCCCCTCGTAGGTGAATCTCAGGTCGGTCGAGCCGATACCAACCGCGTAAAGAAGCACATCTCGTTGCCCGTAAGAAATTTTAATCGGGTCCCCCCATGGACTGGGCTCCCCATTAGGTAAAGCGCTCAAGGCGTCATATATTGGCATTATGCTTCCCTCAACTTTTGATGCAGGTAGACTATCCACGGCTTCCAAATATGTCGATATGCTCACTTTTTGGGGGAGAATCGACGATATGGCGATTGCATAGCGTGCTGCTGCGTTGCCAAACGTGGTGGGGCTGGTAAATTTTATGACCTTAATGAAAAAGCAATGCTAAAGGATGAGACCAGATGCGGAACACAGACAAGTTTTACATCAACGGCGAATGGGTTGCACCGTCAACAAACGAAACCTGTGAAGTCATCAATCCGGCCACAGAGGAACCGATTGCAAGTATCGCTTTAGGCGGTAAACAGGATGTCGACGCGGCTGTTTCTGCGGCAAAAACTGCGTTTACAACTTTCTCACAAACCTCGGTGGAAGAACGGTTGGATCTTCTTGGTCGCATCATCGACGCATACAAAGCGAAGATGGATGAGATTGCGAAGACAGTGTCTATGGAGATGGGGGCCCCAATGGGCCTCGCCAACGCCGCACAAGCCCCCGCTGGGTTAGGACATTTAATTTATGCGCAGAAGGCGCTAGAAAGTTTTGAGTTTATGGAAGACGTTGGCACTTCACGCGTCATTAGAGAACCTATTGGGGTCTGTGGATTAATCACTCCATGGAACTGGCCAGTCAACCAAATCACAGCAAAGGTTGGGCCCGCCTTGGCGGCAGGATGCACAATGGTTTTGAAACCATCTGAGATTGCCCCACTGAACGCCATATTGTTCGCGGAGGTCATGGAAGAGGCTGGTACTCCTCCGGGCGTTTTTAATCTGGTCAATGGTGATGGCCCGACCGTTGGCGTCGCGCTCTCATCACATCCTGATATTGACATGATGTCTTTCACTGGATCCACGCGCGCTGGAATTTCGGTAGCGCAAGAATCTGCCGTAACGGTAAAACGAGTCACGCAAGAGCTGGGCGGCAAATCAGCGAACATCATCCTTGAAGATGCCGATTTTGAGAAAGCTATCGCAAGAGATACTTTTGGAATGTGCATGAATACAGGTCAGAGCTGCAATGCACCAACAAGAATGCTAGTGCCTGCGAGCCGAATGGCAGAAGCCGCAGAAATTGCAAGAGCCGCAGCAGAGCAAATAGCTGTTGGCGACCCAAGTGACGAAGATACCAAAGTCGGGCCATTAGTGTCCGAGATGCAATTCAACAAGGTGCAAGCGCTAATACAGAAAGGCATCGATGAGGGCGCGACGTTAGAAACTGGCGGGGTAGGTCGGCCAGATGGCTTAGACAAGGGCTACTTCGTAAAACCAACAGTTTTTTCTAACGTCAGCAACGACATGACCATCGCGCGCGAAGAAATTTTCGGCCCTGTGCTATCTCTTATACCGTATGAAGATGAGGACCATGCGGTAGAAATTGCAAACGATACTGTTTACGGCCTCTCCGCGTACGTTAGCTCTGGGGATATCGACCACGCTAGGGCGATCGGAGCGCGCCTTCGTGCCGGCAATGTTCATCTAAACGGCGCACCACTCGATATCAATTCTCCTTTCGGCGGCTACAAACAGTCCGGCAATGGACGTGAGTTTAGTGAGTGGGGTCTGGAGGAGTTCCTTGAGAAAAAAGCTGTTCTAGGTTTCGTGCCGGTGGAGGCCGCACCCGCTGAATCGAAAACACTGTTTTGAACAGGCCTATTAATTAGATCTGTCAACTCCAATGGCTGAGTACCTAAGCGCAGTCGGAATAGCAGTTTCTGACCTAGAGCTGGCTGCGGGCTTCTACGAGCGCGCGCTGGGGATGACCTCTTTGCGAACCATCACACTTCCCTCGATGAAGGAAATAGTGCTGGGATTTGAGGGCACGCGGAGCGCTGCGGTATTACTCATGAAGTATACCGACGGCACACAACACGAGAATAATAAGAGGGACGGTAAGCTGGTTTTTTACGTCAACAACGTCTCTGAAACAATCGAAGCTATTCGTGGTGCAGGCTGTCGTGTGGAGAGAGAGCCGGAAGTAAGCCATTTAATGGGAGGGGCTATCGTTGGGTTTGCTCGCGATCCTGATGGACATCAGTTAGAACTGATTCAGAAGCCACCTCAGAATTGACAGCGAAAGACCGCGATTCCATGGCGTGATAGGCATTATTTGAACCGCAAGACATCGCTTCAGCGTGGAGCGACGTAAGCGACTGTTCTCGGGATGTTATTGAACTGCTCCGCGCTTCCCACAAATACTGACAACAAAGTGATGCCGGCGGCCACGTATGAACGATGGCCGACCCGGTTTAAAACCATGGCCTGTGCGTTGAGCTTCAGAAGGAATCGATGAGAAAAATATTAAAGCTCATGCTGTGGAGTCTAGGCGTGATAACTCTTTTGCTGTCGGCCACCATTGTGTTCGGGCCGGGCATCTACGCGCGAATGACCGCGCCCGCTCACGCGTTCGGATCTAGACCGCTGCCCGCAGCGCCGGATTACACACAGCGATCTAACTGGTCCGCTTGGCCGGGCCCTGGCAGCCCGGCGGAACGATTGCCAGATGGCATGACACCAACGCCACTGGACATTAGGTTGGCATCTGCCTTCTTCCTGCACCCAACAACACTCGGCGACACAGAACACTGGGTGCAACCAATGGACCACGAAGAAACCCGCCGCGGAACTGATCGTGGGACGGTATCGATTCAGGCGTCAGTATTCAATGATTGCTGTCGTGTTTACGCACCTCGTTACCGACAATCTATCGTCAGCGAGTATCACGGCGAGGATATCGTCAGCCAAATTCGAACCATCGGATACCAGGATACGCGCTCGGCTTTTTACCATTTTCTGGCAGAGATCGGGCCAGAGGAACCCATCATCATGGCGAGTCACAGCCAGGGTACGTTCCACCTGGTCCGATTGATCGAAGAAGAAATTGACGGAACTCCGTTGATGAAGCGTCTGGTAGCGGCGTACGCCATTGGAAACTCATTACCGCAAGCGCTTGTCGACGAACTCTACGAGGATATAGAGGTTTGCAGTACACCGACGCAGACCGGGTGTTTCATTACTTGGGATGCACACGAGGCGGACAAGCACCCCTCTCACTGGAGCAATCAGGAGGAGCAGGACATATGGAATGGCATTGACTACTCTGGCTTTGATCCTGGTCCACGTATTTGTGTTAACCCTGTTACCTGGCGCACAGACGGCACACGGAGTGACAAGGGTGATCATTTGGGCGCGCTGACGCTAGAGGCCGGATATAGCGACCTAGACACCTCATTGGGCGAATTGGTTAGCAACACAGTTTCAGCATATTGCGGCGACGAATCCACTCGAAAATGGCTATTCGTCAATGGTGATCGCGACGAGAAACTGAAACTGCAGGGCTTCTGGTCCCTCTTTATGCGCAATCTGCACGGTCTAGACTATGGCTTGTTCTGGGGCAACATCCGCGAAAACGCGACCACGCGCGCGCAGGCCTTCTCTGAGGCGCAATAGGGCGTAAGACCAGTGGGGAACATGTTATCGGGATGACGCCGAAAGATCTGGAATCGAGCAACCAGCGGCGGCAATACGCTAGCAACCGCTTGTTTTCATAATTGGGCGAGTGTCTTTGTTCAGAGCGATCTAGCGTTGCCGGTACGGATCCATGTCCATGCCTGAGTATCGCATGCCAACATCTCGAATCGTCTGCTCGTCCCAGTATTCATCACCAGGTGCCGGGAAGCCAAACAGGGCACGTTGTTGCGGTGTCATGCGAACCATAGTTTCGGACCACGACTCGGACAACGCCTCTCGGGGCCAAGCTGTCCTGCCTGTCCAGCGCCAACCGCGCGGCTGAAGGTTGACGAGTAAAGTGAATCGCGCCCGACCGGGCTGAGTGAAATTTGAGCCGCGATGCAATGTGTCAGTTTTGTAGAAAAATACACTGCCTGCGGTGCCGGTAATGGCAACTTCCTGGCTCGCGAACGCACGAGTGGTCTGAGTGCGGGGAACAAATGGTGTATCTCGGACGCTCTTGGTCGGCACTACATAGGTCGGCGCATCGGCTTCGCTTACGTCGGAAAGCAGTACGAAGGCTGCGAGTTGCACATGCGTACTTGCCCGCTTAGGCACTACGAGCGTGTGATTACCATAGTCGAAGTGGTGTAACTGCCCGTAGTCGACCGCGCCGGAATACTTTGCCCAAAACTCGGCCTGATAGAGTTCAAGGTCCTTGGTGCCACAGATTTTCTCTGCCGCGTCGATAAGGTTCTGGTTGACGACCAAGCGGTTGAGGTCCCAGTTCGGGAATGGAAACCGATGCAATCCTGCAAATTGGCTCGTACTGAGCGGTGCATGTGCGCCGGTATTTGCAAAGTAATCTGCCGGGCGGGGGCAAAGCTCCCACATGGCCTCCTGGCCCCTCGACAACAATTCTGGGTCGATGGCATTTTCAATTACAGAATAGCCGTCATCTCTTAGCTGTTGGATGTGTGCGTCCGAGACCTTCATACTTATTTCTATGGGCTCTGAGACGAGCCTACACTTGCGCTGATTGCGGCAGGTACTCAGTAGGCTCGCAACTCAGCATAACGATTGAGATGGTAGCGCCTGTCACCGTAAAGCATCTGTGCAACACGAGCACGCTTTATGAAAAACCCTATATCGAACTCGTCGGTCATACCGATACCACCATGCATCTGAATGCCCTCATTCGATGCAAGCTCAGCTACCTGACAGGTCTTTGCTTTAGCAGTGCTGGCAAGCAGTCCTGCCTCATCTGGCGATTCATCAAGTGCGCGCAACGCCTTTAACACAATCGATTTACAGAGTTCAATTTCAGTCCACAGTATGGCTGCACGATGCTGCAACCCCTGAAAGGAACCGATCTCTACACCAAATTGCTTACGTTCATTGAGGTACCGCAACGTCCGACCGAAACACTCGTTCGCAATGCCGAGCAACTCAGCCGAAAGATGGACGTTCGCGATATTAAGCACCTTTTGCAGGGTCGCCAGACCGGTGCCTGACTGACCAATCAGTTGATCGGACTCTACGGTGACATCATTAATTTGCACAGTCGCCGAATTTCTACTGTCGACCATTTCTGTTTTAGTTATCGTAACCCCCTCAGCGTCACGAGGAACAAGGAATAACAAGACATCTTCAGGATCTTCGTCCGCTCGCACAGAGACAATCAGATAATCCGCAACGTTGCCATCGACGACAAACGTCTTTTCCCCGTTCAGTGTGTAGCCGTCGCCACGCCTGACGGCTCTAGTGGCTATACTTTGGGGGTTGTGTCGTGGGGCCTCATCGATAGCGAGCGCCAGCGTCAGATTACCAGCAGCGACTTTTGGGAGCAGCGCTAACCTATCACCGCCCAAGGACAACACAGATGCGCCCACAACCGCCGTCGAGAACAGTGGCGAACAAGCGAGTGTGCTGCCACACAACTCCATGATCTGACCCATCGCGACATGACTAAAACCGAGTCCACCCTGCGCCTCCTGAATCAGAATTGATGGCCACCCGAGCTCCGCCATCTCCAGCCAAACCTCACTTGAGAATCCTTGAGGATTTGCGGTATCCCGGATATTCCGCAGAGCACCAGGACCAGCTTTTTGAGAGAGAAAATCTGCCGCTGACTCTCGGACCATCTGCTCCTCTTCGGTCAAGATCAGCTTTTGCATCAGCCCAAACCTAAAATTCGTTTTGAAATGATGTTTAGCTGAATTTCCGAGGTACCGCCCTCAATCGAGTTCCCTTTTGATCGCAACCACCGCTGAGTATCTGTGCCCTCTTTCCAGTGCAGCGCATCACTTCCGCCAAGTGCCATGAGCAGTTCAAAACGGCGTTTGTTCATTTCAGTGCCGTAGTACTTAATCATCGCAGAAGTATTGCCCACCCCACTCGCCGCCATCTCGTCACGAACCCGTTCCATAGTCAGTTGGTGACAACGCGAGTCAACCTCCCAAGTCGCTACTTCAGTCCGAAGCATCTCATCAGACAACCGACCATCACTTAGCCCGATCGCTTCAGTAGCAAGCTCACCGAGTGTCCTCGTGCCCGCTGCCGTGCCGATGCCACCAATCATTTCTCGCTCATGTGTCAGCAGATACTTAGCAATAGTCCAGCCATTGTTGACATCCCCTACAACTTGGCTTTTCTCAACGCGGACATCTTCCAGAAACGTCTCACAAAAAACTGAGGCTCCCGATATCAAACGTATCGGTCTTGCTGTTACACCCGCAGACTCCATGTCAAAGAGCACCAGGCTGATACCCGCGTGTTTACTTGCCTCAAAATCGGTGCGGACTAGACAGAACATCCAGTCGGCTTGGTCAGCATTCGATGTCCAGACCTTCTGCCCGTTGACAATAAAGTGATCACCATGATCTTCCGCACGCGTCTGCAGTCCGGCTAAGTCCGACCCGCTTCCTGGCTCACTGTAACCTTGGCACCAGCGAATTTCGCCTCTCGCAATCTGGGGTAAATGCTGCTTCTTGAGGGCATCTGATCCGAATTCTAGAATCGCCGGACCAATCATAGAGGTCCCCATGCCTTGTAAAGGAAGTCGAGCAGTAATGCGTGCCATTTCTTCCCGCAGCACTTTCGCTTGGTCCTGATTTAGGCCGCCCCCGCCGTACTCCAACGGCCACGTTGGAGCTGTCCAACCGCGCTCAACCATCCGCTCAAGCCACAGCTTCTGATCATCACTTTGGAAAACAAAGCGGCGCCCCCCTGAGCAAATGTCTCGCTCCGTGACTGGCTGACGCATACTTAATGGACAGTTTTCTTCCAGCCAAAGGCGTGTCGTACCTCGGAATTCTCCCAAATCCTGCAAGCTCTCAAGCCTCCATTAGTTGTTATGACCAGTGTACTGAGATTAGCAAAATTCGTCTGCCAAACCTGTCGCGTCAGGCACAACGCTACAGACTGAACATTATTCTCCCCCATATTTTGTTTTCGAGAATACGCGTATGGCGCCGTCATCACTCTGCTAGTCCAAAATGTCGTTGCTAAGAATGCTGAGCGGTTACGTCAAGGAACTCTGACTCTCGCAAGGACTGGAAAGGCCTAAGCACACTGCGCTGCGAACTCAGTTTACGCTTATAGGCTGTTCATTTCTGCCAGCCAAAGTGTAGTGATTTAAAAATGACCACATCACTTCGCTGGTCGGTTGACCCAGCAGTGTTTCTGGCCAATCGTGCGTCCCACGCTCAAGCCGATAATGCTCTACCCTGGCGTCCTGAGCACAATCGCTATAAGCGAAGTGTGTTGCGGCTTCTCCGCTTGTCTCAGCTTTT
>Ga0163109_10003041_pt1 | contig 12850 bp, 4 predicted proteins | sample CRUFie1St13metaG_FD_108704 | JGI IMG/M metagenome (GOLD analysis project Ga0163109, IMG submission 108704) | Marine microbial communities from the Costa Rica Dome - CRUD Field 142mm St13 metaG | ecosystem: Environmental > Aquatic > Marine > Oceanic > Photic zone | place: Costa Rica: the Eastern... | reverse complement strand
TAGAAGAGATTCTCCCTCATGCTGTAGACATAAATAACCGTGGGTACAAAACAGTAAACTACAATAGCCTGATACCATTATTAATTGAGGCCGTTAAAGAGTTATCTGGTAGAGTAAAGGAATTAGAAAAAGGGGATGAAATAGATGGCTGATCAAATTAAACACGGTAGTCAACAGATAGTAGCATCAAACTCTAGTATTGATGTTAGTGCATTACCAGCATCAGGAGTAAGTGCAGGAAACTTCCATGCTAATAATTCTCAAGTATTTGGGATAACAGTAGATGCCAAAGGTCGTATAACTAATGCTATTTCAAACACAGATGTAAAAATAACAGGCGTATCATTTGGAAATGCTTATGCTAATGGAGATGCGACTAGCTCGTTTACACATCTTCCTAATCAAAAGATTTACGTTTCAAGTTCAGCACCTTCATCAGACTCTATAGGTAACAACGGAGATATTTGGTATCAGACACTAACATAAGGGACACCTAGTGGCTGATTATACATACTTACAATCCTTTTCAGGTCAAGAAAGACAATTTACTGACTCGTATCAGGGGATTAACTACATCCATAATGCCCCAGCTAAAATCTACTTAGCATCTTATCTTAAAGCATATCAAAAAGAATATACTGGAGTATATGTAAAACAATATACACAAGAGTACTTAGAACAATATAGTAAGCAATATGAAGGTACACGTGTAGTTCAATATACAGGAACATTTACTAAGCAGTATGAAGGTTCATTTGATAAAGCATATGAAGGACAGTTTGGAAATAATTTTACTAAAACATATGAAGGTGTATATTCTGGATTATACGAAGGTTCATTTAATAGATTATATGTAGGAAATTATACCAGACACTATGAAGGTACATTTGTAGGACCAGTATTCTACAGTGGTAATATTATTGGTCAATTTGAGGGAGCATATAATAAAGAATATCATAAAGTATGGACAGGCCAATATACTAAAACATATGTTGGACAGTATGAAGGAACATTTACAAAACAATATCAAGGTGAATTTGATAAACAATACGAAGGTACATTTGAAGGAACCTACACAAAACAATACGAAGGAAACTTCCAATCAACTTACACAAGACAATTTACAGCAAGTTGGTCAAGCGTTGTAACAACACAAAGAATTAGTGCACAACTTTATAGTGGAACATATGAAAAGATATGGACTCATGTGTGGCAAGGTGGATATGATAAAGAATACGTTGGAGCATATACAGCATCATGGACAGGTCAATATCAATCTACTTATACAGGACAATATACTCAAACTTACTTAGGTAGTTATGAAGCAATATATGCAAGAGTATTTGTAGGTCAATATCTAAAAGACTATCATGTAACATACTTAAAACAATATAGTAAGGAATATAGCAAATTATATATTGGAACATATATTAAAACCTATACAGGACAATTTACAAAAAACTGGCTACCAACTACTACACCACAGTATATAAGACAATTTGCAGGTACAGGTTATGAAAGCGTTAACCAAAGACCTGTTGCATATGTAAAAGGCGGAGATTTCCTTGATGATCAATACTCTAACATTTACATGGGTGCTGATATTCAAACAAACACATTTACACAACAATACTCAGCTACATTTACTCCTAGTTATCAAGGACTAGGTATGCCACTGCAGGGTCAATTTGGCTTAACAAACTACAATGCTGGTGATCCAGCATTCACAAGTTATATTGTTGAAGGTATAGCTCAATATCAAGGCAACTTCCTTGGTCTGTATGCTGGCGCCCTTATGCCTAAACAATATTCAAATGAAGGGTTCCATATACAATCAGGCTTCATGCATCAATATATGGGACCAGGTAAGAATCCATTACTGTTCTGGATGAGTGTATCTGGAGTATCATACGGAAACATTTACGAAAAGTTTTATGGTGGATATGGTAAGGCATTTATAAATGCTTATGCAGGCGGCTTATTTGGTGGTGCATTATCTTTCAAAACCAATTATGCAACACCAGCATATACTGGATTAGGACCAGTACAAAGTTATGAAGGTATAAGATATTTAGATGGTAACCAAGCTCCTGGGAACTTCCCACCATTACCTCAGATACAAGAATACTCAGGCCAACCTGATGTATTTTATCAAGACAACTATATTAAGCATTATGTATTAGGACCATACGAACAAACTTATGAAGGTACATTTGATTATCCTTACTTAGGACACTATACAAAAGTATACATAAAGCAGTACACAAAAGAATATAACAAGATATGGACAAAAGCATATGAAGGCTCATACACTGGATACTTTGCAAGACAATATGAAGGTGGATATAATAAACAATACGAGGGATCATTTGATGGACCATTATATCAAGGAACATTCCATGGTATAACTTATCTTGGAAATTATGTCAAAACCTATGTTGGTGATTATGAGAAAGCATATGTTGCACAATACGAAGGTACAAGAACTTCTACAAGAACATTTATTGGATCATATGTAGGATTCTTTGATGGCAGTACTTATGAAGGATTCTTCCATGGACCTATCTACTCACGTAACTTTGAAAAGTCTTACATAGGTCAATATACAGGACAGTATACTAAAACTTATATAGGACTTTACGAAGGAAACTATTCAAGACAATTTACAGGATACTTTGATAAACAATATGAAGGTTCATTTGTTCCATCTGGTTCTCCATATATAAAAACTTATCTTGGAGTATATTCTGGTGGACCTTACTTAGGAATATACTTAGGCCAATATGCTAAAACTTATCTAGGTAATTATACTAAAACATATACAGGTCAATACGAAGGATCGTTTACTGGATATTATGATAAACAATATTCACAACTATTTTCTGGTCTGTATACAAAAACTTATTTAGGACTTTACACTAAAGAATATTCAAGAACATTTGCAAAAGTATATACAGGTCTATTTACTAAACAATACGAGACTGGATATATCAAACAATATTCAAAAGAGTATGAAGGTGTGTTTAATAAACAATATGTAAGAGCATACGGTGGAGCTTGGTCTGGAGCAGGACCAGCATATGAAGGATTAGCATACTTTACAAACTCATATGGTGGAGAAAGAACATTCCATCAAACATACATTGGTGCAGCTAATTCATCAACAATACAAACACCTCAAGGTAGTAACTTAGATGAAACACTAGTAAGAGTAAAAACAGATGGTGCATACAAAGGTGTAGAAAGAACAAGAGTAAAAGTAAACGGTGAGTGGAAAATTGTAAACATTACAAGAGTTAAAGAAGATGGTGTATGGAAACAAGTAGCTAATGACTTTGACAGAGTAGAGATACCAGTTACATCTAACACAGCTAACTTCAACTTAGGAACCGAATTACAAAACTTAGGATTCAACTTAAACGATAAACCAAAGCATGTTATCGTTACAGTCAATGAAGGTGTATACATTTATTCAAATACATCTACTGCTGCATTTGATACAACAATGGCATCTCCAGTTTTAGGTACAAGACATAAAGTTAAGATACTATTGAAATCAGGATCAGGAATTATTGGTGCTGCTGGTACTGGTGGTGTTGTAGTTGGAAGTATGGGTCATGATGGTGGAAATGGTGGAGACGCTATTAACTTAACAAATGGTGTTGACTTATTCATTGAAAGTTATGGAAGAATTGCAGGCGGCGGTGGTGGCGGTGGTGCCGGTGGTGTCGCTGTTGAAGGTGAAGATTCAACTACTTTAGCTCCTAATGGTATCGGAGGTAAAGGAGCAGGATGGACTCCTCAACATATGGGAGATGGATTAATTGATGAAGATTCATCTTTAATTAATGGAACAAACGGTAATGCTTCATATAAGATACATGGAGGCAGAGGAGGACTACTAGGTCAGCTTGGTATAGGTGCTGGAGGGTTTACAGGACAAGGTGGTAAACAAGAACCTAACCCAGGTACTAATTATTCTCAATACGCAAACTCAGGAAATGGAGGTCTACCAGGATCGGCCATAAAAGGTTACGACGCATCGCGAGTAACTTTTATAAATAGTACTGAGAGTAGCGTTTGGGGTGATAGCGCTTTCAAATTTAAGGCTTAGTATAAATGGGAAATCCGTTAAAAATAAAAGAAACCGTCGGGGGTACTTTTCTTGGTTTACAAGAGATGCAGACTACCGAGCAGGATTATGCCGTCCATCAAATCCTTACTGAATTTGCAACATCACTCACAGGTGCAGGTACTATCAATATTAATGGTGATGGTACTAACATGGGTTCATATACAGATACTACAAGAAGTGGTTCTGTTGGCGATCACCCAGTCGCTAATGATGCATTCAATTCATCAACATTTACATTAAAACAAAATTTAGAATCAGTCGCAGAAACATCGATGATCAGCCCATTGTTTCTCAATGACAGTGGTTATGCAGCAGAGCATAGTAACAATCTAAACAGTACTCTAATTAGTAGAGCATTATCTAATCTTGTATCCAATGGACTTGGATCATATCATCTTTCTGAATCAAACCCCAACTCAAGCCTTTATTCAGATAGTGGATATTCTGTTACAGATACTAACAAAGCTGGCACAACTACATTTAAGTTATGGAGAAAAACAACCGGTGTTTCTGCACCCTCTACTGTTCGTACAGCACAAATTTATAACAGTAGTATACAAGAAATGTCTGATGCAGACATTAAGACATTAGCTGCAAGACTAAGAAATCAGATCATTGCAACAGGTATTGGTCAATATAAATTTGCAGCATCTAATCCAGCTGGTAGTGGAGAGACATGGATCCAAGTTGGATCAACAATTACAGATACAAGAAACACAGTTGCTAATCAACAATATGCAGCAACATACGAAGGTGTGTTTAATAAAGAGTATGTTGGATTATATGAAGGAACATATAACAAACAATATGCAACTTTATATGAGGGAACATTTAACAAAGCATATGAGGCAACTTATCTAGGTGTATACTCTCATCAATTTACAAAAGAATATATTGGTGCTTATGGTACCGTATACATTGGAAACTATAACAAAGAATACGAAGGCACATTTATAAAACAATACGAAGGAGCATTCGTAGGAACATATACAGGAATATATGTTAAGCAGTATCAAGGTCAATACGAAGGAAACTATTTAAAATCATACACAGGTCAATACAGTAGACAATTTGAAGGTGCATTTGATAAACAATACGAAGGTGTATTTGAAGGATACTATGAAGATACTTACACAGATGTATTCTCAGGCATATACACTAAAGCATATGTAGGACAATATACTGGTACTTTTGTAGGACAGTATACAAAACAATATGAAGGAACCTTTGAAGGTATCTTTGATAAACAATACGAAGGTGCCTATACTGGAGTATATGTAAAAACTTATCTTGGTGATTATATAAAATCATATTCAGGTGAGTATACTAAAACATATACTGGCGTATACATTAAACAATATCAAAACGATTACTCAGGTGCATACCTTAAATCATACACAGGTCAATATGAAGGTACATTTGAAGGAGTATTTGACAAGCAGTATGAAGGGACTTTTGATAAAGTATACATTGGTGCATATGTTGAAGGTATCTTAAAGTCATATACAAAGACATATCTTGGCCAATATACAGGAACATTCTTAGGACAATACACTAAAACTTATGAAGGTGTATTCAATAAAACTTATCTTGGTAATTATGTTAAAACTTATGTAGGCGAATATACCAAACAATATGAAGGATCGTTTACTAAGAATTTTGAAAAAGCATATGAAGGTGTTTATACTGGAATATATGTAAAACAATATCAAGGTCAGTATGAAGGAAATTATTTAAAATCATACACAGGTCAATACGAAGGTACATTTGAAGGAGCTTTTGATAAGCAATACGAAGGTACTTTTGAAGGAACATTCAATAAAACATATACAGGAGTATACTTAGGTGTATACACTAAAACTTATCTCGGTCAGTATACTGGAACATTCACAGGGATATATGATAAAGTATATGAAGGAACATATAATAAAACGTATCTAGGTAATTATGTAAAAACATATACAGGACAGTATACAAAAACATACGAAGGTACATTTAATAAAACTTACATTGGTAACTATGTAAAAACATACACAGGTCAATACGAAGGAACATTTACAGGATTCTTTAGTGGTACTGATGGCTTCGAAGGAATCTTTGCTGGTTCATATGCAAGATTCTTTACAACACAATATATCAAAACATACACAGGAGTATATGAAGGTACGTATGATGGGTCAAGAACATTTGCTGCACAGTATGCTGATCAATACCAAAAACTCTATATTGGTAATTGGACAAAAACTTACTTAGGTCAATACAGCAGACAGTTCTCAGGATCTAGAACATACACAGGACAATACACAGGGTACTTCAATAAGACTTACTTAGGTCCAAACTATATCAAGGCATATGAAAAAGCATATGAAGGTACTAGAACATATAATGGTCAGTACACAGGAAACTATACAAAGACATATCTTGGTACATATACTAAAACTTACTTAGGACAATATAGTAGACAATTTGAAGGTACGTTTGTAAGTACAACAGAATTCTATACTGGTTTCTTCCTACATGGAAACTTTGAAGGTTCGTATACAAGCAACTATACTAAAGATTATGTAACCAGTTATAATAAACAATTTATTGGTAACTATACAAAAACATATGTTGGTGCTTATGTAAGTCAATATCAAAGAGCATATGGAAAACATTATGAAGGTAGCTTTGTAACAAATTATCAAAAAGCATATGAAGGCGTTTATACAAAAACATATACTAAGACATATGTAGGTCAGTTTGATAGGATATGGACTAAAACATATGAAGGTGTCTATGCTACTAACTATGTAAGAAACTTTAACAAAGCATATCTAAAACAATATGCTGGCATATATGTAAAACAATATCAGAAAAACTTTGCTGGCATTTATTCTAAAAACTATCTAAAACAATATACTGGCATCTATAATAAATTATACATTAGACAATATACTGGTGTATATAGTAGCTTATGGACAAAAGCATATTCTGGAGCATATTCTAGATTATTCCAAAAAGTATATGTTGGAGTTTATGCTAAAAATTATGCTGGTCAATATACAAAGTTATGGACAAAGGCATACATTGGACAATATGCTAGACAATTTACAAAACAATACATTGGACAATATGCTAGAAACTTTGATAAAAATTATTTAAAGAATTATAACAAACAATATTTAAAACAATATGTAGGTCAGTTTGATAGAATATGGGAAGGTAGCTTTGCCCGTAACTATACTAAACATTATGCAAGAGTTTATTCTGGTGTATATGAAAGAATATATTCTGGTCAGTATACTACAAACTATACCAAGCATTATGCTGGTAACTATTCCAGAGAATTTACAGGAACATTTACTGGATACTATACTACAAACTATACCAAAGCATATGCAGGTAACTACACTAAGAGATACACTGGTACATATAATAGAAACTATCTAAAACAGTATACTGGTAACTATGATAGACAGTACACAGGTACTTACAATTCAACATATACTGGATACTATAATAGAAACTATCTAAAACAATATACTGGAAACTACAATAGACAGTACACTGGTTACTATAACAGACAATGGACAGGATACTATAACAAGAACTACTTAAAGCAGTATACTGGTAACTATACAAAAAGATATACTGGAACATATGCTACAACATATTCCGGACAGTATGGTAAGAACTATACTAAGCATTATGCTGGAAACTATACAAAGACGTACACAGGATATTATGCTACTACCTATACCGGACAATATGCTACTTCATATCAAAGAGCATATGCTGGAAACTATAATAAAGATTATACAAGACAGTGGACAGGATACTATGCTACTTCATATCAAAGAGCATATGCAGGTAACTATACAAAAAGATATAACAGACAATATACTGGACAGTATGGTAAGAATTATCAAAAAGCATATGCAGGAAACTATAACAGAGATTACACAAGACAATATACTGGATATTATAATAACTCATATACAGGATACTATGATAGTTCGTTTACAGGATATTTTAGTACAACTTATACAGGCTATTACTCACCATCAACAAACTATACAAGAGCAGTAAACTTTACTGGAGCTGCTGTATATACTAACCCATCTGGTACAACATATATAGGTTATTATGCTACAGGTAAAAACGTATACGCGGGTAACTATACAGGACCTGTAGCTTATGCAGGTACAGCCAACTATACATCTGATGTAAGTTTTGCACTGGGTGGTTATACAAAAGTTTGGCAATCGGTTGTACAAGAACAAGTTACAGTATTCTTAGGTTTACAGCCAGGTAGAAACCCACCTATACAATTTCCTGGTGTATGGGAAGGACCTCCTTCACCTGGACCACCTAAAACAGTATTCTATGAAGTTAACTATGTTCCTACTTATGCAGGAAACTATACAAGAGTAACTAGACAAACTAACTATACAAGAGCATTTGCTGGATCTTATACAAGAGCATTTGCTGGAAACTATACTAAAAATTATGTAAGAACATTTACTGGTTACTATGCAACAAATTATAATAAACAGTACTCTGGTAACTATACTAAGAACTATGATAGAGCATATACTGGTTATTATGCTACTAACTATACAAGAGACTATGCAGGTAACTATACTAAGAATTATGTAAAAACATTTACTGGATATTATGCTACCAATTATACTAGGCATTATACTGGAAACTATACAAAACATTATGCAGGTAACTATAACAAACAATTTACTGGATACTATGCCAAAAACTATTTAAAACATTATACAGGTAACTATGTAAGACAGTTTACTGGAAACTATGATAGACAATATGCTGGAACATATGGAACAAACTTTACTAAAGCATATGCAGGAAACTATACTAAAGCATATGCAGGAAACTATACTAAGACATATTCTGGTACGTATGGAACAAACTTTACTAAAGCATACGCTGGTAACTATGTAAGAGCATATACAGGTAACTACACTAAGAGATATAGTGGTCAGTATGGAACTAATTATCAAAAAGCATATACCGGAAATTATGATAGACAATACACTGGTTATTACAATACCAACTACCAAAGAGCATATGCTGGAAACTATTCAAGAGAATTTACAGGAACCTTTACTGGTTACTATGCAACAAATTATGCAAAACAATATACTGGAAACTATGCAAAACAGTATACTGGAAACTATACAAAACATTATGCAAGGAACTATACTAAAAATTATGTAGGTGCTTATGATCAGATATATCAAAGATCATTCTCTACAAATTATACTAGAGCATATAACATAAATTATACTAAAACATATACTGGTCTGTTTGAAGGCATATATGGTAGACAGTATGAAGGATCTTTCCAAGGTCAATATAACAAACAGTATGACAAAGTTTATGAAGGATACTTTGCAAGACAATTCGAAGGTGCATATAATAAACAATACGAAGGTACATTTACAGGATTCTTTAATAAACAATATGAGGGATCCTTTACAGGTCAATTTGCAAAAGGTTATGAAAAAGCATTTAGTGGTCAATTTGGTAGAAACTATACTAGAGGTTATGAAGGTGAGTATACAAGACAGTATTCACAGAACTATGAAGGATTGTTTGGTAAGCAATATGTAGCAACTTATACTGGATTATTTACTAAACAATATATTGGTCAATACAATAAAATTTATACAGCATTATATGAAGGTGCGTTTAATAAAAACTATGACAAACAATATGCTGGAATATTTGTAAAGAACTATCAAAAAGCATATGCAGGAAACTATACTAATCATTATATAAAATTATATGAATCATCATATGAAGGTGCATTCAATACAACTTACCTTGGTGCATACACAAGAGCATATACTAAGAACTATCAAAGAGCATATCAAAAAGCGTATGTAGGAATTTATACTAAGCATTATGATAGAACATTTGCTAAACAATATCTTGGAGTTTATGAAGGTACTTTTGAAGGTGCATTTAATAAACAATATGAGGGTAGCTTTAACAAACAATACTCAGGACAATTTGCTGGATCAAGAACATACACTGGTCAGTATCAAAGAAATTATGAAAAGTTATATAACGTAGCTTACATAAAAGCATATGCAGGTCAATATGAAGGTACAAGAACCTTTGAAGGACAATACACTGGATCATTTGAGGGTGCATTTAACAAGACATATATCAGTATAAATTATGTAAAAGCATATGCAAAACTATGGTCCGGATCCAGAACTTATGATGGAACCTATACAGGATACTATGAAGGATCATTTGACAAAGCATATGAAAAAGCATATGAAGGTGTCTTTGTAGGATACTATACTGGAGTATATACTGGTGCACAAGATTATCAAGGTGTATATACTGGAGTATATGAAGGAACATTTAACAAAACATACTTAGGTAATTATGTTAAAACTTATACAGGACAATACAATAAACAGTATGAGGGAACATTCAATAAAACATATCTTGGTAATTATGTAAAATCTTACACTGGCCAATATACTAAGCAGTATGAAGGTACATTCGACAAACAATTTGAAGGTGCATTTACTAAAGGTTATGAAGGAGCATTTACAGGAAACTATGTCAAATCATATGTTGGACAATATAGCAGACAGTTTACAAAAACATACATTGGTCAATATAGTAGACAATTTGAAGGTTCTTTCCAAAGAGAGTATGTAGGCACATACTTAAAAATATATGCTAAAGAGTATGAAGGAGCATTTACTGGTTACTACACTAAGCAATACGAAGGCGCATTTGTTGGAATATATGACAAGATTTATGAAGGTGCTTTCAATAAAACGTATCTTGGAAACTATGTAAAATCATATGTAGGTCAATATAACAAACAATACGAAGGTGCATTTGATAAACAATTTGAAGGAGCCTTTGATAAAGCATATGAAGGAACATTCAATAATACATATCTTGGAAATTATACTAAGACATATACAGGTCAATATACTAAGAGTTACACAGGTCAGTATAGTCAACTATTTGAAGGTGTATTCCAAAGACAATATGTTGGAACTTATTTAAAAGTTTACAGTAAAGAATACGAAGGAACATTTGACAAAACTTACATTGGAGTATATAATAAACTTTACATAGGAAACTATGATAAAGAATATGAAGGTGTGTTTATAGGACAATATACTAAGAGCTATGTAGGTCAGTATTCAAGACAATTCTCTAAACAATATCAAGGAACTTTTGATAAGCAATTTGAAGGAACATTTACTAAAGGATATGAAGGACAGTTTACTGGACAATTTGTAAAAGCATGGGCAGGTCAATATACAGGACAGTATACTAAAACTTATCTAGGACTTTACGAAGGAACATTCGAAGGAACATTCCAAAGAGAATATGTTGGAACGTATCTAAAAATATACTCTAAAGAATATGAAGGTACATTTGATGGTACATTCTTACAAAACTTTGCTAAAGAATATACAGGCATATACATTAAGACATACTTAGGTGAATATGGAGCTGTATTCTTGGGCAACTATATAAAAACATATGCTGGTGAATTTGAAGGTGCATTCAATAAGCAGTATGTTAAAACTTATGTTGGTCAGTATGAGAAAGCATATCAAAAAGAATATACAGGTGTATATGAAGGAAACTATGTTAAGTCTTATACAGGTCAATATACTAATCAGTGGTCAGGATTAACAATTCAAAATGCTACTGAAAACGTGTCAACAATAAAATTATGGCTAAGGATTGCATAAGTATCTGTTGACCTTATAAATACCTTTGTGTATAATATGAACTAAATTTTGCGAGATTTATTATGACTGAAGAACAACGTTATGCTAAAGTGCCTGATGGCATGGAAATCAAAAAGCCTAACCCAGAAGAAAACCGACAACCACAAGGTCTTAAGATAAAAGACTTTTCAGTAGACCCTGGTCTACCAATTATTCAATATCCTCACTATGTCAACAATGCTAGGACAGAACTTAGTTGTCTGTTAGTTAGACCTGATGGTATGGCAACAATAGAAAAACAAATACCTAAAGATGAGAACCATCCTCTCTATAGAGATATTAGAGCTCAGTTTACAGAAGAAGAAATTCTAACTAATACTTCAAGAGAAGTACAGATACAAACTTCTAGAGACAAAGCTATGAAAGAAGCTAAAGTTCAATCTGATAGAGAACAGCTTAGAGCTAATCTATGGGAAGTTAAAAGTGCATTTATGGATATGGATATTGTAAAGAATAGTAAAGAGAAAGGATTGAAAAGAAATCTAAGAAAAGCAACTACATACTTTGAGGCACTTGCTTTTGGGTGTTCAATCTTAATTAAGGAAAACGAATCAAGTGAATAGAGGCTACATGATGGTAGCCACATTATCAAAGCCTTTTTATGAAGCTGCGATAATGGCTGCTGAGAGTTTAAAAGATGAAGTACCTGATGCTAAGATAGCATTTTTTACTCATGAGGAATGGTTAGAAGATAGGCACAAGCATCTATTTGATTACATAGAAACTCCAGTACCTGTTCATTGTAGAACTAAGTTATGGGCATTACCAAGATCACCATACGATCAAACTATCTATTTGGATGTTGATGTATTTGTTCTATCAAGTGAGATAGAAGAAGTATGGGATCATCTAGGTGATCATGATGTTGTAATGTCAGAGAATAGACCTTATAATGCTAAGGTAGTTTATTTTAGTCATG
>Ga0163109_10003040_pt1 | contig 12850 bp, 13 predicted proteins | sample CRUFie1St13metaG_FD_108704 | JGI IMG/M metagenome (GOLD analysis project Ga0163109, IMG submission 108704) | Marine microbial communities from the Costa Rica Dome - CRUD Field 142mm St13 metaG | ecosystem: Environmental > Aquatic > Marine > Oceanic > Photic zone | place: Costa Rica: the Eastern... | reverse complement strand
GCCAGTTTTTCTTTGAAGACCTGTCATCAGTCCATCTCTGGGCCCTGGTCCCAAGTTAGCAATTAGGTATATACCGCCACCAACTCCTGTAATTATAACACCAAGCGCTGCCTCAGCAATTTGAAGAGCAAGCGTTTCAAATACTGGTAAGTATGGGACTGATAGATCGAGGACTAAGGATATGATGATTATATTTAGCAGGGTCCCTACACCAGGTTTCTGGCGCAAAGGTATCCATAAAAGCATAACAAAAGAACTGATTGTGAATGTTGAAAAGCCAATGCTCCAATGGGTAACTTTAGAAAAGCCTTGTGCAAAAACGGTCCAAGGACTTACGCCAGCTCCGGATGCAACCAGTAATGCTTCACCTAATCCAAATAGTAATAAACCGATCGCCAACATTACTACTGATATAAATGGTGGCTTTAATGTTAGAGGTTTGGGCGAACTCCAAAAAAGATTGGGAATTGATTTTATTTTCAGAAATTGCAAATTCAAGCTACTTATATTGATTATGAGTACCTTTCCCAATATCAGAGGCAAAACACAAGAGTTTCTGATTCATTAAAGAAAAAAGTAATTCGATAGTTTATTTTTCATGAAGCGTACTACATTATTTATATGTCTATTAGAAGGTAAATTTAATGTCTTTGAGAGCTGCAATTTCAACTAAAAAGGCTATGCCTGCCATAGAAGGTGCTGGGGTACACCTCCATCGTGCATTTGGTTTTAATGATCCGGAAATGAGTGATCCCTTTCTACTTTTTGATGATTTTCGTAACAACCATCCTGAGGCATATTTGCGTGGATTTCCATGGCACCCACATCGTGGCATAGAAACAATTACCTACGTCTTGAATGGATCTGTAGAGCACAGTGACAGTTTAGGTAATACTGGTAGCTTAAAAGCAGGCGATGTGCAGTGGATGACCGCCGGATCAGGTATTATGCATCAAGAAATGCCCAGTGGCAACGCCGAAGGTCAGATGCATGGATTTCAGCTTTGGGCAAATTTACCAGGCAGTCTAAAGATGACATCGCCTCGGTACCAAGATGTTGGAGCAAAAGAAATTCCAGAAATTATTGATGATGATGGAACTCAAGTTCGGGTAATAACAGGATCATTCTGGGGAAAAACTGGTCCGGTTGATGGGATTGCTGCGGACCCTCTATATTTGGATATAACTGTACCCGCTGGGTGTAGGAAAGTTTTAAAAGTTGATACATACCGTAATACCTTTGCTTATATATTTGATGGAGCTGGTAAATTCGCTGATGCTTCCTATCCACAAGGTGTTCTGCTCGAAAAAGAAATACTAGGTGAAGAATTGAATATCCGCGACCTGTCTGGCGATCGAACTTTGGTGCGCTTTGGGACTGGTGATGAGATAGTGGTCAGGGCAGGTCGTGAAGGGATGCGATTTTTACTAGTAGCAGGATCGCCTATTCGAGAACCGGTAGCTTGGCACGGTCCAATTGTTATGAATACAAAAGAAGAGTTACAACGGGCTTTTAGTGACTTACGCAACAATAAATTCATTAAACCTACAGACCATTGAAATAGGGAAAACTAATGGGATTACTGCAGGACGGCAAATGGGTTGACCAGTGGTATGATACAAAAGTTTCCGACGGATATTTTGTGAGACAGTCTGCTCAGTTTCGAAACTGGATTACACCAGCGGGTGATGCTGGACCTACGGGTGTAGGTGGGTTTAAGGCTGAGCCGGGACGTTATCATTTATACGTTTCGTTAGCGTGCCCATGGGCGCATCGGACATTAATTTTCCGAAAACTAAAAGGCTTGCAGGATATAATATCATTATCTGTAGTCCATTGGAATATGGCTGAGAATGGTTGGACTTTTGAAGCTGGCGATGGTGTTATTTCGGATCAGGTAAATGGCGCAAAATTCATGCACCAGGTCTATACAAATGCCGAGCCTAGATACTCTGGTCGTGTTACTGTTCCTGTCCTTTGGGATAAAAAATGCGGAACTATCGTTTCCAATGAGTCTTCGGAGATCATACGTATGTTCAATTCAGCTTTTGATGGATTAGGAGCACGGGTTGGAGACTATTACCCGAAGGCCCTGCGCACACAAATTGATGAGCTCAACGAGAGAATTTATGGTACGCTTAATAACGGTGTGTATCGCTGCGGATTTGCTAAAACTCAAGCAGCCTACGAGGAAGCAGTCACTCCATTATTTGATACTCTTGATTGGCTTGAAGATATTCTAGCAAAAACGCGTTACCTTACTGGCACTTTAATTACTGAAGCAGATTGGCGACTTTTTCCAACTCTAATTCGCTTTGATCCGGTTTATGTAGGTCACTTTAAATGTAATTTACGTCGTATAATTGATTATCCAAATCTTTCAAATTACCTACGTGACTTATACCAGCAGCCCGGGATCGAACAGACCGTTAATATGCGCCATATTAAAGAGCATTATTACGGTAGTCACGAGACGATTAACCCGTCGAAAGTGGTTCCGTTGGGGCCTGATATTGATTTTACCCAAGTACATAATAGGGTCTAGATTTCAGTGATTTGGCTTTTACGATCAGATTAGCTGCTGGAATAATCCAATTACATATCGTCACTTTTACTTATCTTGTTTTATTATTTAAGGTGCAATGGAGAGCTAAGTTTGGACAAAACAATGGGAGTTAAAATGAGCATTTTTGATGAAGACTTATTCGTAAAAGGACTTGAACAGCGAAAATCAACCTTAGGCGCAAGTTATGTAGAAAGTAACCTCGAGACTGCTGATGATTTTACCCGTCCTTTTCAAGAAGCAATGACTGCCTGGTGTTGGGGCTTCGGCTGGGGAGACGAAGTAATTCCTCCGAAGACCAGATCGATGATGAACTTATCGATGATCGGCGCGTTAGGAAAAATGCATGAATGGGAAATTCATTGCAGGGGTGCAATAAAGAACGGTGTCAGCCCTGAAGAAATTAGAGCCATAATACACGTAATCGGAATTTATTGTGGTGTACCACAGGCTTTAGAATGTTTCCGAGCTGCAAAAAAAGTACTGGATTGTTTGGAAAATGATAATTAACGACAGTCAAAAAACTTAAAAATTGTATTGTTTGACTTTGCTAATTTCTAATTTTTTGTGACTATTACATCTGCAAGCTTTGATGTAGACAGCTTTAGTGAAAATTAAGGGCAAACTACTTCAAATATCAAAATTTGCACTGTGGGAAGGGCTGTTCGTTGCGAATTTCGACAAGTGAATTTGTTGCTATAATGGCAATGTTGGTAGCAACTGTGGCTATATCAATCGATGGAATGTTACCGGCTCTAACAATAATTGCAGATGAACTTACCCCACTGCGTCCTAATAATTCTCAACTGATATTATCGTCTTTTGTAGCTGGCATGGCGGTGGGTACGTTAATTGTTGGGCCACTCTCAGACAGTTATGGGCGAAAGCCGATTATCTACTACGGTGCCTCTTTATATATCCTAACATCAGCAGTTTGTATTTTATCACAAAGTTTAGAAGTGATTTTGATAGCACGTTTCCTTCAAGGTGCTGGGGCATCTGCACCTCGTGTTGTTGCTCAAGCTTTAGTTAGAGACTTTTACCAAGGTCGCGAGATGGCTCGAATTTCATCTTTTATAATGATTATATTCGCTCTGGTTCCAGCGATTGCTCCACTCCTGGGCTCATTTGTGATGCTTGCCTTCCAATGGCGAGCTATTTTTTTTATGTTCATGGTATTTGTTGCGATTAGCACAATATGGATGGGGTTAAGAATAGATGAAAGTGTTACCAAGGCAAAACGTATTAAATTTAGTTTCAAACATTTGGGGTTAGCATTCAGGGAAGTTTTATCTGATCCCATGATAATTACTGCAATTGTCACACTAGTTTTTGCATATAGCGTACTTTTTGTTGGGATATTTCTAATCCAGCCTATTTTCGAACAAGTATTTGAGCGTTCGGAAACCTTCCCATACTGGTTTGCATCAATAGCATTACTCGCCGCCTCCTCAAGTTATGTGAATGCTAAACTTGTGCGCAGGCTGGGAATGCGTATGCTAACAAATATAGCTTTTAGAACTCAAGTTTGTTTGAGCGCTCTAATTTTATTGGTTTTTTGGCTTGGCTATTTCGAAATTAAATTCGGTTTTTTCTGTTTCCTGTTTTGGATGTTTAGTATTTTCTTCCAAGCTGGTATGACTATGGGGAATCTGACAGCGCTTGCGATGGAACCTGTTGGACATATTGCTGGTACGGCTGCCAGTCTGGTTAGTGCGATTGCTACAATAGGATCTGTGTTATTGGCAGCTGGTGTAGGGCAGTTTTTTGACGGGACACCCATTGCTATGATTGCTGGAGTTTTTTTGTTTGCCTTATTAGGGGCAACTAGTGCTTATCGGCTTAAACGCTATGAACGAGTTTCTGTATAAACTAAAAGTAACTTGAAATTGTGCATATTCGTGTCAACTCTAAAAGTATCACTATTGCCGAGATCGTTTAAGACTTTAAAGGGATTTTCTAACTGATGGAAAAAAGGAAGCTAGGTAAGTACGGTGTTGAAGTATCGCCTATTGGCATAGGTGCCATGTCGTTTAGTAATTTTTATGGCCCTACCAATGAAAAAGAATCTCATAAGATCCTAGCGGAGGCCTTGGATCAGGGCATTTCTCATATTGACACGGCGAACGTTTACGGGGCTGGAGCCTCGGAAGCTGCTATTGGTAGCTTTCTTGCGAAACAGGGTTCAAAGCGAAATAATCTTTTTTCAATTGCAACAAAAGTAGGGATAAAAGGTAATATTCAAACTGGCAAAACAGAGTTTGACAATAGTCCAGATTATTTAAAAAATGAACTTCATGGAAGCTTACACCGATTGGGAGTTGAAAGCATTGATTTGTACTATATACATCGTCGCGATCAAAATACACCTATTGAAGAGGTTACTGAAACCCTCGCCAGTTTTGTAAAAGCAGGAAAAATCAGATCATTTGGATTTTCGGAAATTGCTCCATCTTCACTCCGGCGAGCTGCATCTATTCACCATGTTGCAGCAGTGCAGTCTGAATACTCACTTTCGGTCCGCAGTCCAGAATTAGGTTTGGTGCAAGCCACTGCAGAACTTGGAACAGCATTAGTTGCATTTTCTCCATTAGGCCGCTCCCTGCTTACTGACACACCACACTCTGCAGACAAAGTAGAGAAAATGGATTGGCTAAGTAAAAACCCGCGTTTTATAGAGCCAAATCTTACGTTTAATGTAGAAGCTGCTAGAAAATTTAGAGACCTTGCGGCTCAATATGAAGTTGCTGCAGCCACACTTGCTATTGCATGGCTTTTAAACAAGCACAAACATATAATTCCGATTCCAGGAACCAGGTCAGTTAAACATTTTTTGGAGCATTGCGATGGGGCTCGTTTGAGCCTATCCAAAGAACAGATGTCGCAAATTGAGAATGTACTTCCGATTGGGTGGACGCAGGGCGATAGATACTCTGAGCAGCAGTGGGTAGGTCCTGAGAAGTATTGCTGAAAGTTCAGATTGTGGTTTGTTTAAATTTTGGTTGAAGCTTTAAGCCCGTCTAAAATTGCTTCTTCCACCGTTCTAGGGCTTAATGCATCCCCAATAACATAAAGCTTTGAGCCAAAGTCATTTTTTAGTTCTTTCTCTAAAGTATTGGAGGATCCAGCACCAAAAGCCGTCACAAGAGTATCAACATCATTTAAAATAACTGGCTCCCCACTCAAAGTATGCTGGAAGTAAGCATCTTCGGAGTCTATACCATGTAATCTCAAATGAGTGAACGTCTGTACGTTCAGTTTATGTAATTTTCCTAGCCAATTATCACGCACATATTGATTAACTTTTTGCCCTGGTACCATACCGTTGCACGCTAATCTTACGTGACACCCTTGACGTGCTAAAAGTTCAGCCATCCCTAAGCCCACCCAGTCACAACGCCAATCGGCTATTGCTACTCTTGAGCCAACATTAGCTTTGCCCTCCAAAATTTACCACGCAGTAACAATATGAGCATTTTCTCGTTCGTCTATTTTAGGTTCAAATGATCTTCCACCTGTTGCTAGGATAACAACTTCTGGCGATTCCTGCATGACAAAATCTGCGGATACTTTCGTATTCAACTTAATTTCAACATTTTGCCTTTGCAATTTATTTGATAAATTTGTTGTTATTCCTCCAAACTCAGATCTTCCAGGCAGCTTTTCTGCTAAATTTATTTGCCCGCCGAGCTTAGAACTGGCTTCAATCAATTTTACTCTGTGTCCCCGCGAAGCCGCAACGGTAGCTGCTTTCATTCCTGCTGGACCACCGCCAATTATAAGAATTTGCCTCTTTTTAGCGCCTGGTTTCAATTTATTAAAGGTCAACTCCCTCCCTGTTTCTGGACTTTGAATACATGAAATTGGCTGTCCATTTAGCATATGCCCTATACATGCTTGATTGCATCCAATGCAGGAAGTTATTTCATCAAGCTGACCATTTTCTGCTTTTTGGGGCATTTGTGGATCTGAAATTATTGCCCTTGTCATTCCGCACATGTCTGCCGCTTTTTTTATCAATGCCTGCTCTGCAATATGGGGTGTATTAATGCGCCCTGCTACAAAAATTGGTTTGTTAGAGACCTCCTTAATCGCTTTTGCAAGTGGTAAGGTATATCCTGGTTCAAATTGCATTGAAGGAACTATGTGGGTCGATCCCGCTAATCCGGCAGAGGTTCCTGCTGTTATGTTTATATAGTCAATTTTTTTATTTTTATTAAGTTTTTTTACAATCTTGATTGTTTCCTGTAATTCTATTCCTCGGAATTCCTTTTCATCTCCCGATAGTCTTATGCCAATTAGCATGTCGCTGCTTGAGCCAAGTTTAACGGCATCAATTATCTCGTCTAAAATACGGTACCTGTTTTCAAAATTGCCGCCGTACTTGTCTTCTCGCTTATTTACGTTTTTATTCAAAAACTGTCCAAGAAGATAACCGTGGGAAGCTACAATTTCGATACCGTCGAGCCTAGCTGAGTTTAAGTTTTGCGCCGAAATTTTAAAACCTGTTACAATTTCGTGGATCATTGGTTCTGACAATTCACGCGGCATGACATGAAATCGTTCATTTGGAATTGCAGATGGTGCATAGGCTACTGGACTTGTTCCATCTTCCATATTTGCCATTTCTCGTCCAGGATGAGTGAGTTGACCAAAGACAAGACAGTTATAATTGTGGCAGGCAGTGGTTAATTTTTTATATCCTGAAATACAGCTAGGGTCGTATGCACGTATTGCAGGCCGCCCAGAATTCCCTGATGGATGTACGCGGGCGGCCTCAATGATCGTTAACGCTGCTCCACCTTTTGCTTTTGCTGCATGGTATGCAACCATAGATTCTGAAGGACAACCATCGTTGAGCATCACTGCCATATGCCCAGTTGAAAAAATTCTATTTTTTAATACCTTTTTTCGTATGACTAGTGGTTCAAATAATTTTTTTTGTTGGGGCTGTGTCAATTCTTTGCCTACTGCAAATTTAGTGGTTAAAACTTTAAAGACCTAAGATAAGTTATGGAGCAAAGAGTCCCCCAGTTGTTTAACATCGTTACTGTCATTATAATGGGAAATTGATATTCTTAGGCGCCCATTTCTTATTCCACAAATCAAACCTTTTTTAGATAGCTCCTCAAATGAGGTTTTTAATCTATCGGCAGATGGATGCATTAGTGAAATAATATGAGAGCTGAATTCGCCTGAACTTGTTGGCCTAAAAGATTTCCAGTCGCTGTCTTCTAATATTGAGAATAGCATCTTTGAAAGTTTATCAGAGTGTTTCATTATATTTAAGACTTTGATATTTAACAGCTGCTGTATTGCGGTCTGTAATCCGACAACTGATATATATGAAATTGTTGACTGTGTATATTTTGCTGCTGTTTTTGACAAGTTAAGCTTAGTAGCCTCCATATCAAATGGGTTTTCATTGCCGAACCAGCCTATTGTAAGTGGATCCTTTCTTAACATTTCATTAGATAACCAGCCAAAAGCTACGCCTCCATGGCCACCGAGCCACTTGTAGCCACTACAAACCAAAATATCTGCACTCCATTCATTAATATTAATTGGTATTGCACCAGCGGCTTGAGTCACATCAATAACAAACTTTGCACCAACTTCTTTTGTATATTTAATTAATTTTTTCACATCAATGCGTGTTCCTGAGGCGAATTGAACGTAACTAACGCACACTACAGACGTGTTGGAGTCAATGTTTTCTATAATGGTCTGTGTCAGATCAGTTTGCGGAACTTCACTAATAAAACATATTTCAAATTTACCAGTTTTTTTGTTTGTCAACCAAGGTCGCGTAATTGATGGAAAATCTGTTGAAACAAGGATAACTTTACTATTTGGCTCTGGAGAGCATAGATTCGGAACCTGAGATAATAGCTCACTGGCGCTCGATAAAATTGCAATATTTTCAGGTTCTGCCTGTAACAATTTCGAGATATTACCGCGTAGAGGATTAAGGAAATTTGCCTCCTCTTTATCAGACATCTTCAGATTACCATATCTAGCTACAGTATTGAGAAATTCTGTCATTTCCGCAACTGTCTTGTCGCTCAATAAACCCAATGATGCTTGATTAAGATAAACACTTTGACTAAGGCAAGGATAATCTGAGCGGGGTGAAAGAGCGTTTATCATGAATACTAAATCAAATGAACCTTGAGTACTTTTAATACTCTGAGACTAATCCCGAATTAAGGTAAAGATCAATCATGGTTTCATATTAGAAAAAACCATTTTTCCTTAGGCGTTATTTAAGGTATACATTTGAATACAAAATTAGGCCACTGATTTTTCAAAGAAATTATTGTATACTATTGTATTTATTGACTTTTTTCGATCAAGTCATATTTTAATAGCATGGAAAATTATAATTGTAAGAAGTGTAACGTTGTAGCTAACTCGCTTAGTATTTCTTGTCCTAGCTGTGGTAGTAGATTTTATGCTGTGAACGATAAACAACGTATACTAGGGATGGTGGCTCTTATTAGTGTCGCGATTGCTACGGGTTTCTTTACTATCGTTCAATCAGTACCAGCGCTTGCCAGTTAGGGAGTTTAAGTATGGAAATGGGTTTAACTTGGAAAAAATTACTGGGCGATGGTCTTTCTATCCAGCAGATCGAAACAATACTATTACTTGGTGTCGTTCCAATAATTCTTCTAACTATATGGTTTATGGTTTTTCTCTACAATAATCTTGCTCCAGAACTCGAAAAGTAAGATTTAAAGCTACCTAAAATTTTGTGAAAATTTTAATAGGATTATCAATGGCCTCGTCTACCGATATCGATAAGAAGCAGTTAGTGCTTGATTATTGCCGATTAAGGATGGGTCAGATTACAAAGGGTGATGTACATGAGATCGCCACACGCTGTGGTTATTTAACTGCAAACGGTCAGTTATCAGCATCAGGACGTTCGCTGTCACTAGTCCTTGCAGCCACTGATCGCATCATGAAAGTGGCTTGATAGCCTCACTTACTCTATTTGCAATTAGATTGATAATATTGATGAGTTTAATCATGCCTCATATTGGAGTCTGAGTATTAAAGATCATACCGAATATTTGCATGATATGTAGCTGATCAAAATTTACCTTTAATAGGGGTTTATGACTTTAGTAGACAAATATTATAAAATATCTTTGAATGAGGAAAGAAACTTACATTTTGTATGACAATCGTCGGCGTAGTACCTTGGTTTATTTTAGGGGCTTTTGCTTTACGCTTGCCATATTTTATTGGTTTTATCAGTTTTATGTGGCGGATTATAATGGGTTCGGGCTCCAATTTAGATACCTTACTATTTGGGGCCTAACAGGAAACGTAATTGTGACTGGTTTGTTATTGTGTCAAACGTTATCTGAGCAAAAAGAAAAATATTTTGCTGCTGTATCTGCAGTATGTGTTTTGAATGTATTGGTCGTATTTCTTTACTGGAAACTATATTTTATAGACCCCAAATTAGTAAATTATTCTGGAAATATTGTATTGTTTCAGGAATATTACTTACATTTATTTGGGCCACTTCTTCTCTTTGTGGACTCTATGGTGGTTAATAGGTCCTTTCGACAGTTTAAACTTGGCATTATACAAGCACTTATATTAAGCATTTCATATGTAGCATGGACCGAAGTGGTAACTGGTCGTTTGAACAACTTTCCAGTTGGCTCGATGGCTGCTGGGCTTCCTTATCCTTTTCTAAACGACATGGTACTTTCTGAGCGGCTAGAGTTTTATGGAATTTCAATTGCAACCGGAGTATTTTTCTACTTTTTATTTTGGGTAATCGATAGGGTAGGTATCTCGTATTATTTTAGGTTCTTGAGATGAGAAACAACTCAAAATTTTATTTAACGGTAGTTTCAATATTAGTTGAGTAATGTAAGTTATAGGTTCGACCATTTAAAAATAGGATTTATATATGAAGATTGAATTCCATCATATCAACTTTGTATCGACTGATGTAAAAAAGATGCATGAATTTTACACTAATGTTCTAGGCTTGGACAATATTCCGATCGGAAATTTTCCAAGGCCATCTGCAACTGATAGAGAGGGATATAATGGTGAAATAAAATTTGCAACGGACGGAGCAATGCAAATGCACGTTGCGGAGAAAAACCTTGATGTAGCCCATAAGCACAACAAACATATAAATCCTGTTGAGAGAGGGCACATAGCCTTCCGAACTGATGACCTATCCTCTTTTTTGAAAATATTGGATGACAGAAATATACCATATTCTGATTATGGAACAACTTTTGCCAAGGAATGGCATCAAGTTTTTTTTCATGATCCGGAAGGAAATGTGGTAGAAGTTCACCAGCAGGTAAAAAATATTGTGTAATCGCGGTCTGGACGTTTTTTAGTTGTTCTAATGACGTGAATGCCAAGAACTTTATAGATGAAGTTATTTATTATTCATTCGGTTTAATTTTGGTGGGATGATAAATCGTTTACTAAAGTTGGCGCTTTAAAAAGATAAAGTTAATAATTAACTATCCGCGATTTTTCCAAATTAAATATAGCCCAAATATTATTGCAATACCAATAAGTGACTGAGGAGTAACGGCGGACACCAAAAGGGATAAATTCGCTACAACACTAATAACATAGCTGCCTGAGGTTTCTCCAAGTAAAAGATAAATCAATACGAATAGCGCGACGAGTAACGCTAATATTTCACAAATTCGAAACAAAACTGCACTGGCTGCCTTGGAGGTCTCATCGAAATTCTTCATATTTTCATTTCCTAAGTAGCGAATAGTGCTCTTTTAAAAGTTTTCTTTTAAAAATTAAAAAGTTATCTTTGGAACAACCAAAGAACGACACCGAGAGATATTAGGCCAACTAAGCCAGCATTTCCCAAGGCTGCAACTAATGCTGTGATATTACCCACAACATCGCCCAAGAAGGCCATATTCGACGGCCCAACCAATAGGGATGCTATAATTGCTAGCGCCAATAGAGCAATGCCAATTTCGGTTAAACTACCAATAGCTTTTTTTGCATTTTCTAACATATTAATTTCCTTTTTAATTTACCGAGGTTTTTACCTCAAAAGAAGTTGTGACAGCAAATTATGTATTAAGTCAACAAAAATAACTAAATGTAGCGTTTTCATCAATATATTGTCATATAATTATAAAGAATTTTCTCTATTTTAAGGAGAAAGGTATTTTCAACCATACCATTTTAAAAAAATAAAACTCAATTATGGCCTTTGTCTGAAGTTTGCGGTTTAGTTATTATGGAAATTTAGATTGAAGATTAATAGGATTGTAACTGAAAATGAAAATGCAACCTGGTCCAAACACACTCACAATTGCTCAAAAAGCTGGTTGGGGCTTAGCCGACCTTGGCGTTGTAGTATTTGTAATAGTGAAACAATTATTAGTATTATCATTTTTAACGAACTATCTAAGTGTTCCGGTAGGAATTGCCGGTCTCCTAACCACAAGTATTTTGATTTTTGATATAATTACCGACCCGATTGTTGGCTATCTCTCTGATAGAACTAATTCGCGATGGGGTAGACGAGCACCATGGATGGCGTTTGGTGCAGTAATTCTTTCCGGAGGTATCATTGGGTTATTTGGTGTTCCGCAATCTTTGACCCTAAATGGAACCATAATTTGGGTTGGTAGTTTCTTTGGACTGGCGACTGTTGGTTTTACGATGGTTGCAATTCCATATGGAGCAACAGCTGGTGAGATGACCCATGATCCCAAAGAAAGGTCCACAATGATGGGTTTCAGAATGGCTTTTGCAAGCGTTGGTATATTGGTTGGAGGCGCAGTAATTCCTCTGCTTGCTGGAGGTACTAGAGAAGGCCATTTTACAGCAGCGATATACATCGCTCCAATTATTATTATATCCATTTGGGCGTCATTGTGGTCAACTCGGAACGCCCCGAGAGTATTATCCCCTTCTACGCAGAGGTTTATATCAACCTGGCGATTGGTATTAAAAAATAAGCCATTTGTTATTTTGGTGTGCCTGTATGGGGTGATGACACTTGCCATTGCATTAATTACAGCAGGGCTACCATTTGCGGCAATTTACTTAATATTTGATAGTGGAAATTCTTTACTTTCTCCTGCATCTAACACGCTTGGTATATTATCATTACTATTTGCTTGCTTTGTATTTGGATCGATCCTTAGCCAGGCTTTTTGGGTTTGGATGTCGGCCCGTTTTGGTAAAGTTAGTGCGTTAATTTTTGGTCTGATAATTTATATAATTTTACTTTTTGCGATTTTTTTAAGTTTG
>Ga0163109_10003039_pt1 | contig 12852 bp, 13 predicted proteins | sample CRUFie1St13metaG_FD_108704 | JGI IMG/M metagenome (GOLD analysis project Ga0163109, IMG submission 108704) | Marine microbial communities from the Costa Rica Dome - CRUD Field 142mm St13 metaG | ecosystem: Environmental > Aquatic > Marine > Oceanic > Photic zone | place: Costa Rica: the Eastern... | reverse complement strand
TCAGGTTTATCAAGAAATGTATGTGTATGACCTCCAATAATTAGATCTATATCACTAGTTAGTTTAGCTAATTTTATATCACTTATTTTGTCATTATTGTAGTAATGTCCTAGATGAGAAATACAAACAATTAAATCACATCTATTCTCATTCTTTAAAACTTTAATCATATCTTCTGAAATCTCAATTGGATCTAGATACTTAGTCTCTTTATACAAATCAGGATTAACAAGTCCTTTAAGTTCAATCCCAAGACCAAAGACTCCTATTTTGACACCAGATCTTTCGTAAATAGAATAGTTCTCCGTTATTCCTTCTAGTTTTGTATTGTTGAAATCATAATTCGAGCAGATAAATTTAAAATTAGAGTTAACTATATTAGATCTAAGTCTAGATAATCCTGCATCAAACTCGTGGTTTCCTATTGTTGACGCATTATAACCCATCTTACTCATAAGTTCTAACTCAAGTGCACCATGAAAAAAGTTAAAATATGGTGTACCCTGAAAGATATCTCCAGCATCAAAAATTAAGGTGTTAGGGTTATTCTCTTTAATACTTTTTATTAAAGCTGCTATTCTTGCAAAACCACCTTTTCCAGGAAATCTATTATGATTATTTGGGAAAGGGTCAATTTGACTGTGCATATCATTGGTATGTAGAATTGTTATAGTGGTTTCTTCATTAACTTGATTACATGAATGCAAACCTAAAACAGATAAAGATGCTATACTTGAGTTATAAATAAATTTTCTTCTATCCATTATTTTATAAATCTATCATCAATTTTTGAAGATAAGTTTTTGTTTTTAATAATATAATCTATGAATGCATCTCTTAGAGAATAACCAAGCCAATATGTTTTTAAATTTTCTTTAAGAAAAAACATATTATCCCCGCCAGATAATAAATAATCATTTGTTGCAATTAAATAGTTATCATTCGTTTTTGTGTACTCATTTAAAATCACCTTATCATTTACTATTTTAAAACCTTGAAATGGATGTGGTAGATCTTCATTTTTTAAAAAATGTATCATCTCATTAAATACCTCTTTAGATATCTCTAAAACAACTATTTCATTTTCAAAAGGTAGAATTTTATACGCATCAGTTAATTTTACATCACCTTTTAATAAACTTGATCTAATCCCCCCGTGGTTTTGAAGCACAAAATCAATATTCTTATTGTAATTATTAAAAAATATTGAGTCAGCTTGAACAAAAATAATATTAGCAACTAGGTTACCTAGAGTTGAGTTAAAGTTTTTTACACCGTAATCAGTGATTGAATAAATATCGTCAGAGTAGCCAATTACTTTATCGAGATTATAAGTGATAGAGTCTCTATATGGTTTAATGATGGAGTTAATCAATGAATCTTCACGCTCATTTATGTCGATTATGTCGTAGTCTATGTTATTGTAATTATAGTTACCAGAGCACGATGCCAGTAAAATTAATATTAAAACTGATCCTATTTTGTTTGAATTAATCAAGAGGTTATTAATTGCAGTTGGTATACATTAAATTGTGCTTTTGTTCTAAAATATTTAATTCCTAGAAAACTAAATACTTTCTTTCACTAAAATTGCTATTATCATTAGAACAAAAACAATGAATCCAATAAAGAAAATTAAAGATTCCATATTTTAAGTTAATCATATTTAACCAAATTTCATAGATTTAGTATTTAATATCACCATAGGATGAATGATACGGAGTTCCTTAGAATTATATTCACAATAGTTTTCATAGTGTTAGCTTTGAGATTTCTCTTTAAAAAAAGAAGATAATTTTTTATTTTCTTTTATAAAATCCAAATCAATTGTTAAATTAGATTTTTAATCAATAAATCAATTATTATGAAAAATAAATTCTTATTACTTGTAATGATTCTTGTTACAAGTCTATCTTTTTCTCAACGAAATCCAAATCAAACTTATATAACTTCCTTTGTTTATGAAGCAAAGCAGGGTATGACTGAAAAGTTTGAAAATGCAGCTGCTAAAAAAACGCAAATGTACAATAGTGAAGAAGGTAATGTTATTTGGACATACAGAGTTTTAACAGGTCCTGGACAGGGTCAGTATGTTCGATTTTTAATAGGTCAATCATCTGAGGATTATGGTCAAGATAAATCAAAAGAACTTAATTATTGGCAAAATAATGTCGCAAAATATGCTAACGTAGTCTCCGGAGCACAGCACTGGTCACTTCGTCAAGGTCTAAGTGTAGGGGAGGATTCACCTGCAGCAAAATATCTTGAGAGATCAGTTGTTGTTATGCGACCTGGACAAGAACAACATGTTTATAGATTTCTTTATAGACAGGGTGTTATAATGGATAAAGCATATGATGGAAACGCTTTAAGAAGAGTCTTTACACTTGTATCTGGTGGAAATACTCAAACTGTTGCTGTTTTTAGAGCATTTAATGAGTTTCCACATTGGAGTGACACATCGAATCAATCTTGGGAGGAAATGTACAATGAAGAGTTTGGATGGAATCAATTACAAATTGATTCGGAAGCATTTGATAATTCTATCCGAGAGTGGGGTACTAGTACCATTTTGATGGAAAGAGTAGATAACATGATGCCTAATTAGACTAATCAAACTTAAAAAAAAAGGCTCCAATTTGGAGCCTTTTTTGATGTAGTAAAGAAAGAGCTCCATGGAGCTCTTTCATCCAAACAAAATAATTACACTCAATTATTCTGGAAGTACTACATTATCAATTGCATGTATAACTCCATTTGAAGTTTCTACATCAGTAATTATTATTTGAGCTTTATTACCATTTGTATCTTTTACATATACGTTGCCTTCCCATAATTTTAGGGTTAATTCCCCTCCTTGAAGAGTCTCAACAGTAAATTGTCCTCCATTATCATTTATTGCTTGCACGACATCTTCTGCCATAAATTGACCAGCAACAACATGATACGTAAGAATAGATTGTAGGGTCTCTTGATTTTCTGGCTGAAGTAGAGTACTCAAAGTCCCATCTGGTAAATTATTAAAAGCATCGTTTGTTGGAGCAAAAACTGTAAATGGTCCATCTGATGATAGTGCATCAACAAGATCTGCTGCTTGAACAGCAGCTACAAGTGTAGAAAAGTTATCGTTTGATACAGCTGTTTCAACAATGTTCATTTCTACTGGATTTGTAGATAAAACAATACTTAATAATGAAATATTGAAAAAATTATTTAACATGATTTATTTTTTAAAATTGAAGACAAAAATTCTATTTTTTATTTCTATTAGAAAACATCAATACTCCTTTAACTTTTATTTAGTAATTCTTTTAACATTATTTTAAAATTTATAAATTGAGAAAGCATGAGGTACTTTAAATTATCTTTTTTGTTTGTACTTGTCTTACTCTCTTGTAGTAAGGATAAATCCAATTCTAAATCAGATCAAAATGTAGATTTAGAGCCAGACATAATAAGAGAACCTGAATTCGAATCTCTTGGAAATGACGCTCCATATATTTACAGTCAAACATATCAAGGTCGAAATGGATATGTAACATATTATCCTGGTAATATTCCAATAATATTAAGTATCCCTCATGGAGGAGATATTACTCCTGAAGAAATTCCAAATAGGACCTATGGTACAACAGTTACTGATTCAAATACTATTGAGCTTGGTATTTCAATTAGTAATAGTTTTTTTTCTCAATATGATATTAGACCATATGTTGTTATAAATAATTTAAAAAGAACAAAGTTAGATGCTAATAGAGATAGGGTGGAAGCTGCTCAAGGAAATATTTATGCAGAAAGAGCTTTTGATGAGTTCCATTACTACATAGGTGTTGCAAGAGATGAAATTATTCAAAATTTTAATACTGGGTTATTATTTGATATACATGGCCATGGTGCTAATCCAGATGGATATGTTGATCCAAGAACATGGCTTGGATATTTATTATCTGCTGATGAGTTAGATAATTCGGATGAATATTTAGACCAAATTCTTAGTATTAATGAAACAAGCCTTTATAGTTTATTATATAATTCTAACGAATCATTATCAAGTGTAATTAGAGGTCAGAACAGTCTTGGATCAATTTTTGAAAGATATGGTTACGAGGCTTTGCCAAGCGATATGAGTCCTAGTCCTGAAGGTATGAGATATTTTAGTGGGGGTTTTAATACATATTTATACGGGGCTGACAACAACTATAGTTTTAATGCTATTCAACTTGAGTTTCCTTATCCAGGTTTGAGAGATACTTCATCCTCAAGAAATGCCTTTTCTCTAGCCTTTGTTGATATAGTTCAAGAATATTTTCTTAACTACTTCAATATTGATCTTTTTTCCTTATGATTATATTTGCAAAAAAAACAAATGGATTTTAAAGAAATTTTAACAGCTAGTATGATATTGTTCGCAATTATTGACATAATTGGTGCAACACCAATTGTAATTTCCCTAAGAAAAAAGGTAGGTAAAATTGAATCTGAAAAAGCAACATTAGTCTCAATGATAATTATGATTGGATTTCTTTTTTTGGGTGAAGAGATATTAAATCTGATAGGAATTGATATCAATTCATTTGCTGTAGCAGGTTCTATTGTTATTTTTTTTATAGCACTTGAAATGGTTCTTGGTGTTACAATTTTTCAAGGAGATGAACCTGAGACTGCATCAATTGTACCTATCGCATTTCCAATTATAGCTGGAGCTGGAACTCTTACCACTCTTTTGTCCTTAAGGGCTGAATATCAATTAATTAATGTGATAATAGCAATTATAATTAATTCAGTATTTGTTTATATAATTTTAAAATCTTCAAATCGAATTGAAAAGCTTTTGGGAAAAAATGGAATAGCTATAATAAGAAGAGTATTTGGTATTATCTTACTTTCGATTTCAGTAAAACTATTCTCTACTAATATTAGTTTAATTGTTTAGCCTTGATGAAATACATTAAGCTCGTAACTGTATATTTTATGTCATTTGCATATACTTATGTTGGGATTAGACATTTTATTGATCCTGATTTTTTTCTTGCAATTATGCCAGACTATTTACCTTTTCATCTTGAACTTGTTTATCTATCTGGATTAGCAGAAATTATTTTAGGTTTATTACTGTTAAATAAAACAAAACGAACTACAGCCGCTGTTGGGATTATTCTTCTTTTAATACTTGTTTTTCCAGCAAATATTCATTTAGTTCAGAGTGAATTGTCACAATCATTGTTAGGTGTAACTAGAGAACAAGCTTTAATAAGATTACCCTTTCAGGCCCTGTTTATTCTAATAGCTTATTGGCACTCAAAAAATGATTAAATTTAAATATGAATAGATTTTTTAAATGGCATGAAGAAATGATTGAAAAGATTTCGAAAGAATTTAACTTAACAAAATATCAAATGATGATTTTAACTTGGCTTGAGGGAATCTTGATTGGAGTCTTGATTTGTAAATTTGTTTTTTAGATTTCAATTACCCCCTCGAAAACAAATTTAGCTGGTCCCGTAATGCTAATTTTAGAAAATTCATCATCACTACGAACAAACCTAACCTCCAAGTCTCCTCCCTGACATCTCATTTTTATTTCATTTGATTTTGTTCTACCAAGATAGTTCATACAAATAGCAGATGCAGTAGATCCGGTACCGCAGGCTTGAGTTTCATCTTCAACACCCCTTTCATAAGTTCTTATTTTAAAAACATTATCAGAAACCTTTTCTACAAAATTAACATTAACACCTTCTTCTTTGTAAAAGTTATTATATCTTATAGATCTTCCTGCACTTTTCACATCTATTTCATCAGTATTATTTGTCTCTACAATCAAGTGTGGTGATCCCGTATCAAGCCACATGCCATAATTATTCTCAATTATTTTAGAGTTTAATTTCATTTGCATAACAATCAACTCATCATCTATTATTTCAGCCTCGTGACATCCATCAAAAGCTTCAAACCTTGTTTTTCTACTTATTATTTTTTTTCTGTGAGCGAATGAAACAGCGCATCTTGATCCATTACCACATAAGGATCCTAGAGTCCCATCAGATGTGTAATGAAGAATTTCAAAATCTGTTTTATCTGAGCTTTCTAATGAAATAATACCGTCAGCTCCAATTCCCACGTTCCTATTACATAGTTTCAGTATTTGAGATTTATTGAGTTTTGCCTTTTTGTTTCTGTTATCTATAACAATAAAGTCATTACCTGCGCCATTATATTTGCAGAAATTAATTTTCATCCGGGCGCAAAGTTAAAAAAATATATACTTTAAAAGCTACTTTCCGTTTTGAATCAAATCAGAATTAGGCATAATTTTATTAAGTATAAAATATACTGGGCAAAATTTGGTAAATGGGCTGATAATCTGTAATGATCCAACACCAATTACTATCCATAAAAATCTGTAGTCTCCAGTCATATAACTTAACCCAACGCTAGAAAGATAGATTAGCCCAACAATTGCATCGTGTGCTCTAATTTTTGAAATATTCTTGTCCATTTTTTTATTTTAAAATATTAAATTATTTTCAGTTTGGATATACAATTTTTTGAATTTCACCCCATGTAACAAGCTTTATATCTTCTTTTTTTAATAGTTGTTTTATCTCTTTTGAATTAAACACATCATAGTCAAGTTGTCTCCATAAGGAACCATATTCAGGATGGTCAATTGTTACTGCCTTAAGCTCCTCGTTGTTATAGCCAAGATGTAATAAAAAAACATTTAGTCCAGGCTTTAAAGATTTGATTTTATTAGAATAAAGTTCATACCAATCGTCATATTCATATATATCTTCAACTATAACCGAGCTTGCAAGATCTTCACCTAATGATTCTTCCAAAAAAGTTCTGTCAGCCCCAGGATAAAGCATGTAAATATCATTTACAGGTACAATATAATTGGGCATTGGAAATTCATCATCAAATAAATTTAAGGCTCTAGTTTTTGTTACCATTGATACAAGTTTATTTTTATGTCCAACCTCAATATATACTCTCCATAATTTTTTATTTACAGCAAGTGCTCCCATATGGGTATCTATGTGAGTCGGATTTAGTCCTATCTGTCTTGAAAAATCAATCTGGGCCTGTAACTCTTTTCTTACCTCCTCAGGATCAGCATTTTTATTGACATCGCTAGTATTATCATAAAATTCAAAATCTGTATTAAGAAGAGAAGTTATCTCATTTGATGATGAAACCCCATCCCATTTATAATTTTTCCATTCAGCCGTTAGAGTTAAGTGTAATCCTATGTCATAATTTGGATTTTTTTTATGGAAAGCAGCAACTTCTTTAATCCATGGAGAAGGTATCATTGCACTTCCTGAATTAATAGCGTTGTTTTTATAACCATCAAAAGATGCAATATTAACTGAATGAGATACTCCTATATCATCACCATGAATTATTAAAAGTTTGGCATCTCTATTATAACCAAGTTTCTCAGCAATATTATCAATCTGACTGTTACCATTAATAGAGAATATTAAAGAGATTAATAAAGCAAAATTCCTCATAACTATATTGATTTATAATATAATATAAGTATATTTTAAAGAAATACATTTTTATGAAAAGACTATCTACATTTATCATTATATTATTCATATTATCATGCAAAACAAACCCAGATAAAAATAATATAGCAATTGTAATTCATGGTGGAGCAGGAACAATTCTAAAGGAAGATATGTCTGCTGAACTTGAAAAAGCATATAGAACAAAATTGGAAGAAGCTGTAAAAACTGGATATGCTATATTGAAAAATGGTGGATCAAGCAGAGATGCAGTAGAAGAATCAATTAAAATTATGGAAAATTCACCTTTATTTAATGCAGGAGTTGGTGCAGTTTTAACAAATGATGAAAGAGTAAGCCTTGATGCTTCATTTATGAGTGGAGAAGATTTAAATGCAGGAGCAATTGCGGGTTCCAGTTTCATTAAGAATCCAATATCTGCTGCTATTGCTGTTATGGACAAATCACCTCATGTCCTTTTATCGTCAAAGGGTGCTGATGATTTTGCCATAGAAAAAGGAATTGACACTGTTCCAAACTCATATTTTATTACTGAAAGAAGATTACAATCTCTTAGAAAAATTAAAGAAAGTAATAGTGTATCATATGATGACCCCTTTATAAAAGATTCTAAATATGGAACTGTAGGAAGTGTCGCTATTGACATTAATGGAAATATTTCTGCTGGAACCTCAACTGGTGGTACTACAAATAAAATTTGGGGTAGAATAGGGGATGTACCTATAATAGGAGCAGGAAACTATGCTAATAATGATTGTTGTGGAATTTCTGCAACAGGATGGGGGGAACACTTTATAAGAAACGTTGTTGCTTATGATATTGCTGCGCAAATATTATATAAAAATGAGGATATAATAAATGCTTCAAAAAATTCTTTAGATAAAGTTAAGGCAACAGGAGGAGATGGAGGAGTCATTGGCTTAGACAAAAATGGAAAAGTTACAATGGAGTTTAACACAGCAGGAATGTATAGGGCACATATGGATAAAGATGGTAATATTACTATAAAGATTTACAAAGATTAATTCGAAGGTTTAAATATCTCTCTTTGATCTAGATTTAATAGGATTTTATATTTTGAGTATAACAAAGGGAAATAAATATCATTAGCCCAATCTTCATATAAGTTTTTATAAAATTTACTTTCTGGGTTTCCTGACTGTCCTGGAGAATTTGTTGCAAAACTATTATCCCAATCTCCAGTGTCTATCATAACCCTGAAACTTCCTCCGGAAGATTGATTCATATCATTGGATGTTGAACCAGGTGTATATCCATCCCCTCCTCTAGGATATGTTTTTAAGGCTATTATGTCTCTAATTGAGTCGTTTACAATATTTTCTAATGGATGATAAATCTTTACATGCTTGTATTTTTCTTGACCATAAACCCATTTTTCATGGTTATCTCCAAATTTATTTTTAAGTTTTTTTATTGTAGAATTAAATGTTCTATTTAAAAGTTCACTTCTCTCTTCTAACTCCATATTTGATATTTTTTCAATGACTCTGAAAAGTTGCATATTAATATATTTTTGAACATCTTTTGGGATATACGTATTATTTATTTCAAAGAATAATTGATTTTGCCATTCAATGTATATTCCAGCTTCAATTGAATTTTTAGTTAATTTTCTATCCCACTCTCTAAGTTTATCATAATATTCAAGGTTACTTTTAATTAAACCATCACTAATACTTAGTATCTCGTCTGCTGGAATAGAAAAATAATCAACTTGCAACTCTAGCATCTCCTCCATATTAAATCTTTCTTTATCTTCTAAAAATTTATTTATTCTATCACCTCTGTATGGGTCTGCCCAGTCGAAACCAATTGCATCCCAATACTTGTATGTATCAGGTGTTACATTTTGATTAGCTGTAGATATATAGCCAATTTCTGGGTTGAAAAGATTAGGTTTTTGAATAATCGGAAGATATCCATCCCAATCAAAATTTCCATCTCCATTAACGGGGACTAAACCATTGAAAGTTGACCTTATTGGTGCAATCCCAACTGCCTGCCAACCAATATCTCCATATTTATCTGCCCACACCATGTTTTCACCAGGAATATGAAAGTAAGTACACGCTTCTCTAAATTCATCCCAGTTTTTTGCTTGATCCATCCTAAGAGATGCAAGGTATGGTGAGCCTCCGATCTCTGACCATCCATTTCTCAGTGCATATGCTTTTTTTCTATTTTTATCAATAAATGTAACCGGACCATGAACAGTGTAAAATAAATCAACTATTTCATCCTCATCATCCTTAACTTTAATTTTTTCATTTATGATTTTAAAGTCAACCCATTTACCTTTATAATTGTATTGAGATGGATTTTCTGGATTTACATCATATATATATAAGTCTTCTGCATCAGTTCTAAATACGGTTAATCCCCAAGCACCTATCCCATTATGACCTATTGATATTCCTGGTATTTCTGGCTCGCCTCCTCCAATTACATTCCACCCTGGTGCTACCAGATGTGCCATGTACCTTAGTGAGGGGTTTGATAGGGTTCTATGTGGATCATTTGCTAACATTGGGAAATTACTCATAGACTTTTTTCCAGATATTGCCCAATTATTACTGCCAATTGAATAATTGTCTCTTATTGTCTCACTTTTAGTAATTTCAGCCAATTCATTAATACCTCTATACTCACTCAATAAATATTCTCTTTTAAATTCTATTGGATTCCTGTATGCATTATATAATCTTAAAATATCTTGTTTTAAGTCATCATATGAAATATTCTCAGGTAGCTTTAAAGAAGGTTCTTTTGGATGAAACCATAAAATTTCTTTAACCTTTTTCTCACCGATTAAGGATACAGCTCTTCCTATGTTTAACTCCTCCTCAATATTTCCAAGTAATCCCTGATGCCTGGATATCACGTCTTCATTAGTCCATTCTTTTGGAACAATGCCAAGAATTTTAAATTCAATTGGTAGATTATCAGGATCATTATTTATTTCTGTTATATATCTATTTATGCCACTTACAAAAGAAGAAATTATTTCGTATCCATCTTCATGATAATAATTTAGTTCATCCTTAATGTTTCCTCTAAATTTAAATAATCTAGTCCCAATATCCCTGTCTAATTCTTTTTTTCCAAATATTTCAGAGACAGTTCCTGTTGCTTGCCTTCTCCACATTTCAAATTGAAATAATCTATCTCTAGCAGCTAAATATCCTTGCATGAAAAACAAATCATTTTGATTATTTGCGTATATGTGATTTATTCCATATTTATCTCTTAAGACTTCAACTTTTTGATTTATACCATCTATCTCTGTTGAATTAGAGCATGAAAAAATTATAATAGCTACTGATATAATTAAGAATTTTCTATTCATATTATTTAATTTATTAAAAATATATTTCTTGGGCTAATCTAAAAGTATTAGAATGAGCCTCTATAATATCTTTAAGAATAGATGAATATCCACCTCCCATTGATATTTGAATAGGTATTGAGTTATTATAACAAGTTTCTAATATGTATTTATCTCTTTCTTTACATCCTTCTATTGACATACTCAGCCTACCCAATTTATCATTTTTCAATACATCAACACCTGATAAGTAAAAAATAAAATCTGGTTCTGTTTTATCTATAATTTTTGGAATAGTTTCCATTAATAAGTTTAAATAAATTTCATCGTTAGTATTGTCCTCTAGTTCAATATCCAAATCACTTTTTTCTTTTCTAAATGGATAATTATTTTTTCCATGGAATGATAATGTGAATACACTATTATTATTTTTAAATATTGATGCTGTCCCATTACCCTGGTGAACATCTAAATCAATAATTAAAATCTTTTTTGCTAGGCCATTGTCTAAAATATAATTTGCGGCTATTGCTTGATCATTTAACATACAAAATGCTTCCCCTCTGTCATAGAATGCATGATGTGTTCCTCCAGCTATATTCATTGATATGCCATTATCTATTGAAAAGTTAACACAATCGATAGTCCCCTTTGATATTGTCATTTCCCTTATATATAAGTCTTTACTCAAAGGGAAACCTATTTCCCTAATCTCTTTACTGGATAATTTTTGTTTTTTCAATCTATCAAAATACTGAAGTTGATGAGTTTTAAGAACAATTTTCTCATCTATCATTTCTGGCTTAAAGAAATTTTTATCAGAACATGTATTTTCTCTAATAAGTTGCTCTGGAATTAATTCATACTTAATCATAGGAAATCGATGGTTTTCCTCTAATGGATGTATGTAGTTATTATTGAAAGCTATTTTAAGCACTTGTAAAAATAAAAAAAGACCTCAAAAAGAGGTCTTTTTTATTAGGTTTTTGATTATCTAATCCCAGGATCCAGAGCTCATCTCAGGAACAAGCATTAAATGTCTTATCATTCTCCCATTTTCAGTTAGAGATTCATCAACGCTATTCCCATCCTGTTCATATGCATCTTCTCCATACATTTCATTATACTTTTGAATCATATTTTGAAGTGGCTCTCCATAGTCACTAGATTGACCAGCATATCCATCATGATGAAATCTAACTTGAACCCAATTACCTGAGCATCCAGAAGAACACCACAAAACATTCATTGCTGACCCATATCCGCTAGCCTCAATTGCTTTCCTAACTCTTTGTCTAAACCTCCAGAAGTCTTGCTCTCCAGAATCTTTATAGTTATAGTAAATAACTCTTCGGAGATTACCCGTAGGGTTTTCAGGGACATATGATAAATTATTGTTTCTAGTCCAAACCCTTGCAGTTCCCTCTGAATAATATGGCGATACATTTTTTTGCCAATATTTCTGTTCTCTTGAATCTGGATTATAATTATCTAATTCTCCTATGGACTCCATCCATCTGACTCTAATAAAGTCGTTAGTATTTGGCCCAGTTAATATTCTAAAAGTAAAATATTTGTCAGACCCCTCGCTATCATTGAACATTTTAGTCTTTTTTGAGACACTGGATACAAAATTATCCATTTGACCATCTTTCACCTTCAGAATTCTAGCTTGTCCAACTTGAGCAGAAATTGAAGATGAGATAAAAATTGCTATAAGTAATATTATTTTTTTCATTTTTATAATTTTTAAGTTAATTGTTAATCAGAGCTTGCTTCAGGAATAAATCTCAAATGAATACGTGCTCTCCCATTTTCAGTCAAGGATTTATCAACTTTACTTCCGTCTTGCTCATAAGCATTGTTACCATATAATTCATTATACTTCTCAATCATTTTTGGAAGCATTTCTTGATTATAATTTTGTTGATCTGCCCAGCTTTCATATTCAAACATAATAGCTGC
>Ga0163109_10003038_pt1 | contig 12854 bp, 10 predicted proteins | sample CRUFie1St13metaG_FD_108704 | JGI IMG/M metagenome (GOLD analysis project Ga0163109, IMG submission 108704) | Marine microbial communities from the Costa Rica Dome - CRUD Field 142mm St13 metaG | ecosystem: Environmental > Aquatic > Marine > Oceanic > Photic zone | place: Costa Rica: the Eastern... | reverse complement strand
GACGCTACGATTTACCGTTGCGCTTTGGGTAACGGTTGGCATCGCAATCTCCTTCGTTGGCGCCTTTATTTTTCTTCCAGTCGCAGATGTCTCTATTAATTTCCTATCGACATTCGCATTCTTGTTGGTACTGGGTATCGTTGTGGACGACGCCATCGTTGTGGGGGAGAGTATTCATCACCACCGAGAGGACCTTGGTATGACAGCAGAGGATGCTGCTATTATCGGTGCGTCTTCTGTTGCAAGACCGGTCATTTTTGCAGTTTTGACGACGGTGGTTGCCTTCGCGCCCTGGGCATTTTTATCAGGACCGCAGAGTGAATTTCTTCGTCAGCTTTCACTTGTTATCGCGTTCGCGCTCGCTTTTTCCTTAATTGAGGCTTTTTGCATTTTGCCAGCGCATTTACGGCACTTGTCAAATCGCGGCGACAAAGAGCACGGCTTTGCAATCCAGCGCCGCATTGCCAGCGGCATTACGGCATTCGCCGAGAAAAAATATGCGCCGCTGTTAGCTAAAGCACTGGAGGTACGGTATACGCTCAGTGCTGTATTCGTCGCTGGTTTTGTCGTTGCCCTGACGCTCGCCAATACTGGCTGGGTGAAATTCTATTTCTTGCCTCAGCTTGAGAGTGAGACCTTGGTGGTTAATGTGGGGCTGCCGACTGGAGTACCTTTCTCACGCACGGAAGCGGTGATGGATCAGTTGGATCGGACTAGCGATGGCTTGAAAACTCAGTACCCGGTGATAGGCGCTTTTACATTTGCTTATGACAATGAGCTTGAACAGTATGTACAACTGCCACCACCCGATGAGACCAACATTAGTATGCGGGAGGTTGCTGAGACCTATCTCGAGACAATGGGCGACATCCCCGATGCAGAGAACATAAATGTTCAGTACACGGCCAATCAAGCGGAGGCGGTGTTGACCTATGTTTTTGCGCACTCGAATGGGGATAGACTGAAGCAAGCGGCCGCTGAACTGCGAGATCACTTAGTGAAATTTGAAGACGTCTTTTTTGTTCGCGATAACCAGCGCGGTGAGATCGACGAGCTCAATATTCGCTTAAAGCCAGGTGCTCAGACCCTAGGCGTTACATTGGCGGATGTGTCCCGGCAAGTTCGTCAATCATACTATGGAGAAGAGGTTCAACGACTACCTCGGCAGTATGGTGACGTTCGCGTCATGTTGCGGTACCCAGGGGATGCGCGCGAGACACTAACGTCGCTCCGTGACCTGAAGGTGCGGACCAATGATGGCTTCCTTATCCCTCTAGCCACAGTTGCTGACATTCAAGTTAGTAAGGCGTCGCAACGTATTGTTAGAAGAGATGGAAAGCGTATCTTCGAGGTTTTCGCTCGATTGAACGCGGACTCGATAGACGATATCAACGATAAGGTCCAGGAGGACTTTATTCCTGGCCTTGAAAAGCGCTACCCCGCATTGCAGGTAATCAAAGGTGGATGGGAGCAACAGCAGGAAGAGTTTGAGACCGACGCGACCCAGCTTTTTATCATTGCCATGTTGACAATCTACGCTCTGCTCGCCGTTGCATTTCGCTCTTATACCTTACCCACGATTATTATGTCAGCGATTCCTTTCGCGTACATGGGAGCTATTTTTGGTCATTACCTGATTGGTATCCCACTCGATATGTTCTCGCTCTTCGGAATGGGCGCAGCTGCTGGGGTTGTTGTCAATGACAATCTGGTCTTGATTGATTACATCTTGAAGCGCGAGGAGAAGGGTGACGATCGCTTCACCGCTATTATCAACGCGGCGAAAAATCGTTTCAGACCGATTCTGCTAACCACGCTCACGACCTTCGTTGGACTCATGCCTATCATTGCAGAGACGTCTCAGGCGGCTGCGTTCCTAAAGCCGTCAGTTATCTCGCTGGCGTTCGGCGTGTTCTTCGCCTTCTTTGTCAGTCTGTTCTTGGTGCCTGCGCTCTATTTGATTGGGGATGACTGGCGAAAGACAAGAGCGCGGTTAGCGCGATTTTTCCCCAGATTCTCCAAGGAGGAAGCAGCGTAAGTGCAGTCACCTGCGCCTTAGAATAACCCCCTCGCCTAAATGCCCTCGGCAAAAAATCCGGCCGTCTATCGAACGTCTTTCATTAGATGCCTGACCAGAGGCGATACCAGTAATACGGCGATACCCACTCCAACGCCGTACATAAGGAGTTCAGTGAACAACGCGCTGAATCCGCTGTTGTCGAGTCTCCCGTCTTCAGCGCCAATGCTTGAGAAGAAAATGGCGAGTTCCGACGCTAAATAGGAGCCGTAAGCACTGGCTAAAAACCATGCGCCCATCATCACGCCGACATAGCGGGCGATCGAGAGTTTCGTAACGGCAGAGAGTCCAATGGGACTTAAACATAGCTCGGCTGACGTGTGAAGGAAATATGCCAGCACAAGCCACCAGGCTGACACCAAGCCTGCTGAGTCTGGATTGTTGAGCCCGATGAGCAGTGCACCGAATCCAAGACCTACCTGAACAATGCCCAAGCCAAACTTCGCTGGTGTTGAGGGTTCAATATTACTAGATAGCAGTGCCGGCCACATCAGTGCAAAGAGGGGCGACAGCAGAATAATGAAGATGGCATTGGCTGAACCAAATTGCGCTGCGGTCAATTCCATACCAAACAGCGTCAGGTCCGTTGCTCTGTCCGCGAATAAGGTCATTGATCCGCCCGATTGCTCAAACATCGACCAGAAAACGGTACTGATGACGATGAGAAAGAAGAGGGCGCTCATTTTTCCGCGCTCTTCTGAGTCGCACTGTGTCGCGAGTAGCCAAACGAACCACGCTAAGAAGAGTGTGGCTACGGCTGGCAGCATGAACCCGACGCCATTGGGTTGTTGCAGAACGATCCAAATAACAAAAACGGATAAGACGCTGAACACGCTGATTGTGTTCTCCACGTTAAGCAGACCAAGCGACGCGCTAGCAGGTTGCTTCAAAACGGCGGGATCCGCTGGGTCGCCGTGACCTTCCAACCAGTCCTGGCCAAGCGAAAAGACGATTAAGCCAATGAGCATGCCAATGCCGGCAGCGCCAAACCCATAGGCCCAGCCGTAGGCACTGGCTAACCAACCACAGAGTAGGGACGCGCTGGCAGCACCGATATTGATGCCCATATAGAAAATGGTGAAGCCGCCATCTCGACGTGGATCATTCTCGCCGTAAAGTCGACCGACCACAGTGGAAATATTGGGTTTTAACAAGCCAACGCCCACCACAATCAGCGCCAGTGCAAAATAGAACACGGAAATAGCCTGATCGTCCCTGACGACCTCGCCACCGATGTCTAGCGTGGCCGGTACACCCTCAAACGCCATCGCGCAATGACCTAAAACGAGCAGGATTCCACCCAACTTGACCGCTTTTGTTTGGCCAAGGTAACGGTCCGACACAATGCCACCCAGCAAGGGCATGGCGTAAACAAGTGCTGCGTAGGCTCCGAGGATCCGTAGCGCTTCACCATCACTGAATAGGTGATGTTGAACCAGGAAAAGCACCAGTAGGTACTTCATGCCATAAAACGAAAACCGCTCCCACATCTCGGTGGCGAAGCAAACGAATAAACCGCGTGGGTGTCCGAACCACTCAGGGCCAGCCGGCATTGCCTGTGTCGTCATGGTACTCCTTGTTGTTAACTAACGATTGAACTGACCGTGTTTCAAGCTGCTACTGATATGGCCCGTTTCTGCGTGGCTCCAAGTAGCGCACACATCATGTCATCAGGATCGCGGATTCGTTTGACTTGTGCAAATAGTGCGGCAGCCTGAGGGTAGCAGTATTGAAGATATACCAGCCATTGTTTCAATGGATTGACCGAATACTTGCGGTCGTAGCGCGCCCCATTGGATTCAAAGAACCGGATGAGTAGCTCTGCAACTTCCGGCCAGCTCATGGGGTTGACGGGAACGTTCTCCGCATGAGCCTTAATGGCGCGACCAAGGTCAGGTCGACAAAGCGCGCCTCGTGCCAACATGAATGCATCGCAGCCACTTTGCTCGCGACAGCGGTCAAGATCACTGGGCGTCCAGATCTCACCGTTAGCGATAATGGGAATCCTCCGGGCATTGCAGATAGTGCCTAGCTGCGACCAATGCGCAGGAGGACGGTAGGCCTGTACCTTTGTTCTCGCATGGACCGTCAACTCGTCGATACCACTTCTGATCGCATATTCGGCAATATCAGAGAACTGAGAATCGTCATCGAAGCCCAGTCTCACCTTTGCAGTCACTGGTGTGTCTACGGGCGTTGCGTCTCTTACGGCCTTGCAGATATCGAAAATAAGCTCGGGGGTTTTCAACAAGGTTGCGCCACCCCGAGATTTGTTAACCGTTTTCGCGGGACAACCAAAATTGAGGTCGATGCCCGGCGCGCCCAACTTGGCAACTATTTTGGCATTTGCGGCCATCAAAGCAGGATCTGACCCGAGCAACTGAACGTAAACCGGAGTACCAGAGGTTGTTCTGCCCTCATTTTTGAGTTCGGGACAGAGCCGATGGAAAACTTTTGGAGGGAGTGCAGCACTAGAAACACGAACAAACTCGGTGACACAACGCTCGTAGCCACCGATTCCTGTCAGCATGTCGCGCATGACCAAGTCCATCACTCCTTCCATTGGGGCGAGCAGCAATCGCGGCGGTTGGTTTGATGATTTGTTCATAACATCTTTAAAAGTAAGGTAACTCGTAGCGTAAATCTTACAGATGACGCGATCGTTCTAGGTTTGTAGACTGTGAGTTTGGTCGCAATATTAGCCGTTTGTTACAGGGCAAGTCACAATGAATCCCAATTATCTTGATTTTGAGCAGCCTATCGCAGAGCTCGAGATGAAAATCGAGGAACTAAAGTCAGTTGTCGATGATTCCGAGATTAATATCAGCGATGAAATAGATCGTCTCAAGTCCAAGAGTCACAAGCTGACGCAATCCATTTATTCCGATTTGAGCCCCTGGGATATCGTGCGCGTTGCTCGTCACCCGTTGCGGCCGTATTCACTCGATTATATTCCGCTGGTGTTCGATGATTTTGATGAGCTGCATGGCGACCGTCAGTTTGGCGACGATAAAGCTATTGTCGGCGGCGTCGCACGCCTTAATGATCGCCCCGTTATGGTCATTGGTCAGGAGAAGGGTAGAGCGGTCAAAGATAAAGTTTACCGAAACTTTGGCATGCCTAAACCCGAGGGTTATCGCAAAGCATTGCGCCTGATGGAGATGGCCGAGCGGTTTACGATGCCGGTGGTTACACTGATTGACACTCCCGGAGCGTACCCGGGTATTGACTCGGAAGAGCGCGGTATTTCTGAGGCGATTGCCCAGAATCTTGCCGTTATGTCGCGTCTTAGAACCCCTATCGTGTGTGTGGTAATCGGGGAGGGATCGTCCGGTGGTGCCCTTGGAATTGGTGTGGGAGATCACTTGGCGATGCTTCAGTATTCAACTTACTTCGTTATTTCGCCCGAGGGTTGTGCAAATATTATTTGGAAAAGCAGTGAATTCGCGCCACAAGCGGCCGAGGCGATGGGTGTGACGTCATCGACGCTCGAAGAGCTTGGCATTGTCGATACGACCATCCAAGAACCTCTGGGCGGTGCGCACCGTGATGTCGAGGAGATGGCAGGTCGCATCCGAGACCATGTTTCGGATCAGCTAGACCGTTTATGTGCCACTGACATGGATAGCTTAGTTGAGTCTCGGTATGAGCGATTAATGGCCTACGGCAGCGCATGATCGCGTTATGGCGCTGCTTCCGGCACTGATTGCTCAACTCGACTCACTGCAAACAGCGAACAGAATCTTTGTTGGCTTTTCAGGTGGTGCCGACAGCCACAGCCTGCTCCATGCGTTAGTTGAATACTCCCGGCGAGAAGCCTTACCTGCCATCACTGCGCTGCACATCAATCATGGACTTCATGAAGACGCCAATGACTGGGCCGCGCACTGCGCAGCCGTGGCTTCCGACCTTGGCGTTGAATTTCATGAGCGGGTTGTATCAGTAGATGAGGGAGCATCCCCTGAGGCCCAAGCGCGGGACGCTAGATACAGCGTATTTGAATCTTTCCTAGCTACCGGAGACGTCCTTTTGCTCGGTCATCACCTCGATGATCAGGTTGAGACTGTACTTTTCCGCCTGATTCGGGGAGCAGGGCCCTCCGGGCTGGCTGGAATACCCGAAAAACGACCACTGGGCAGAGGTTTGCTCATGAGACCGTTGCTGGGCATAAGGCGAGACCAGATTGAGGACTATGCAGACTCCCGGGAACTCGATTATTTGAATGATGGGAGCAACTACGACACGCGCTACGATCGTAATTTCCTACGACACGAGGTCCTGCCGCTCATCGAGTCTCGATGGCCGGGCTATCGCTCTGGGTTTGCCCGTTCAGCGACACTCAGCGGTGAGCTCGCCGCATCGGGCCATTTCGACACCCTGACCGAGTACACCCGGTATGGTGGACCCTACTTGTCCATGGATATTCGCGATGCCAAAACCTTGCATCGCGCGCTGCACGGATGGCTAAAAGAGCTTAATGCCCCTCTGCCTGAGTTTGTGGCATTAGAGGAGTTCGCTCGTCAGTGCATGCACGCGCAGGGAGACAAGCTGCCTGAATTGAGAGCAGGGGGCTATCTTTTGCAGCGATGGCGTCAAGGTATCCATCTGTATCCTATAGATATTGATCGCGGCTTCGATATTTTGTGTGAGGTCGGTGGCGCACTTTCTGGTGCGTGGGGCGCTATCGCATGGCAAGAGGCCGATATGGGGTTATCCGCGGGTGTTCCCATTCGGGTCAGAGCACCGCGTCCAGGAGAGACTGTGTCGCTTGGTCAGCGGCCTCGGCGTTCCGTAGGGCAATGGCTTCAAGAAGCGGGCGTCCCACCTTATTTGCGAGAGTGTTATCCCTTGGTGCAGGTCGGTGATGAGATTGTTGCCATCCCTGATGTCGGGCTGGCATCAGACTGCTCAAATTTAAGCCTCCGTAAAGGAGGATTAGTACCGATCTGGATGCCTCCAAAAATAGCCTTTCTAAATTGAGCGATTGAAGACTCTTTGGTAAGCTGAACGCCCATCGGAGCTATGCTGTCGGCAACCGTTTGTTCGCCGCCCCACAGTTCCCCTTGCTTTGGTGGAGTTCATGACGCGATACGTTTTTGTTACCGGCGGTGTTGTTTCCTCGTTAGGAAAAGGAATAGCGGCGGCATCGCTCGCTGCTGTGCTCGAGGCGCGCGGCCTCAAAGTCACACTTCTGAAATTAGACCCCTATATCAACGTTGATCCGGGGACGATGAGTCCGTTTCAGCACGGCGAGGTTTTTGTCACCGATGATGGTGCGGAGACAGATTTGGATCTCGGTCACTACGAGCGTTTCACCCGCGCTAAGATGTCCAAGCGCAATAACTTCACCACGGGTCAGGTTTACGACGAGGTTTTGAGAAAAGAGCGCCGCGGCGATTATTTAGGCGGAACCGTTCAGGTTATTCCTCACATCACAGATGAGATCAAGCGACGTGTGATTGCGGGTGCTGAGGGAGCCGATGTGGCGGTCGTTGAGGTGGGAGGCACCGTTGGCGATATCGAGAGCCAACCGTTCCTGGAAGCGCTGAGGCAGTTGAAGCTTGAGGCGGGTGCATCGCGCGCATTACTCATGCACCTCACCTTGGTGCCCTACATTCCTACTGCGGGTGAAATCAAAACCAAGCCAACTCAGCACTCGGTCAAGGAACTTCGCTCCATAGGCCTTCAGGCAGATGTGTTGTTGTGCCGATGCTCTGTCGATATCGACGACAGCGCACGCAAAAAGATCTCGCTCTTCACCAACGTTGAAGAACGAGCGGTGATACCTGTGCTGGATGCTGATTCGATTTACAAGATTCCAAAAAATCTGCACGAGAAGGGCCTCGACGACTACATTCTTGAACGGTTTGGCATGTCGCCCAGTGATGCAGACTTCACCGAGTGGGATGATGTTGTCGCAAGAGAATTTGCCGAGCGACGCGCTCGGGTGAAAGTAGGAATGGTAGGCAAATATACTGATCTCATTGATGCTTACAAGTCGCTCAATGAGGCCCTTGGGCATGCGGGTTTGTACACCAATACGCATGTTGATATCGAATACATCGATGCGGAGGACCTCGAAACGCAAGGAACTGATATTTTGGCAACGCTGGACGCTATTTTGGTTCCCGGTGGCTTTGGCGACCGCGGCATTGAGGGCAAAATTTCTGCAGTAAAGTACGCGAGGGAAAACAATATTCCTTACCTCGGTATTTGTCTCGGCATGCATATGGCCATGATTGAGTTTGCTCGAAACGTGTGTGGCCTCGAAGGCGCGCATTCGACTGAGATGAATATCGATACGCCATACCCCGTCATCGGCCTTATCACCGAATGGCAGACAGAAACAGGCGATATCGAAGTTCGTGATGAGCACTCGGATATGGGCGGAACGATGCGCTTGGGATCGCAGCCTTGCTATCTGGTCGACGGCACGAAGACCCGTGAGATCTACGGCAGTGACGTAGTTAGAGAACGTCATCGTCATCGTTATGAAGTGAACAATACGCTGGTGCCAAAGCTAGAGGCCGAGGGAATGACGATTTCGGGCTGGTCGCAGGATCAAGGTCTGGTGGAAATGGTTGAGCTTGCCGATCATCCCTGGTTTGTGGCGTGCCAATTCCACCCGGAGTTTACTTCCCGTCCGCGCGGTGGCCATCCGTTGTTCTCAAGCTTCATTAACGCGGCGATTGAGGTTGAGCATTGATGGCGCAGAAGATCGTTAGCATTGGTGACGTCACATTTGCCAACGACAAACCATTTGTCCTCGTTGGTGGGGTCAATGTCTTGGAGTCCCAACAGTTTGCTGTCGATGCTGCGGGTGCTTACAAGGAAATATGTGCCGAACTTGACATTCCCTTGGTTTTCAAGGCGTCTTATGACAAGGCAAACCGTTCATCGATCAACTCGTTTCGCGGTCCGGGACTGGAGAAAGGGCTTGCGATCTTTGAGGCGGTCAAAAAGACCACGGGCCTTGCCACCATTACCGACGTTCATACGCCGGAAGAGGCCGCACCTGCCGCCAGCGTGGTGGATATTATTCAGCTACCAGCTTTTCTAGCGCGCCAGACAGAGCTTGTGCGAGCTATGGCAGAGACGGGAGCGGCGATCAATATCAAAAAGCCTCAGTTTCTAAGCCCTGAACAGATGAGCAATATCGTTCATAAGTTCAGAGAGTGTGGCAATGACCGTCTGATCCTCTGCGAGCGCGGTAGTAATTTCGGCTACGACAACTTGGTGGTCGATATGTTGGGGTTTGGAGTTATGCGCAAAACGACCGGCGAAGTACCGATCATCTTTGACGTTACTCATGCATTACAGCGTCGAGATCCCGGTGATGCGGCCTCAGGTGGCCGCCGATCTCAGGTACTAGAGCTAGCAAGGGCCGGTATGGCAACCGGCTTAGCAGGACTGTTTTTGGAGTCACATCCGGACCCAGACAAGGCGCTATGTGACGGGCCCAGTGCTCTGCCAATACAGCAGTTGCGGCAATTTTTGGAACAAGTAAAAGCTATCGACGATGTCGTCAAAGGGCTACCTCAACTGGAAATTAACTGACACTGATTGGAGTGAGTCGTGAGCGAGATTATCGATATTCGTGCGTTTGAAGTCATGGACTCTAGAGGTAACCCTACGGTAATGGCCGAGGTGACCTTGGATGACGATAACATTGGCGTCGCTTATGCGCCGTCAGGCGCAAGTACAGGTTCGCGAGAGGCGCTTGAATTGCGAGATGCGGACCCGTCGCGTTATTTAGGTAAAGGCGTGCTGACCGCTGTTGCCAATGTGAACGGACCGATTCGTGAATTTTTGATTGGTTACGATGCGATGGATCAGCGTGCGGTCGATCAGCGCATGCTTGATGCCGACGGTACGCCTAATAAGAGTATGTATGGCGCAAATGCTATCTTGGCCGTCTCGTTAGCAACCGCCCGAGCCGCGGCTCAATCGGTAAAAATACCGCTGTATCAGCATATCGCCAATCTTACCGGCGCCGCGCAGCTTACGATGCCCGTACCCATGATGAACATTCTCAATGGTGGAGAGCACGCTGATAACAATGTCGATATTCAGGAGTTCATGATTCAGCCTGTATCCGCGAAATCCTTCGCAGAGGCGCTGCGGGTTGGTGCGGAAATTTTCCACAACCTTAAGAAAGTGCTTGGTGCGCGTGGCATGGCGACGTCTGTCGGTGATGAGGGAGGCTTTGCGCCTGACTTGCCATCGAACGCTGCGGCGCTTGAGGTCATTGCTGAAGCGGTAGCGAATGCGGGTTATGTCCTCGGCGAGGACATAACACTGGCACTGGATTGTGCTGCCTCCGAATTCTATCGAGACGGTGAATATCATCTGTCGGGTGAGAGACGCTCTTTTTCAAGCGAAGGATTTTCCGACTATCTGGCTGATCTCGCTGCCGCTTATCCCATAGTATCAATTGAGGATGGTCTGGATGAATCTGACTGGGCTGGTTGGGCTTACCTGACCCAGCAACTCGGGGATAAAGTCCAACTCGTGGGTGATGATCTATTCGTAACGAACACCAGCATATTGAAACGCGGAATCGACGAGAAGATTGGTAACTCGATCCTGATTAAGTTCAATCAAATAGGGTCACTCAGCGAGACCCTCGATGCCATCAAAATGGCTCAGGATGGAGGCTTTACAGCTGTTATCTCTCACCGCAGTGGTGAGACCGAGGACGCCACGATTGCCGACCTTGCTGTAGGCACGGGCGCAGGACAAATTAAAACGGGTTCACTTTGCAGATCTGACCGCGTGGCAAAATACAACCGCCTTTTGCGCATTGAGGCCGAACTCGGCATGACCGCTCCCTACCGAGGCAGAGTGGAATTGGAACGAGGTGCCTGATTTATGCGGCCCCTGCTGCTAGGGCTTCTGGGGCTGCTGCTCCTCTTGCAGTACCGACTATGGTTGGGTGAAGGCGGTATTCGCGAGCGACAAGGACTTGAAGCACAGGTCCGCATGGGTGAGGAGGGTAATCAGCTGCTCAGAGAGCGTAACGACGCGCTAGTGCGCCAGGTGCTTGAGCTTCAAGAGGGTGACGAGATGCTCGAGGCCGTCGCGCGCGAGGAACTCGGATTGGTTCGGCAAGGAGAGGAGTTTATTCTTTTTGTCGATGATGACACCGAAGAGAGGTCGCCGTGAGCAGTAGCATCTGGGCAGTTGTACCGGCCGCCGGCAGCGGTAGGCGAATGGCGGCGGAAGTGCCAAAGCAGTACCTTTTGGTCAATGGTATACCGATCCTCGAGCATACGTTGAGCGCCTTGTTGGCCTGTCCCGATATACGCGGTTTAGTGGTCGTTTTGGACCCGGGTGATCGTCGTGCCGACTCTATCGAAGGCCTTGCAGATCCTCGGGTATTTCGGGCAGCGGGAGGCAGTGAGCGAGCAGATTCAGTGCTATCAGGTCTTCAGGCCATCGCGCCGTATGCAAGCTCCGATGACTGGGTGCTCGTCCACGATGCGGCGCGTCCCTGTATTTCAGTCTCTGTATTGCGACAGTTGATCGATCATACGGTCGAAAGTGGAGTGGGTACCGTACTTGCTCAAGCCTCTATTGATACATTGAAACGTGTGTCTTCGAGTATGAGGGTAAGTGAGTCTCTAGATCGCCACGTGGTGTGGCGGGCACAAACACCTCAAATGTTCCGGTTGTCTGAGCTTGAGACAGCGTTATCCTCTGCACTGAACGAGCATTTACCGATAACGGATGAGTCGATGGCCATGGAGTTATCGGGCTTTCCTGTGTCGATTCTCGAGGGACCCTCAACCAACATAAAAGTAACTCTGCCTGTCGACTTGGAGTATGCAGAGATTATCTTGCGGCGCATGGCAGAGGAGATCGACTCATGAGAATTGGTCATGGCTACGACGTGCACGCATTTGGCGACGGTGATCAAATAATGCTCTGTGGTGTCCGCATCGCGCACCAAAATGGCTTGATGGCGCACTCGGACGGTGACGTAGCACTTCACGCGCTAACCGATGCCTTGTTGGGTGCGCTTGCACTCGGTGATATTGGACACCATTTCCCTGATGATGATCCAACCTTCGACGGCGCAGATAGTCGACAGCTGTTGAGGCAGGTGGTGGCGCTGGTTAAAGCGCGGGGTTTCGCATTGGGCAATGCCGATCTCACAATTATTGCGCAAGCACCTAAACTCGCCTCACATATTGCTGCCATGCGTCAGAATCTCTCCGAGGATCTAGGCGGCGATATAGATCAAATTAATGTCAAAGCGACGACGACGGAAAAGCTGGGTTTCGTGGGAAGAGAGGAAGGGATTGCAGTGCACGCGGTTGTGCTGTTAGAGGAGAGTCCATCCCAGTGACTGATCTTCGCGGCATCGGCATGACGTCGCATCGAACGCGACTGAGACTCATTGAGCGCTTGAAGGCACAGGGCATTGTCAACGAGCAGGTGCTCGAAGCAATGACAGAGACCCCTAGACACCTCTTCGTTGATGAAGCGCTCTCCCATAGAGCGTATGAAGACACCGCACTACCGATTGGATTCAATCAAACCCTTAGCCAACCATACATCGTTGCGAGGATGACGGAGCTGGCTCTGCAGGCTGGCAGGCCAAAACGGGTATTGGAACTGGGCACGGGCTCCGGTTATCAAAGTGCGGTTTTATCGAAGTTGGCGGATGAAATTTGCTCGGTTGAGCGAATCAAGCCGTTGTTTGACAAGGCTCGGGTGCGGCTTCGTAAACTCAAGGCGCGAAATGTACGCTGTAAGCATGGTGATGGCTTTG
>Ga0163109_10003037_pt1 | contig 12854 bp, 19 predicted proteins | sample CRUFie1St13metaG_FD_108704 | JGI IMG/M metagenome (GOLD analysis project Ga0163109, IMG submission 108704) | Marine microbial communities from the Costa Rica Dome - CRUD Field 142mm St13 metaG | ecosystem: Environmental > Aquatic > Marine > Oceanic > Photic zone | place: Costa Rica: the Eastern... | reverse complement strand
TAAAAAAAACAAAAAAGGTAAACGTTTGTTCTTTTAAAGCTTACAATGTTGACATACTAGATTTCATTTTTAGTGAAAAATGTAAGATTAATATTTATTCAAATGTATATGATACTAATTTGTTAAGAATAAAATTAGCAGAAGAAACATCAGAACCTTTTTATATTTTGACAGTTTTAATACAGGATAAATAATTATCTACAAGGATTTATTGACATGGATATCACTAATATAAATTTTTTAAGGTCTTTGATTAAAAGAGAGTCTATAAAAGCTGTAGAGGCTATTCTAGAGTCTAAAAAAGAAGGCGAAGAAAGAAAAAGACAAAAAGATATGTCTTCAGCGATATCCAAAAGAGGCGTAAGAACAAGCGAAAACGAATCCGGAGATGTTGAAGAGGCAGAGTCTGATAACAATGAAAAAAATAGCCAGGAAAAAAGAAAAGACCGGACCGGAGGCAAAGGAACACCAGACTCCGACAAAGCAAAAACTCCTGCCGATAAGTCTTTTAAAAACCCTTCCCTGGTAGATTTTGTCAACAAGATAAATATCCTAAGAGGCGGTCAATCCGTAGAATCTCCAGACATAAAAAAAGCTTTAGTTTCTTATTTAGACTCTTTATCTATAGGAGAAAAAAGAAGTATGCTTGTTTTTTTAACTGCCGTTTCTCAAATAATGGTTGGAAAAAAACAAGGTGCTGACGCTTTAGACCCTGAAGAAGCTGGAGTTAAAACCAGTATAACTAAAAAGGAAAAACAAGTCGTCAAAGACCCTAAGTCTAAAGTAGGTACAGAAAAAGTTCCTATAGTCGTTGGAGAGAGCGCCGATAAAAAAAATATCAAAGCGATATTAAAAAAATATAGAGATATGAAATAATGAATTTTATAAAAAAGTCTTTTGTGAAAAAACTAATACTCGAGCATGCTGTTGAAATGCACCGATGCATGAATGGCGATTTAGTAAAATTCGGATCAGAAAAGTGTATCGAAGATTTAGACGATAGAATAAATGACGCTAGGCTAGAAAGAGATTGTTGTCCTGGTAGAACAGATGCTAGAGAGCACTACAACGGAATACTTAAAGTTCTAAGAAGAAAAAAGCGCAGAGCGATAAAAACAAATTTTGGAAGTGAGTTATGAAATCATTAAAAGAAATATACGGCTTTAATAATACTAAAAAAATAACTACGGAAGAGTTAAAAAATATTATTTTAGAAGAGGTAAAAAATATATCTGAGGATGCAAATCCAAAAGATCTAGATCCAAATAGATTTCCGCCTAGGTTAAGAGCTGCAGGAAAAGACAAAGAAGATGCAGATAAGGATGCAGTGGGAGGGAAATTAGACGGAGATGGATCCGATGACGTAATCTCAGTTTCTTCTTGGTCTGGAAATGTAGGCAGTTTAAAACCGTCTCAAAATTCCATGGACCTATATAAACTTTGTAATTTTTTCATAGCCGCATGTAAAGTTCCCGCTGGCTTGCCTGGCATTTCTGGTCTTTTTACACAGGGGCCTGGCGGTAAAATAGACTGTATCATATCTAGCGACGAATACATAATGGACGGACATCATCGTTGGGGTGCTCTATGCATGTACGATCCATCAACATCAGTGGGACCAGATATACAGTTGGCTTTTCCTGCCTTAGAACTTATTGCCGTGTTGAACACAATAACGGTTCATATAACAGGGAGATCTGGAGGCAAAGAAGGTAAAACGCCTTTAGCGACTGCATTTTCAGAAAATGCGATTAGAGGCCAAATAAAGAAATTTATGGATAATCCTTCTGATTGTTGGGCGGCGGATAAATCTGAAGAAAACTTAAAAAAGATTTTACAGAACTTTTCAGGATCAGATAAAGATTTGGGCGACGAACTTCTTGATGCTGTCATGAATAAAATATCTAGCAATCTTTCATCATCTAATTTAACACCAGTAAGCGACGGATCTGGTATGTTTGACAGAGAAGATATGCCTGTATTGAGCCCAGCCGCTGGACACGTAATGAAAGCTGCAAAAATGCTGGCAGCTGGCGAGGTTGACGTTAACCCTCCTTATGCTAAGGGCGAAGAAGCAAACGAAAGTAAGAAAAATTCCGATAATGTTATAATGGAAAACTGGCGACGCTTGGCTGGTATTCTGTAGGAGTCTACGATGAGGAAATCTAAATTAAGAAGCCTCGTGAAAAAAGTTCTTCTTGAAAACGAGAGCGCACCTGATTCAGAAAACTCGAACAAACCTGGTCTTTCTGCGACTGATCCAGGTCAATGGCTCCATAATTTAGGCCCTAACTGGAAGGAGATAGTTGGATCTAGCGATTTTTCCGGTATTCCTGCAGAAGCTCAGACTTTAGATCCTTCAATTGCAGGGAAGTATTATGTTGCACCTCTTTTTGGTGGCGGAGAAAACTACAGTAAATTTGCAGTCGAAATGAAAGAGAGAAGCGGAGCTGTTTCAGCTGCAGATAGAGCGGAGTATGTTGTGGCAGCAGCATTTGCTGGCACACTGCCGGGAGGCAACCCTTCTTACGATGTTGTTTTAGGTGATGGAACTAGGGTTGAAGTTAAATTAATTAGGGATTTTGTAGCGCCGAAAAACGGATTCGCTGGTCTAGACCCCGAAAATCCAGATTTACCGGCGAGAGCCAAAACAAAATCTGGAAAATTTAAATCCCCGAAGTCTCCAGGCGATGCTAGGCTCGGCAAAGGAGGGGTATCCATTTCTGAAGACCAAAGAAGGGTTCTTTCAGGTTTTGCCAACGAAGCCAGAAAAGCTGCTAATGAAGCAGAAAAATATGGATTTACTGATATTGCTGAAAAAATTAGAGCTATTCTAGATTTTGAAATAAGCGTTTACAGAGGTGAATCGATGACGTTTGCTCGCAATCTAGCTTCTGGCGAGTTGTCAAGTTCAAAAATAGTAACCGATATTCCCCCTTTGATAAGGGACGCCATGAGCGCCGTCGATGCTCTAGAGTGCGACGCTGCTAAAACTTTAGGTGTTCCCGAGAAAGATTTAGAAGCAGTTTTAGCCGATAAAGAAGAATTTTCTTTCTATGCAAAGATAGCCCAAAAGCAAGCGCAAAGAATTCAAGATAGAGGGGAGCGTAGAAAAAGACTGAAACAACTCCAGGGGTGTTACATAAAAAGCCTAATGATTAACCCGATATTTACTGATCCGACCAATGTCCTTGCTCGTTTAACGGGGATTACAAAAATGGCGCCAAGCCAATTCGGGGACAGGTCGGGAGAAACTTCCACCGCTAGAACTGAGGCTCTAGGACAAAACAAAAGGTGGATTAAGGCATATTTTAAAGTCACCGGCGTAGAAGCATTTGCTTTTGTAGATTTATCTGGAGGCAACGTATATATTGTCGACACTGAAAATTACGAAGAGGAAATAGACGCGGGTAGATTCGGCACTCGCGGTTTAACTCAAAACAGACCCCAGATCGGATACTTCCCAGACGGCGCCCTCCGCGAGCATTACAAAAGAGCAATTATAAAAATAATTAACGAGGAGTTGACCCGTACTGACAAAAATGACATTGAACGTATTGCAAGGAAACAAGCCAAGAAATATTTTGATCAGCAGATTTCTAAATCCATAGAAACTGAAATAGGTAGAAGTTTTTTAGGGACTCGTGGAAAAATAAATAAGCACGTCGACAATGCTATAACAGATAGATTTAAAAAAGCAAACAGTGATAAAGATTTTGATGAAGCTGTTATAAAAGTATGCAGAAGGGTTTTAAAAGCTTTAACTGATATGCATTACAAAAGAACTAATCTAATTGACCAGATGCCCATACCAAAATCTTAAAATGTACAATTAATTTTTTTGATTAAAATTAATACATGAACATTTTACACATATTTGACTTCGATGATACTTTGATAAAATCTGAGTCTTCAGTCAAAATAACGCACTCAAATAACAAAACAAGTACAATGTCTTCCGAAGAATATGCTAAATATAAAGAAAGACCTGGTGATGTATTTGATTTTTCTGAATTTGACACATATCCTATAGGGGCAGAGATTATAGAGCCTGTTTTTAATCAGCTTAAAAACTCTATAGAAAAAGACGGCGTGGATTCTACTATAATTCTAACCGCTAGATCTAACCCCAAGCCAGTATTAAAATTTTTAAACGACAATGGTATATTTGGCATAAAAGTAGTGGCCGTAGGAAGCAGCAACCCGCTTGATAAAGCAATGTACGTAATGTCTAGGGTAAAAGACAACAATGTTGGATTAGTAAGAGTTTTTGAAGATAACGTAAAAAACATAAGAGAAATAAGAAAAATGTTGGTCGATGGAAAAACAAAGCTTCAAACCCACAGGATCAAAAACGGCAAAATAGTTAGAGCTTAAAATTTTAAGCTGTGCATAGTTAATATTAGGGTAAAATATGAAAAACAAAGCATTTATATCAGCAAAAAAAGAATATGTAAAGATACTAAAAGAAGAACAGCTAGTTTATGATACTTTCGTGGCCCCATTCAAGAGACTATTCACAGCCATAAAGTTAACAGCCAAAACAGTGTTAAATGTAGCAGGCTTGGCCTGGGGTACATTTACGCTTAGCCCTAAAAAAATGAAAGAAGCAAGATCAAGGTTTGAATCTAGGCAGTCTGAAATAGAATCAGAGTGGAAACCTATTATAGATGAAAGCGAGAAATATTTAGGGTCTGGTGAAGCAGCGCTGGCTGCGCTTATGTTTGCACCTACTGCTACTATAACTGCTGTGGCAGCTAAAGCAGGTTTTCAAGGAACCGTTGGAACTTTAGATCAACTAAATAAATCAGGGCTTAAAATACCCTTAATCTCTAAAGTGTCTTCAGCCCTTTCAGGAAATGATTTTTCTGTGGACCAAGGAGGCTCTGGTTCTTCTGGAGGCAAAAAAGACGATCGTTCTTTGTTACAAAAAATAGCAGGATTGTTTTATATTGAAAGCTCTTGGTTAGAAGGAGACTTGATAACTGAAAAAACAGAAAAAAAGTTTGGAGTAGAAGACTTTAAGAAAGAGCTTCCAGTTTGGCTAAAGTCAACTGGAATAGAGAGTAAAATCCAAGAGTCTTCCAAGGAGTATTTTTTAGCATTCGAAGATTCAGTAAATGATATAGTCGACGAGGCTAAAATAAAAATTTCGCTGCTTAAGTCTATGTCTAAAATGGAATCTTTTGACCAGGCTAATAAAATGATGACTAGTAGCGGAATAGATTCTTCTAAGATAATGCAAGATTTAAATAAATCAAAAGAAGAAGTTATGAAAGACAAAGGCTTCATTAAAGGAGTTCCTAAAGAACTAAAGAAAGAAAACCCCACAGAAGAAGAAATAAGCCTAGAGGCTGAAAAAGCAGTTCTAAAGACGTCTATAACGCGCATAGAGCAGATTAAATCAGATGCAAAAAACCAAATAGACCTTTACTTTCCAAAAGACTTAAACATGTCAATAATAGAGTCTACCAAAGCAGGAAAAAAGTTTATAGAGTTATTTGAAAAAGCTAAACTTAACGTATCAAACGCATAATATAAATCTTTAAAGGAGAAATAAATGCGAAAAAATTGGATACCAGAAATAATGTATGAAGAGTCTAGCGAAATTGGAGCATCTAGCCACATACCTTTCATACCTGTTCCAGACGGAGAGTTAATGCCTAGGATTTTATTTATGTTTGAGTCTAGAGAAACTGGTGAGACTGAGCCTGGACCTAACGGAGAAGATTTGCCGGTTACTGAGATGGAACTGCATCAATATGCAAATATGGCTACACTAAAAACAAACCTAGATGCAGATACTTTTGATAAGGTAAGACAGTCTTTAGGACTAGATCCGCTTAAAGTTGCAGTTTCTAAAGGCTCAAAAATAACCGAGGCCGTAAAAAATAATTTAGCATAATCCGTGTAAAATTTTTACTTTTAAAGTATAATATTATTGGAGGATTTTATGAATTTAGAAATAAATGGCCTGGTTTTCGTTCTTCAGTCGTCACCACCAAAGTTAATACCTGGTAAAATTGTAGAGCAAATTATATCTAGAAAAATAGATGGCGAACATATTAAGCACGTTGTACAGTTTACAGGCTCAAAAACTTTTGTACTAGAAGATATAAAAAAGCCGTGGTTTCCTAGCCTACAAAAAGCAGAATCTTACCTAAAAGAAGAAGCAGAAAAATTGGTTTCTACAGTTATTTCAGAAGCCGTAAATACATCTGAAAAAATGTTTGGCCAACAAATTTCTATAGAGCAACCTATAGTTGAAAAAGAAGACGATGTATTAGACCCCGAGGAGGTCTATGTCGATATGGGAAACGGCCAAAAAGCAAAAGTTCAACTACCAGAGATACTAAAAAAAAAATGAAAATTCTTTTAATTGATGCTTATAACATGATTCATCGAGCAAGGCACTCTTTCAAATTCAGCAAAGATAATACAACCTTTGGTTTTTTTAGGTGTTTAAAATCAGAAATAGATAGACATAGCCCAGACGCAGTTTTTATAGTCAATGAAGGTAAGCCTAAATACAGAAAAGAAGTATATCCTGAATATAAATCGAACAGAAAAAAAGAATACGATGAAAACTTCATAAGACAAATTAACGATATTTTTGATATCTGCAAGCACTTACCAGTTACGGTGATTAGGCATCCAGATTATGAGTGCGACGATGTTATTGCGATGATGTGCAATGACTCAAAGTATTCGGAGATAACTATATGTTCTTCAGATTCTGATTTTATTCAACTGATAAGCGATAAAGTCTCTTTGTGGAATCCCGTAAAGAAAAAATTTATTGAAAAATGGCCTGTAGATTATCTTACTTGGAAATCTTTAAAGGGAGATTCTAGTGACAATATTCCAGGAGTAAGAGGCGTAGGTGAAAAAACAGCTAATAAGCTGGCAGGTTCTAAAGAAAAATTGAACGAGTTCTTCATCAAAAAGCCTGGATTAAAAAAAGACTTTGAGCTCGCTATGGACCTAATAAGATTTCAGCCAGTAAATCTTTCAGATGAAAATATTGAGTGCAACAGTTATTCTTTTGAAGAAAAAGATCTAAAAAGTAAGTTTGAAAAAAGATCCTTTAACTCTATAACCCAGAAATCCTGGGAATCTTGGAAAGAAACTTTTAGGAATTTATAAAATGGACAACCAGCTTAACCAAATAGAACAAGAAAATTTAAGGCTAAAAGGTCTAATAGCGGATACAGAAATAGCAATACTTTCAGGCGACTTAATAGTAGCAGAAAATGTAGTAACTAAGGTAAGAAGAATAATAGGTAAATCTAGCATTCTGACTGAAAACAAAAGGCTTTTAAAGGGATGAATATAACAGATATAAAATATGGAACTGAAGCTAGATCTTTAATGATATCGGGCGTATCTAAGTTGGCGGATGCTGTATCAATAACCTTAGGACCAAAGGGTAAAAATGTCGCAATTCACGCTCACGGAAAAATGCCGCATTTAACTAAGGACGGCGTTACCGTAGCAAACGTGATAAACTTCAAGGATCCATTTGAAAATTTAGGCGCGCAGCTAGTAAAAGAAGCAGCGCAAAGATCAGCTGAAGTCGCTGGAGATGGAACTACGACTTCTACAGTACTGGCAAGCTATATACTGTCTGAGGGATCAAGAATAGTTGATTCAGACAAAGATGTAAGGGACTTTGTGGCTGGAATAGAAGAGGCTTGTAACTGCGTTTTAAAAAATCTAGAAAAAACAAAAGTTGAAGTAAATTCTAAAAAAGATATAGCAAACATAGCAACTATATCTGCGAACGGAGACATGCATATAGGGAATTTAATTGCCGACGCGATAGACAAAGTTGGTGAGGATGGCGCTATATCTGTAGAGCAAGCTAGGGGCTTAGAGACAAGGTTAGAGATTGTCGATGGAACAGTTATAGATCGAGGTTTTCTTAGTCCTTATTTTATTACAAATCCTTCAAAGGGCTTAGTTGAGCTTGAGAAAACTTGCGTTTTAATATATAACCAAACGCTGAATACCGCAAAATCTATATTGCCAGCGCTCGAGTATTCTGCTAGCTCAAATAAGTCTATTCTAATAATAGCTAACGACGTGACCAGCGAAGCTTTACAGACTTTAGTTTTAAATAAAATGAAGGGCGCTCTAAACATCTGTGCTGTAAAAGCTCCGGAGTTTGGATCGGCAAGAACAATAGCCCTTCAAGACCTAGCTTCTGTTTTAGGAGCAGAAGTTATAGTTGATGACGAAGGTTTAACCTCAGGAAAAGTAGAAAGTTACTTAGGGTATTCAAACAAGGTTATCGTTGATAAAAATGGGTGCGTCTTCATAGGAACCAGCGGTAAAGAGGATTCTATACTAGAAAGAATAAATTCAGCTAGGAATATAATTGAATCCCCCTCTTCTTCGGACGTAGAAAAAAATGTTGCGAAAAGAAGGCTGACTAGGTTATCTAAGGGCGTCGGCGTCCTAAGAGTCGGAGGCTCAACAGAAATAGAGATGCTGGAAAGAAAAGACAGGGTCGATGATGCTTTAGCAGCAGCAAGAGCAGCTAAGAAATCTGGAACCCAGCCTGGTGGTGGAGTAGCTATATACAAAGCTTCTAAGAAATGTTCTAAGCCTAGCGGCTCTGATTCTTTTTGCGCAGGTTATAACCTCTTAATAAAATCTTGCGCAGAGCCGCTATCCATGATAGCAAGAAATGCAGGTTGCGTTCCAGAAATAATTTTAGAAAAAATAAAACAGAAGGGAGAAACAGGGTTTAACGCCAGAACGGGAAAGTTTGGAAATATGCGTGATATGGATGTTATAGATCCGCATTTAGTTGTAGAGTCATCTTTAAAACACGCAGTTTCTGTAGCATGTAATATATTAACAGTTGGTTGTGCAGTTTCGATAGAAGAAAATAACGAATCTTTGAATATAATTGAAGATTTATAGTGCAGATTTTTTTTAAACATTGTATAATGGTTATACAACAACGGTCTTGCATTAAATGGAGGAAGACATGAGCAAGAAGTTTGATTTTGAGTTCGAGCCGTTTACGGATGAAGAACTAAAGGAAATGTCCGCAGATAAACTACAACTGAACATTATAAAGTTCAAAAGGCTTATTAAGGAGGCTAGAAGGGTAGGCAAAGAAACTACTCCATTCGAAGTGGAGCTTTGCTACCTAGACAACGAAAAACAAGTTCGTTCCAGGTATGACCGTTCTTTTAACCACAGGAGGTAATTGCATGAGTAAAACACCTATGCAAAATTTTTACAAGGCAGTAGGAAAAGTTTCACTTTTGACTAGAGAAGAAGAAGTAGAACTAGCTAAACTAATCGAGAAAGGCGACAAAAGAGCTCGCGATAAAATGATTAGGGCCAATATAAGATTAGCGATTAGCATTGCCAATAAGTACTCAGATAAAGGCTGTTCTATGGAAGACTTGATTCAAGAGTCTTCATTGGGCTTAATAAAGGCTGTAGACAGGTTTGACTGGAGAAAAGGTTTTAAGTTCAGCACTTATGCATGCTGGTGGATTAAACAGGCAGTAAGGCAGCATATAGCTTCCCATAGTGGGTCTATAAAGCTTCCTTCGTACGCTAAAAATACTCTTTGGAAAATGAAAAAAATAAAAGAAGAGTATGAAGAGCAGTTTGGTACAACTCCTTCTGACAAAGAAATTGCAGACCTAATGGGTACGTCCGTAGCTACGTTGGGATCCCTTATAAAATGTTCATCTAATACGGTAGCACTAGATGGTTCTGCATACAAAAAAGATGGTTCGTCTAGAACTATGCACGATGTTCTTATTGATAATTCTATTGATGAAGTAGATCAGCGAATGGATAGAGACAAGCTGATTGCCGTTATTAGAGATTCTTTGAGTAAGTTAACGCCTAGAGAAGAAACAGTTTTAAGGTTTAGATTTGGAATATCTGAGCCCGATTTAGAATTTGCTATAACTGAGAGGAATAAACAAAATGCCAATGCCTAAAGGACACGTAGCCCTACACGGATATGCAACAAACAAGTCTTTCGACGGAGGACATGATTATAGGACGATAGCAGAAAAAATGACAGCCACAGGAAACAAAATGAATCATGCCACAGCTAGAAACATTTTTATTTCTGCGCTATGTAAAATTGCTAAGCCTATCCATGTACTTCACGGCATTTCTTTGGCCGAGGATTGTTTAAAGAAAACCGCAAGGGATCCTAGGTTCCAGTCTGGAGTCGCTGAAATAATTGGAAGCATAGGTAAAGTCAAATGACCGTAAAAATAGATTTAAGCTTTCTTCTTAAGAGGCGAGGCTGGGAATTAGAAGACTTTCTGTCTAAGTTTTCAGATATAGCTGAGCTGACCAAATATGCCGATAAAAATAACATCAGCAATTTTAAAAGCGAAGAAGTTTTAAACTATTTTTCTGAAAAAAACAAGGTTAGTAAAAGTGTTAAAAAGCCAAGGAGAAGAAGGACAAGAACAAAAAAAAGTAAAAAAGTCGACACGAAAGAAACTGACTCTAGCTACTTTGAAACCTGGAAGGTACCTTATGTTGAGCCAGAATAAATATATTAGTCTAGATGAACCTTCTAGCGTTCTTTTGGTTAACGAAGATTTCAGTTCTCATTCCATAGTTTTGCTAGACGAAAACCTTATACTCGTAAAGAGCAACGAATACAATGTCTAAAGAAATAAACCACTCAATCTGTAGTGCCGGAATAGTTTTAAATACGGTTTTTTTTGGGTGGAATCTTCTTTCTAGAAATGAAAGCGCTGCTTTTTTAAATTTTTTATGTTGCCTATTGTTTTGGATAGGCATATACGCTATTGGAAAAAACAAGTAAAATGAAAATCGAAGAAATAAAAGAACTGTTTAAAAGATATAAAAATATAGAAAACGAAATTTCTCTACTTAGAGAAGATAAAAAAGAATTGCTGAAAGAGTTTAAAGACAAAGTAGACACCAAGGCATTTCAGGCCGCCTTGCAAGTTGCTAAGATAAAGGCAAGGTTAAAGCCGGAACAAGAAAGCAGTTTAGAGGATCTTATAGAGATTGTCTCTAAAGATCTAACGTTAGAGGATCTTAAAAGTTAAATGGCAGTTAGAAAGATATTAAAATGGCCTAGTAAACTTTTAAAGCAAAAAAGTCAAGCCGTTTCCAAAGATGAAAATATAAACCAAGTCATAGTTGACATGGCAGATACTATGAAATCTAATTTTGGTTTAGGAATAGCAGCTCCCCAGATAAACGTTTTTAAAAATATAGTGACAATAGCAGAAAAAGAGATAAGTTCTATACCCAAGGACCCGAATTACGAATGCATTGTTTTGATAAACCCTGAAGTAATAGTTTTAGATGATACACAAGTAAACTCTGTTGAATCTTGTCTGTCTATAGATGGATACATGGATACCGTCAAAAGAAATAAGAAAGTTTCGTTAAATTATTTAGACTCTAACTTTAGTGAAAATTCAGTAGTTCTAGAAAATAGAGATTCATGCATTATTCAACATGAGACAGATCATCTAGTAGGAAAGCTTTTTGTTGATAGGCTTTCTCAAATAAGAAAAAGTAGATTTATTTCAAAGTATCGAAAAGCCGTTAGTCAAATAAAAAACATGGTGGTCGACAAAGAGGCTTTATCTAAGAAAAAATCAATGAAGACACGACTAGAAAATAGAAAAAAAAGAAAAAAAAGAAATAAGAAATGAGCCAAAAGATAGCTATTGTTATTAGAGGAATACCCGGCTCAGGAAAGACTACGTTCGCTAGTTTATTTTCCCGTATTTCCGAATGCAAAATTCATTCTGTAGACGATCTTCACGTTGACCGTAGCGGAAATTTTTCTTGGGATGAAAATAACTGCGATCAAATTTATAAAAAAAATCTAGAGAATTTTAGAAAAGACTGCTTAAAGGGTGTTCACATTGTTGTTTGCGACTGTGTAAACTACAAAGTTTCGCATATACAAGATTATTTAGATATAGCAAAAGAATTTGGCTATAGATCTTACGTAGTAACTTCTGAGTTTATACCTATATCAGAGAGCTCTTCTCTAAATAAGCATAAAGTCCCAGTCAGCAAGTTGGAAAAATTTTATAATGAGTGGGAAAGCTGGCCGGTTATTGAAAAAGTAAAAGGGCTAATATTTAAATAAGGAGGAAAAAGTGAAAAAATCAATCCTAAAAGAAGCGAAAGCTGATATAGAATCCGGAATAGCAAAGTCTTTAACTAACTCAAATTTAACTTTACAAGAGGTAGAGTCTTTAGAGTTATTAGGAACATCTAGTTTGATTGTCGATCACGGCCTAGATAGTGTAATGGCAGAGATAGTTAAAAACCATGTAAAGCAAGAAAGAAGTAGGCTAGTTTACCAAAACCAAATGACTAGAGATCAACTCAAAGAATCGATAAGAAAAAAATTAAAAACAACCCTAAAAGATTAAAATTTACACTTTAGATACCTGTATTAGAATTACAATGGAGGAATCTAAGTGCGCTTCTTTATATTTTTTATTGTATTTCTTTTGTTTTCCTGTGACGATAATTCTACAGGCGTGGATTTAAATTCAAAAATCGATTCCGAAGTAAGACCAGTCTTAAATCAGCAAGATTCTAACATTTCGGATATACACATAATACAGCCTGATCCTCCCCCTCCTCCCCCTGAACCTGAATTGACTAGAGAAGAAAGGTGTGCACAAACGACGATCCAGGAGACTCAAGCCTACTGCTCTTGTTTTCCTGAATGTTGTAGTCGTCAACGCTGGTACTGTCCACCCAACCCCAGACAGACAATTGATGTGATGCAGGTCATTATAGAGATCTGCGACGAAAATAAAGTTCCGTGCGAGTTCGGAGCTGACCCT
>Ga0163109_10003035_pt1 | contig 12856 bp, 10 predicted proteins | sample CRUFie1St13metaG_FD_108704 | JGI IMG/M metagenome (GOLD analysis project Ga0163109, IMG submission 108704) | Marine microbial communities from the Costa Rica Dome - CRUD Field 142mm St13 metaG | ecosystem: Environmental > Aquatic > Marine > Oceanic > Photic zone | place: Costa Rica: the Eastern... | reverse complement strand
GACCCTTCAGCTTTTTTTAGAGAAACTCTGGCTAATAACAAAATTTTTCAAAATAATTTTGAAAGTGATTGGCTCGATAAAAATCTCAAACTCAGATTTGATTGGGTGAAGAAAACAATAACTGATTTAAAAACAAAAACTTCTACACCTTCTTGGAAAGAAGGTGTAATTCATCCACTTCAATTATCAATAGAAGTCATGGAAACAATGGAAGACGGAAATCATTTGGTATTTGATGGTGGTAATACCCATTTTTGGTCTGAAATTGCTTCAAATGTGGTAGCTCAAAATGGTAAAAATTTATCCAATATTTTGCACCCAGGATCATTCAGTTTACTTGGTGTTGGTGTATCTTTAGCCATTTCTCTCAAAAGAATAAATCCTAAAGATACTGTAGTATTGATAAGTGGAGACGGAGCATTTCTTTCAGGAGGACTCTCCATTGAAGTTGCTTTTCAAGAAAAACTGCCAATAATTGTTGTAATTGATAATAATGGTGGTCTTGACTGTATATCACAACAGCAAGAAAGAATGTTTAATAGTGGATCTCATTTTGCCACTGATTTCAGAGATATTCCATTTCATGAAATGTTTATTGGTCTAGGTGGTTATGGAGAATTAGTAACTGATAAAAGTAAAATTAAATCAGCACTAAAAAGAGCTATAAGTAGTGGTAAAACTGCTTGTATTAACGTTAAGACAAGAGGTCAAATAAGTCCTATTGTTGCTGCTACTTCAGACAAAAGAGATAAGTCATCTATAGAGTAATTTATGGCAACCTTCAGCACACACATATTAAATTCAGTAAATGGGACACATTTTTCTGACATTGATGTCAAATTATTTAGATGTACAAAAACTGATAAAAATGAATTAGTCTTTCATGAGAAAACTGATATTGGTGGACGCTTAAAAGTTTCTTTTGATTTAAACCCAGGAATAATTTCTGAATATGAGGTACAAGTTTTTTTGCCAAAAGACTTTTATAACAATACAAAAATTGAAACTATAAAAAAAAATATAAAAATTTCATACTTTTCCATGAGAGTTTCTTTTTATGAAAATGATATAACTTATCATATTCCACTTATTATTTCTCCCTATGGAATGTCTTGTTGGGTTTCAAGGTAATGGAGATTTAGATGAGTGCTAGTTTACAAATGTCAAGACGGATTAGGAGAACCCCCTACACTTCATGTGTAGAAAAATCTGGGATTACTGGATTTACAGTTGTAAACCACACTCTTCTTCCCAAGGCCTTTCAATATTCTGTTATTGAAGATTATTATCACTTAAAAGAATATGTTCAAATTTGGGATGTAGGGTGTCAACGACAAGTTGAAATTAAAGGCCAAGATGCTGAGTTTTTAATTCAAAAAATAACGCCCAGAGATATTAGTAAAACTAAAATTGGGCAATGCCTTTATATTCCATTGATTAATGGGGAAGGTAAAATAATTAATGATCCAATTTTACTTAAACTAGAGAATGATCACTTTTGGCTTTCTATTGCAGATTCTGACATTTTGTTATGGGTAAAAGGCTTATCTACTGGTATGGATTTAAATGTAAAAGTAGAAGAACCAGATGTTTCACCTTTGGCTATTCAAGGCCCGTATTCGGAAGATCTTATGGTAGAAATTTTTGGTAACAATATTAAAAAATTAAAATTTTTCGATTTTAATTATTTTGACTTCGACAATACTAAACAATTAATTGCTAAGTCAGGTTATTCAAGTCAGCTTGGATTTGAGATTTATCTAAATAATTCTAAACTTGGTGAAAAATTATGGGATACAATCTGTTCATTTGGTAAGAAATATAATTTGCGTCCAGGTGCACCGAATTTAATAGACAGAATTGAAGCAGGATTACTTTCTTTTGGTAATGATATGACCTCAGATAACTCACCACTAGAATGTGGTTTTGAAAAATATTGTGCTTTGTCAAGTGATATAGATTTTATTGGAAAGGCTAAATTAAAATATGAAAAGAATATAGGCCCTAAATTAAAACTTTGCGGAATAGCATTTGGTGGAGATCCACAGTCTGCTTGTACCATTCCTTGGCCTATTTATTTTAATAATCTGAAAATTGGTGAAATTACTTCTGGCATATATAATCCCTCATTAAAAGTAAATACTGGTATTGCACTTGTTATGACAGAAAATTTGGATAAGTTTAGCAAAGTAAAAGTAAAGGCATTAAATAGTAAAATTACAGAGGGTGTGATATGTTCTTTACCTTTTACTATTTCAAAGAACTATGAGTTAATTAATCAAATTAGGTATTAAAAAAATGCAATCAGAAATTAATGATCTTTCAAATGGAAAACTTTCCGAGAGTATGATTAAACAATATAAAGAGGATGGATTTTTATTTCCTATAAATATTTTTAATTATAAAGAGGCTCTTAATTTGAGAACAGAATTAGAGGAGATTGAGCAAAAATATTCAAAAATAAAATTACCTAAGCCTTTAAATGACTATAAGAGAGGACCAGCAAATGCTGTTATTCCACTTGTTGCAGATATCGCTAAAGATAAAAGGATTCTAGATATAATAGAGTGTATTTTAGGTAGTAATATATTGGTATGGGCTGCTGAATTCTTTATTAAAGAAAAAAAAACAGATAGTATTGTTGGTATGCATCAAGACCTCACATATTGGGGTATGGGTGAAACTTCTGGACAAGTTACTGCCTGGTTAGCTCTTAGTAAATCAAATAAAAATTCAGGTTGTATGGAGTTTGTAAAAGGTTCTCATAAAAATAAAATACTACCTCATTATAATACTTATTCAAAAAAAAGCTTGTTATCTAGAGGACAAGAGGTACAAGTTCAAATCCCTAAAAATAAAAAAATATCAGCAGAATTATTACCTGGTCAAATGTCAATTCACCACGGCCTAATGATACACGGATCTGGTCCAAATATTTCAAATGACAGAAGAATAGGTGTAGCTATAAGGTATATAAACCCTGATGTTGTTCAAAATACTAAAAAATCATATGCAATGCCAGTTCGTGGTATAGATAAGAAAGGTAATTTTATTCATTACTTTGCTCCCGAAATCTTATTTAGTGAATTCAGTTTAAAGTTGCATGACGAAATTTGTGAGAGTCAGCATAAAGTAACATCAACCTTAAAAAATTGAATTTAGTGAAAATTTAGATTGATAGAAAATAATGAAAAAGAAAGTTTGGGGTAAAAAAGTACTTTTACCAGAAGGATGGTCAAGTAATACTCTAATCGATATCGATCAAAATGGAAGAATTAAGGATATAAAAAAAAATGTCCAACCTTCAAATCAAGTCTGTGATACTTTAATTCCTTCTCCGATGAATTTACATAGCCATTGTTTTCAAAGGGCTATGAGTGGTTTGAGTGAACGATCAGAAAGTAAAACAAATGATTTTTGGTCCTGGAGAAATTTTATGTATAATTTTCTAAATAAAATTTCTCCTGATCATTTTGAGGCTATTTGTGCCTTAGCTCAAATGGAAATGTTAGAGGCAGGTTATGCTGGTGTAGCTGAATTCCATTACCTACATAATGATTTATCTGGGATTCGATATCATAATATTTCTGAAATGTCACAAAGAGTAATTAATGCTTCAAACAAATCAGGAATAGGCCTTACGTTATTACCAGTATTTTATGAACAATCAGGTGTTAAAGGGGAAAATTTAATATCTGGTCAAGATAGGTTTGGTTTAAAACTTTGTGAATTTAATAAATTATTTGAGGAAGTAATTTCATTTGAAAACAAAAAAGGTGATTTTCACATGGGAGTTGCCGCTCACAGTTTAAGAGCGGTAAAACAAATATCACTTAAAGAGCTTAGTAAAAACTTTTTTAATTACCCTATTCATATTCATGTAGCAGAACAAATGAAAGAAGTATCAGAAATATATAATGCGTGGTCAAAAAGACCGATTGAATGGATGATTGAAAATTTAGACTTAAATGAGAAATGGTGCCTTATTCACTGCACCCAAATGCATGATTATGAAGCTAAATTATTAGCTAAATCTGGGGCAGTTATTGGTTTATGTCCAATAACAGAGGCAAATCTTGGTGACGGAATTTTTAATGGCAGAAATTGGTTAAAAGAGGGAGGTAAGTTTGGTATTGGCACTGACTCAAATGTTAAAATTTCACTTTTCGAAGAATTAAGAACTCTTGAGTATTCACAAAGACTAAAATACAAAAGTAGAATTGTATTAAAAACACTTAACAAATATACAATAGGAAGAAGTTTAATTGAGTCAGTTTTAGAGGGGGGTATGTTGGCTTCTGGTAGAAAAACTGGTAAAATTCAAAAAGGATATTGGGCTGATATTTTAGCTTTAGATTTAACCTCTTTTGATTATTTTGATCTCAATGATAACGAAAAACTTGATTACTTAATTTTTTCTGAAAAAGATGTTGTAATAGATTCTGTTTTTTCTGCAGGGAGATTACTAGTCAAAAATGGTAAACATATAAATAGGAAAAAAATAATAACAAATTATAAATTAGCACTCCATGAAATATTTAAAAAATTATAATTTTTTATAAAATTATTTTTTTTATAATATTTCAAACAATATGTTATCATACAATTTATAAAATGGTATGAATATTGCGACTTACATTATTTTTAAACTGTTTTATTAAAATAATGCTTGATAAAATAAAAAACAAAGTTGCTCCTCAAAATATTGTTGATGCCTTTAAGGCTCTTTACCAGGAGGGAAGGTTTGATGATATTTTATCACCTAAATATTCCCAACTAATTAAGTTATATCCTAACACCCCTGATTTACATAATATCCTTGGTGCTATCTCATTTAAAAGAGAAAATAAAATAAAAGCTAAGAAACATTTCCAAAAAGTCATAGCTCTTTTGCCTAATGATCATCATGCCTATAATAACCTTGGAGCTACCCTAATTGATTTAGAAGATTTTAATGGAGCTCAAAATGCTCTTAATACAGCAATCAAAATTTACCCAAATTATGCTGAAGCATACAATAATTTAGGAAATGCTTTTTATGAAATTAAAAAATATAAACAAGCTATATTAAATTACCAAAAAGCAATAGAGTTAAATCAGGATTATTTTGAAGCATATAATAATTTAGGAATAACGTTTGAAAAAAATAATCAACAAATTTATGCAAAAAATGCTTTTGATAAAGCAATAAGTATTAATCCACAATTTGCTGAAGCTTACAATAGTCTTGCCACACATTTTATAAATAAAGGAGATTATAAGAATTCATTAACGTATATTAGAAAGGCAATAAAATACAAACCAGATTTTTCAGAGGCTTACAGAAATCTAGCTCTCATATATGATGAATTTGGAAATTACAATCTATCTTCAAATTACTTAAGTTTTGCTAGAAAACTTGATCCAAATCTATTCAAAAAGGATCCTAGCTATATACTTTATAATGCAAATTACTCCCCAAATATGAATTCTGTTGAAATTTTTAAGTTATACAAACAATTTGATCTAAATTTTGGATTACCCCAAAAATCAAAATGGAAGCATTTTTCCAATACACAAGTCACCAGAAAAAAATTAAAAATAGGTTATGTTTCTCCTGATCTAAACAACCATTCGATACAAAATTGTTTGCTACCTATACTTGCTAATCATAATAAAGATAAATTTGAAATATTTGCATTCGCAGATCTTGATGAAGAAGATTTAATTAGTCAGCAATATAAATTATATGTTGATCACTGGATTCGTACTGAAAAAATGACAGATAACGAATTGGTTAACATTGTTAGAATTATGCAAATTGATATTTTAGTTGATCTTGCTGGCCATACAAAAGGCAACCGCTTGGGAATATTTGCTCTAAAGCCAGCACCTATTTCTATATCATGGTTAGGGTATGGTTATACAAGTGGGCTCAGTGCTATAGACTATTTTTTAACTGATAATTCCATGGTTCCCAAAGGAACTGATCATTTGTTTACTGAGAAACCATGGCGATTAAAAAAATTTAGTTTTTGTTGTTATCTAGCAAAGTCAAATATGGGAGAAGTTAATGAACTTCCTGCCATTAAAAATAATTTTATTACTTTTGGATCACTTACCAGAGCAATTAGAATTAATGATAGAGTAATAAAAATTTGGGCTCAAATCATGCGCAGGGTTATCAACTCTAAGCTTGTTATAAATAGTAAAAGTTTTAAATACATAGATGTTATTAAAGAATTTAAAAAAAAATTCAAACTTCTTGGTATAGAAGAAAATCGTTTAAATTTTTATTATAATAATTTTCCCTATGATACTATGAGAGAAATTGATATAGCGTTAGACTGTTTTCCTCACAATTCAGGAATAACTCTTTTAGAACATTTATATATGGGCAATCCATTCGTTACATATTGTAATAGGACCAGTGTGGGAAAAATCGGTGCGAGTTTTCTAAATACTTTAGGGCACAAAGATTGGATTGCAAAATCAGAAAAAGAGTATTCTGATAAAGTAGTTTTATTGGCTTCAAATCAAAAAATACTAAACAAAATTAGGCTAAAATTAAGGAAAGAAATGCTTAATTCACCACTAATGAACCATAAAAAATTTACTCAAAATCTTGAACTTAATTATCTCAGTATGTGGAAGATTTACATTGCAAAATAAAATTTAATGGCTACAGAACTTGTTCCATGAATATTTTATATCAAATTATTTAAAATAAATGATTTATGTATTATTAGAAAAATATATGAACATAATTTCTATGAAAAAGTGGAATTTTGTATCTAATTAGAATTTATATAAAAGTTAAGTTTTTAAAAGATTATAAATTAGAGAAAATTAGCTTAATGCTTGTCTTAAGTGTTTTAGTATTTCACATTGACGTTCTTTATTATTACTCATACATTTATTTGAATTGTATTTTCAATTACCCATTGCAGTAAAACATATTATGAAATTAAAATAATAATTGGAGTTTAAAAGATGCGAAGCCTAGGTGTAATATTTCTAGCAGATGTGGTTGGTTATTCTAAGATGATGGCTCATGATGAAATTGGTACGTTGAATCTCATTAGAGAATTTCAAAAAGAAACAATTTCACCTACTATGACTAAGTACGGTGGTAACATGATTAAGTCTTTAGGTGATGGTTGGTTAATTGAGTTTAAAAGTGCCTCAAATGCTGTAAATTGTGCGATGGCTTGGCAGAATATATCCAAAAAGCAAGGAAAAATGAGCCTTAGAATTGGAATACATCTTGGCGATGTTGAACATGATGAAGGGCCACCTCCAGATGTTTATGGAGATACTGTTAATATAGCAGCCCGATTAGAATCTATTGCAGAAAATGGGGATATAGCTATTTCTGCTTCTACATATTTGTGTTTAGACTCAAATCAAGCTCAGACTTTTAATAATTGTGGAAAACAAACTCTGAAAAACATAAGTACCCCAGTTGAAGTTTATAGCACTGGTAGACTAAATATAGGTTCAAAAGGTATGAATCGTGAGAATGAAGAACCACTTATATCTATAAAGCCTTTCACAGCTATGTCTCAAGGTTTAGAAAATTTTTGCCAAGAGGTTACAAAAGATTTAGAAAAATACTTGGATAAAAAAGATTGGATACATTCTACTGTTCAAAAAAACCCGAGTGATAATGACTACCAACTTGTTGGAACAGTATCTGTAAATGGTCCTAATTTTACCATTGAAGTAATCTTAAAAGCACCTGGTGGAAAAACTTTATGGTCAAAGACTTTTGGAGGATCTTTGCGTCAAATAAATTTAGTTAGTGATACTGTTGCTAATCAAATTTCCAGTCAGATTTTCCTTGAAATTATGAAAGTTCGAGACAAGTATAAATCCTAATAAAGATTTAAAGACAAAATTAAATTTATACTAATCTATGCCCATATAATTGAAAAATTTGTAGTTTTATAATATTCATGTTTCCCTAAATAAATTAAGTAAAAAAAGTTACTATTTAATTTAAAAAATTATATCTTTATTACCTCAACATTTTTTCTGCCTACTTATCTAAGCTTAATATGATAAATATTTAAAAATTAGGGAATCAATTAAGTTCAAATAAATTGTGAAGATCATTTTCACTGATCATGAAAAAAAATTCAAACAACTAATTAAGAATTGTTTAGATTTATCTTAGTAATGGTTGCATAGCTAGAATTTAATCAATTTATATGAGTTGGATCTATACAAAAAATAATTTTTATCACTAATGGTTAGGAGTTCACCAAATTATGTTGGCATATAATGTTTAAATTTGAGAAGTTGTATTTTTTTTCAAAAACAGATATAGTATAAAAAAAAATTAATTATGATCCGTTATGAAATATTCAGAATATATAAACAGAATTCACTTTAAGCATAGAAGTATAAATTATAATTTATTAACAAAAAAAGGTTCTGGTAACCAAAAGATAAAAGTTTCAGGACAACAAGCTTTCAATCTCATAAAACCATATTGTTCCTCTCGAATATTTGAACAAATGAAAGCTGTAATTCCTCTAGCATTATATTTGATATTATTTCAATTTTTTGTATTACAATATCCTGTTCAAGACTTCTTAGCATTACTTGGAGGTCTAATAGCTGTAATTCTAGGACTTGCAGTTTTTATGGAGGGTTTGAGTACTGGACTTATGCCATTTGGAACAATTATTGGAGATAATTTGCCTAAGAAGGCAAGTATGATAGTTGTGTTAATTATTATTGGAATACTTGGAGTAGGAGTTACATTTGCTGAACCGGCAATTGGTGCCTTACAAGCTTTCGGTTCTTCTGTTGATTTCAACAAAGCTCCCTATCTCTATGAAATTTTAAATAATTGGACACTTCCTTTAGTTTTAATGGTAGGAGCAGGTGTTGGACTAGCAGCAATTATCGGAACAATTAGATTTGTAAAAGGTTGGTCATTAAAACCTTTAATATACTTAACTATAGCGCCAGTAATTGTTCTAACTATTTTTGCTTGGTTTGATCCAAATTTAAGATCGATTTTAGGTTTGGCCTGGGATTGTGGAGCTGTAACAACTGGTCCTGTAACTGTTCCATTAGTTTTATCTTTAGGGATTGGTATTGCAAATGCAGCAGGAAAAGGAGACTCTTCTTTATCAGGTTTTGGAGTAGTTACAATGGCTTCTTTATTTCCGATTATGGCTGTTTTAATTTTAGCTTTGTTTGTTTCTTTTACAGTCTCTCCAGAGCAAATTATAGAGACAGCCAAAACTATGCCCGCTGTTGTTGCAAATGATAAATCAATATTAGAACAAACCCCCTTTGTTGAAATTATGTTAGGCGTAAGAGCAATACTTCCTTTGGTTATTTTTTTAATGTTTGTCCTTTTTGTAATTTTAAGAAGCAGTCTTCCAAATAGACTTATAACAATCTATGGTTTAGTTTTATCAATAATTGGTATGTGTATATTCAACGTCGGATTAACTTATGGATTAGGAGCAATTGGAACGCAAACTGGTAGTATTTTACCTGCAGCTTTTATGAGTATTCCAATAAGTGATGTTTCTCCAATTTATTCTGAAATCATTGGTTTTGTTATTGTGATAATTTTTGCCTTCTTACTTGGTTTTGGAGCTACTCTTGCAGAACCTGCATTAAATGCACTTGGTATAACAGTTCAAAATTTAACAAATGGAGCATTCAAAAAATCAATGCTTATGTATAGCGTTTCAATTGGAGTAGCGACAGGAATATCTTTAGGAATTGCTAAATTAATCTTTTCAATAGATCTGGCTACCATTCTTTTGCCATTATACGCTATCGGTTTAATATTGACTTTTTTTTCATCAGAAGAATTCGTTAATGTGGGGTGGGATAGTGCTGGTGTAACCACTGGACCTGTAACTGTTCCTCTTGTACTTGCAATGGGACTCGGTCTTGGTAATGCTGTATCAGCAATTGAAGGTTTTGGAATTTTATCATTAGCAAGTATTTGCCCAATTATAGCAGTACTTACAATGGGAATAATTATACAACTAAAAAATAAATTCTCACAAAAAGAAGATGATTTAACTTCAATTGATCCTAACCTTGCTACCCAAAAGGAGCTTTAAAATGAGTGAACGTAACATAACTTATCTTACCAATGCTTGTCTAATTACTTGCATTGTTGAAATGGGATCAGCTGAAAAAGTTTTAGAAGCAGCGAAAAATAGTGGCGCACAAGGTGCAACTATAAACTATGCACGCGGAACTGGTATAAGAGAAAAATTAGGATTACTGGGTGTTACTATTGATGAACAGAAAGAAATTATAAGAGTTATAGTTTCAGAAGAACAATCTGAAATAGTATTTGAAGCAATGTATCTAGCTGGTGATCTAGATAGTCCAGGAAAAGGGATAATGTATTTGTCAGGTCTCGATAAAGTAGCAACCTATATACCAGATGCTGTTCTTGAAAATATAAAATAAAGAGATAGTTATGACTGTTGAAATAATAGCCCTTGTTGAAAAAAATTATGGTCAAAAAATTCTTGAGGAAATGAAAAGTTCGCCAGGCGTTTTACAAATATTAAATGCAGCTGGTAGGTCCAGTGATCTTTTTGAAGATAAACAATTTGGTACTTTTGGTGAAGCTGCCATTGTAACAATTGTTGCTGACGACAAACAAAAAGATAAAATATTTAAAGAAGTGTATAACTTGTGTGATTTAAAAAATAATAATAATGGAATAGTTTTGATGACTAGGCCTCAGTTAAAGTTAAAAACATCTTCAAAAAAATAAGTCTAGATACTTAACAATTTATATTTATACATTTTTTTGTTTTTAGATTTTATATATTTAATTTTTTAAAATTTTATCCTTAAGTATTCTATGATTTATATTTCTTTGTTGTTAGGTAAACCAACTACTACCTAAGCATATATAAATTTTCATTTTAAATCTTAATTCCCAGTAAACTTCGATACAAAGTTATCTTTTGTATGTATAGACATAAAAACAGCATTTTATAAAAACAGCCCCTAATATTGTTTTCCATTAGATTTAAATACCAATTAGGCGTACCGCTGCCTGTTTAGTGAAAAAAGATATTGCTAGTACTTCATATTTGAAATGATTATTGTAGCAAAACTCCTCGAGAGCCTTGAATTCATCTTCTTCCCAATTTTTATTTATTATAAACTCGTCAAAAATTAGTATTGTATGCTCATCAATTACTGGCTTGGAAAAGTTTAATGCACAAATTGTTGATGAGTAAAGATCTGCATCAAAATTTATTATCGAAGCCATTGCCCTTTTTGTTGCAAAAAACTCTGGCAAGGTATCTTCAAATTTTCCTACAATGAATTCTCCTCCAGCTACATTGGGAATATTACCTTCACTGGAATAAGTCCCAGCTTTTTCGTTATGCCAATCTTCAGGAAGGCCTTCGAATGTATCAAATCCATACCCTTTTTTAAAGGTCTTGATTAGATGTTTGAACGCTTCACCTCTCCAAACGCCAAACTCGTAAAATGGTCTATTCTTCTTACTAATTTTTATCATTTGGTCGAATAATGCCCATCTATGAAAATGTAGTAGGGGTAATTTAGGTAAACTAAAGGCCCAATTGAAAGAACGCATATATGGATGATCTTTTACTGATGATTTTGCTAATGCTCTAAACTCAGACTTATCACCTTCATAAAACTTCAGTGCGCTTAATGTTAGCTTCGCCACTTCATGATTTGGATCTATCTTAAGACATTGTTCAATCCATTTTTTTGCTTCTTTGATATTTCGAGAAGTGCCATAAAGATTCCAATAACTCTCAGCATAATCAGGCTTGATAGAGAGTGCTTTGTTGAAAGAAACTATAGATTCTTCTAGTTTTCCTTGATCATTGAGAGCATTGCCCATGTTGAGATAGGCTTCGGCATAATCAGGCTTGATAGAGAGTGCTTTGTTGAAAGAAACTATAGATTCTTCTAGTTTTCCTTGATCATTGAGAGCATTGCCCATGTTGTAATAGGCTTCGGCATAATCAGGCTTGATAGAGAGTGCTTTGTTGAAAGAATCTATAGATTCTTTTAGTTTTTCTTGATCTCTAAGTAGATTACCTATGGTGAGATAAGCTTCAGCATAGTCAGGCTTGATTAAGAGTGCTTTTTTGAAAGAATCTATGGCTTCTTCCAGTTTTCCTTGATCTATAAGTGCATTGCCCATGTTACTATAGACCTCAGCAAAGTCCGGCTTGAGTGAGAGAGTTTTTTTATAAGCCTCTATCGCTTCCTTGTATTGTTCATTTTTCCCTAATGCTACACCTAGATTATTATAGGCTCCGTAGTACTGAGGATTAAGTTCAATTGCTTTTTCATAAACCTGGATCGCCTCATTATATTCTTCCATCTCTTTATAGGCGTTACCTAAGTTATTATAGGCTTCAGCATAATCTGGCTGAAGTTCAATAGCCTTTTTAAGATTAGACTTGGCTTCTTGATATTCACCGATATCAATAAGTGCAGCTCCTAGATTATTATAAGGGTGAGGATGATGGGGGTGAAGTTTGATGACTTGACGAAAATGTTTGATGGCAACCTCTTTATGCCCCTTTTCGAAAGAAATTGCTCCTATAATATTATGAAGGACGAAAGTGTGGGGGTATTCTTTAATTAACCGAGAGGATCGAGATAAAACATCATCATACTTACCCTGATGATAAAGGGTGACAAGGGCATTAACGACTTCTTTAGGTGCACTTTTGTAATTTATCTTTTCAAGCATAGGGATCTAAATCGTGATATAACAATCCTATTCCTTCGCAATTATTATACCATTGGTAAACTTATATAGTTTTTTATGATAAGAAAATCTTGATATAGGAAAGTTCGCAAAATTCTCTTGGTT
>Ga0163109_10003033_pt1 | contig 12859 bp, 9 predicted proteins | sample CRUFie1St13metaG_FD_108704 | JGI IMG/M metagenome (GOLD analysis project Ga0163109, IMG submission 108704) | Marine microbial communities from the Costa Rica Dome - CRUD Field 142mm St13 metaG | ecosystem: Environmental > Aquatic > Marine > Oceanic > Photic zone | place: Costa Rica: the Eastern... | reverse complement strand
GCTACAGATACAGTTAGACAATCAGTTAATGTTCAAAGAATGAAATTACTTGGAGCAGATGTTATACCCGTAACTTCAGGTTCCCAGACATTAAAAGATGCTTTGAATGAAGCATTAAGAGATTGGGTAACTAATATTGAGGATACTTTCTACATAATAGGTAGTGTCGCAGGACCTCATCCTTATCCAATGATTGTTAGAGACTTCCAATCTGTTATTGGTATTGAATCAAGAAGACAATTTATGAAAGATAACAATAAATTGCCAGATCTTTTAATAGCGTGTGTTGGAGGAGGATCTAATGCAATGGGACTATTTTATCCTTTTTTAAATGATCAAAATGTTCGTATGATAGGTGTTGAAGCAGGTGGAAGTGGAATAAAATCTGGTTTCCATTCAGCAAGTATTGTTGCTGGCTCAGTTGGTGTTCTTCATGGAAGTAAAACATACATACTTCAAGACAATCAAGGTCAAGTAATTGAGACTCATTCTGTTTCCGCAGGTCTTGATTATCCTGGTGTAGGCCCTGAGCACTCATTTCTAAAAGATGTCAAAAGAGTTGAATATGTCTCAGTGAATGATATTGAAGCAGTTAAAGCTTTACAATATTTTTCTGAAAAAGAGGGAATAATTTCTGCTTTAGAAACATCACATGCACTTGCATATGCAATGAAAATTGCGAAAAAAATGAATAAAAATCAAAGCATAATAGTAAACCTCTCCGGGAGGGGTGACAAAGATTTACAATCAGTAAATGAGTTTATTAATAAAAATGGGCAAAAACAATAAATGAGATTGCTCAATAAAGTTCTAGATGATAATCAAAATAATTTATTAAGTTTTGTTTCTTACATAACAGCTGGCGATCCTGACATTTCAACAAGTTTAAAAATAATGGAAAAACTCGTTGAAAATGGGGTTGGTATTATTGAACTTGGAATACCTTTTTCGGATCCAATATCTGACGGTCCAACAATTCAAAAAGCTAGCGAGAGAGCATTAAAAAATAAAATTACAATCGATGATGTTTTAAAACTTATAAAGAAATTTAGAGAGAAATATCAAACTCCGATAATACTATTTGGATATTATAATCCTTTTTTGAAATATGGATTAGATAAACTGATGAAAAAAATTAAAGATGCTGGTGCAGATGGTATTTTAGTAGTTGATTTACCACCAGAGGAGTCCGAAATTATTCAGAAATCTGTTGATAGAGTTAATCTTGAGCTAATATATTTACTTGCTCCAACTAGTACAAAATACAGGATTGAAACAATTTCAAAATTATCAAACTCCTTCATTTATTTAGTTTCGGTTACTGGTGTTACCGGAGCTAGAAAAGAACTAGATAAAAATCTATATCCATTCATTGAAAAAATTAGAAAATCTACGAATAAGCCAATATGTGTAGGATTTGGAATATCCAAGCCAGATCATGTTAAAAAATTGAAAAATAAAGCTAATGGTATTGTTATAGGAAGTGCTTTTATTAAGATTATTGAAGAAAATCTTCATAATAAAAAAGATATTTTGAATAAAATTTCAAAATTTACGAAAAAAATTTATAAATCCACTAAAATTTAAAGACTTTAATCTTAATTAAATATATGGCAACATATATTATTCATTATCTCAAATATTGAGATAGTTCACAGTAAATTAATGGAGGAATATCGAGTTATGGAATTACTATTTAAAACCAGATCCACTGAATACACAGGGCCTGGGGAATTGCCTAATGGCAGTCTTGACGACACAAGCAATTGGCAACCTATGACCAAATATTTAGAAGCTGGAGCTGAAAATTATCCTGATAAGGCAATGTTTAAAATAGCCAATAATGATGGAGAAGTTGTAGAAACTTATACGTATAAGGAAACTAATGATAAAGCCAATCAAGTAGCAAATGGTTTAATCTCAAAAGTTGGAGTTAAAAAAGGTGATAAAGTTGGTATGTATATGCTTAACTGCGCCGAGTTTGTTTTATCTATATTGGCAATTCACAAAACTGGTGGAATTCAAGTTCCAATAAACAAGGATGAAAAAGGAGAAAGATTAGCTTATATAATTAACTATTCAGATCAAGTTGCTCTAGTAGTAGACCCTTCTGGTTTATCCCTTATTGAAGATATAGCTGACAAATTAGAAAACTTAAAATTAATATATGTAACCGGAGATGCCGCAAATGTTCCTGAAAAAATAGGAAACATTCCAGCCGAACCATTTAATAGTCTTACAGAGTTCCCATCCGAAAATCCTGGGGTGGATGTACAAATTAGTGACAAAGAAAGATGTATGTTTACATCTGGAACAACTGGAATGCCTAAAGGTGTTGTTAGAGAACATGGTGGTGTTGTTCTAACTGTTAGAGCCTACATGCAACAACAAGGGGTTAGAAGTGATGACACACTTATGAGTGTACTTTCTCTAGGTCACGCAAATGCACAAGCTTTGTGTTTATTCTGTGCAATTGGTGCTGGTGCAACAGCTGTGTTTTTCCCTAAATTCTCTGCATCGAACTTTTTCAAATGGGCACATGATTGTGGTGCTACTTGCGTTAATATGCTTGGAGCCGTTGCGGAATATCTTTATGCATCTAAACCTAGTGAATATGATCAAAAACATAAAATAAGAATTATGCTTGGTTCTCCTGCGCCAAGGAATTTAGATGAATTCCAAAAAAGGTTTAATGTTAGAGTTATAGATGGTTATGGCTCAACGGAAATGGGTATGGTGCTTTGGAAAAATCCTGAGGACGTAAGAGCAGGATCATGTGGATATCCTACAGAAGGTTTTTATGTTGAATTAAGAAATCCTGAAAATATTCAAGAAGTCATAAGACCACACTGGGATCCATATATAGATCCCACTCCTCCTGATTCTGCAAAAGGAATTCTTTATATTAGACCATTAGTCCCAAATACGACTTTAAATGAATATTTCAAAGATGAAAGAAGAACCAGAGAAGCTTTTGATGATGATGGGTTTTTCAATTCCGATGATGTAATGGCTTGTGGTACTGATGGGAGATATTATTTTATTGGTAGACACACTAGATTAAGAGTATCTGGTGAAAATGTTGATCCAGTAGCTGTTGCCGACTTAGCCCTTATGCACCCTGCTGTTCAAGATGCAATTGCTGTCGGATTAAGACTCCCAGACGTTTCAGACGATGAACTGAAACTTAATATAATTCTTAAAGACGGAGAAAAATTTGATGAAGCCGAATTTTGTACTTGGATGGCCGAGCAATGTATAATTGCTATGGTGCCAAGGTTCATCGAAATTTTTGATGGCTGGCCAATGACTGCTACTCAAAAAGTTAAAGTGGCCGAATTAAAAGAGATTACTGATAAAACTTGGGATAGAGCGAAAGCTGGCCTTAAATTTAGTGCTAGAAAATAATTTATGCAGCTTTTTTTCCGACCTACTGAAAATAAATATGAGGGAGAAGGAATTCTCCCTCATGGAACTTTTAACAATACAAATGACTGGAACCCTTTAATTAAGTATTTAGAAAAAGGTGCTATAGAGTTTCCTGATAAAACAATGTTTAAAATGGGAGATGGAAATGGCAAGATTATAGAACAATTTACATACAAGGAAACCAATCAGAGAGCTAATCAAATTGCTAATTACCTTATTGAAAACTGTTCTATTCAAAGTGAAGACAAAATAGGAATTTTCATGCTAAATTCCTCAGAGTTTGTTTTTTCAATACTAGCTACTCATAAAACTGGGGCGATTCAAGTTCCTGTCAATAAAGATGAAAAAGGTGAACGACTTTTATATGTGATTAATTATTCTGAGATGAAAGTTTTAATTATAGATAAAAGTGCGATTGATTTAATTGAACCAATAGCAAGTAAATTTGAAAATTTGGAAAGAATTTTTATTTCAGGAAGCGAAGGAAGTATTCCTAGTAGTTTAGGAAATATTAATTGTGAAAAATTTGAATCATTTAATAACGGGAGCATTGATAATCCAGATATTGAACTAACTATAGCTAATAAAGAAAGGTGTATGTTTACATCTGGTACAACCGGTATGCCAAAAGGTGTAGTAAGAGAGCACGGTGGAGTACTTATGACAGTTAGAAGTTATATACAACATCAAGGTATCAGAAGTGATGATACTTTAATGAGTGTTTTATCCTTAGGCCATGCAAATGCTCAAGCAATGTGTTTATTTGCTGCTATTGGTGCAGGGTGTACAGCAGTCTTTTTTCCCAAATTTTCTGCTTCTAATTTCTGGAAATGGGCACATGACTGTGGGGCAACAGTAACGAATTTCCTTGGGGCGGTTGCAGAATACCTATGGTCAGCAAAGCCTAGTGATTATGATCAAAAACATAATGTTAGAATTGTTCTAGCAGGTCCTGCTCCGAGAAATTTAATAGAATTTGAAAAAAGATTTAATCTTAAAATAGTTGAAGGATATGGATCTACTGAAATGGGGATGCCTCTGTGGAAAAGCCCCGAAGATGCTAGAGTTGGTTCATGTGGATATCCAGTTGAGGGTTATTATTTAGAAATCCGAAATCCTGAAAATATTGAGGAGGTAATAAAGCCTCATTGGGATCCAAGTATTGAAGAGAAACCTCCAGAGTCTGCAAAAGGATTATTATTCATTAGGCCAAATGTGCCAAATACAACTTTAAATGAGTATTTTAAAGATGAGAGAAGGACTAGAGAAGCTTTTGATGATGATGGCTTTTTTAATTCTGATGATTTATTTGCTGCAGGAACTGACGGAAGATATTACTTTATTGGTAGATATTCAAGACTAAGAGTTTCTGGTGAAAATGTTGATCCCATAGCGGTTGCCGACCTTGCTTTAATGTATCCTGCGATTCAAGATGCAATTGCAGTAGGATTAAGACTTCCAGATATTTCTGATGATGAGCTTAAATTAAATATAATAATAAAAGATGGTGAAAAATTTGATGAAGCCGAGTTCTGCACTTGGATGGCTGAGCAATGTATAGTTGCAATGGTTCCAAGATTCATTGAGATATTTGATGGAGGATTCCCAATGACTGCGTCGCAAAAAGTTAAAGTCGCTGATTTAAAAGAAATAACAGATAGAACATGGGATAGAGCCAAATCAGGGTTAAAATTTAGCTCTAGAAAATAACTTCTAATTCCTTACAGTTATAATCAAATAAATCTTAAAATGGTTCAATTTGTATCAAACTTAAAAATAAAAATAATTACTTTGTTTCTAATTATAAATCTTTTTGGATTTGCTTACTCATGCTACTCTGAGCAATTGTTGAATCAAGATGTTGATGTTTCATCAGGATCTACTGTTTCACATTCTACACAAGTAATACAACAACTAACAGGTGGTCCTTATACAATAGATAATGAGGGAACAATTGAAGCATCAAATATTACTTCGCATGCAGAAGCAATTCTATTAGAAGTTGGAACATCGGTTGACAACTCTGGTCTAATTACAACTAATGGAAGTGCAAATATAAATGGTATAAATTTTGAAAATAACTCGGAAACCAATTCAGTAACTAACAGTGGAACAATTCAATCAAACACGACAGGAAACTATGGAGGAGGAATCATAATTAATGAATCAAGTGTATCAGAAATAGTTAATACATCTACTGGCACAATTAGAGTTATTGACTCATTAGTGAATTCAGCTCCCATAAGAGTGAATGCTGGAGGTATAGTAAATAAAATTGAAAACAATGGGACAATATCCGCAACTGGTTCTAAACACTCTCGAGGAATAATCTCAATTAATACCGGAATTATTAATCAGCTTGTCAATACAGGAACTATTTCTGCTCAAGGCGGGAGCAATTCTAATCATGGCATTGCCATTTGGAATAACAGTGGAACTAATTTAACAAATTCAGGGTCAATTTCAGGCACGGGGGGAAACTATTCATACGGTATAAGAGTTGGTAGTGAGGGAAATATTTCCTCGATTACAAATTCGGGAACAATAACTGGGGGTACTCATGGTATTGCAAATTCTAATAATATTACAAACATAATAAATACTGGAACTATTACAGGCAGTGCAGGTTATGGTATTCACAACAATGAGGGTAATATTACAAATCTTACAAATTCACAAAATAATCTTACTTTACTAGGGAACCTGCCAACAAACTATTACATAAAAGTTAATAGCACAACAAGTTACGGTAAAATAACAATTACTAATCCCAATGGGTCAATGAATGTAGGAGTTACTGACGACTCAACCCTTTCAGTAGGAACATATTCTGCAGTAATAAATGGACTTTCAACGGAAAATATATCAAATAGTTCTGGAACCTTCATAGATAATAATAACCATTACAAATATTCAATAAATAATTCAACTGGAACACAGTGGGATTTAATAATTGATGATCTAACCTCTGATACTCAATGTTCGGTTGATTCAAATAAACCTGGTTGTTCAAAAGCAAAATGTATAACCACATCAATAGAAACAACATTAAATACATTAGCAAATGGAAATTTTGCACATATGAATACTTATGATTGCAACACCTTTGGCAGAGATGGCAACTGTATTTCAATAGGTGGAAGATACATTTCAATTAATGACCCAAAGTCTGAAACTAGTGGAATAGTTTTAGTCTATGGAAAAAAACATTCACAAAATTTCAGATGGGGTGGATTTATTCACTACAATATTAATTACAATACATCATCTAATCTTACTCTAAGTGACAAAGTTCCATTAATTGGTTTCTATGGAGTTTGGAACGAAAATGAAGATAAATCTGGCTTGCAATTTAAAATTGGTAATTCATATCAAGCTATAAATGCAACTATTATACGACCACGAGCGGGAGCTTCCGAAAAAGCTAAAGGAGAAACTAAAATTACTGCAAACAAATTCATTTTAGAATTAAGAGATAATATTTTTTTATCCGATATAACGACAGTTTCACCCTATTTGGCAATGAGATATTCAGAAAAATATCAAAAGGGTTATACCGAAAAAAATGTTGATTTACCTCTTACTTTTAATAAAATATTTGATAATTCTTGGTCTGTTATAGGTGGACTAAAATATAATTTTAAAATTAGTCAAAAATACAGATTTGATGGAACTTTTGGTGTAGATCATGATATTTCTCATAATGTATCAAAACTATCACCGAACGGTGTTTCTGGTATTACATCTGTAGACTTAACAAAAAACCATAGGTCCACCAGATATATTGTATCATTTGGGCTAGACAACATGATAACTAAAAATCAAATTTTAAGATTAAAAGTACAATATGAAGAACTTCCTTATCAAGGAATGAATGAATCAAATATATATGCTACTTATAATTTTTTATTCTAAAAAGTATTTAAAATATATTATTTTAAAGGTATGAGTGATATTTAGACATATTATGTTAGTACCAGAAAATAAATAAAGAAATTTTTACATAATTGGCATGAAAATTGCCATTTAATTATTGAAAATATTTTAGGGATTTGTTCAATTTATGTCATAATATTTGAGGTAATTTCTTAAAATCCCTTTAGGAGGATCCAGATGAAAATGATTCAGGCGATAATTAAGCCATTCAAGCTTGACGATGTAAAAGAAGCCTTAAAAGCGGTAGGTGTAACTGGTATGACAGTTTCTGAGGTTAAAGGTTTTGGAAGACAAAAAGGACACACTGAAGTTTATAGAGGTGCAGAATATGAAATTGAATTTATTCCCAAAATTCAATTAGATATTGCTGTTTCTGACGATAAAGTTGACAGTGTTGTTAAAGCAATTCAAGAATCTGCTAACACAAATAAAATTGGTGATGGTAAGATATTTGTCCTATCAGTCGAACAAGCAATAAGAATTAGAACAGGAGAAACTGGCGACTCAGCTGTATAAATTTAAACACAAGGAGATGATAAAATGGCTAAAACAGTTAATGACGTATTAAAGTTAATAAAGACTAAGAAAATTGAATTTGTTGATTTAAGGTTTTGTGATATCTTCGGTCAATGGCAACATACAAGTTTTCCTTCATCTGAAATTGATGCTGGAACTTTTAAAGATGGAATGGGTTTTGATGGCTCGAGTATTAGAGGTTGGCAAGCAATAAACAACAGTGATATGATTATTCTTCCAGATCCTGATACCGCGGTAATTGATCCATTTATGGCTCATCCAACATTAGCTCTAATTTGTGATGTTGCAGATCCTCTAACAAAAAAACCTTATGATTTAGATCCTAGATATATTGCAACAAAGGCGGAAGACTATTTAAAGAAAACTAAAATTGGAGATGCATGTTATTTTGGACCCGAATTGGAATTTTTTGTTTTTGATGACATAAGATATCAATCAACTCCAAATTCTTCATTTTATCAAGTAGATTCTGAAGAAGCGGAATGGAATTCTGGTGAAGATGAAGTACCAAATACGGGTCATAAAATCAGATATAAAGAGGGTTATTTCCCACTTTCACCTTTAGATTCTTATCAAGATATTAGATCTGATATGGTAAAAGTAATGCAAGAATGTGGTCTAACGGTTGAATGTCATCACCATGAAGTTGGTGGACCGGGTCAGGCTGAAATTGATTTAAGATTTGCACCTTTAAAGCAAATGGCAGATGATACATTATGGTATAAATATATTGTAAAAAATGTAGCTAAAAACCATGGAAAATCGGCAACTTTTATGCCTAAACCAGTTTATGCTGATAATGGATCAGGGATGCATGTTCATCAATCAATATGGAAAGGTTCCAAACCTTTATTTGCAGGGAAAGATTATGCAGGTTTAAGTGAAACAGCTTTATATTATATAGGTGGTGTTCTCAAGCATGCTAGAGCTTTGTGCGCTTTCACAAACTCAACTATTAATTCCTATAAAAGACTTGTTCCAGGATATGAGGCACCAATTGTTCTAGCTCATTCAGCTAGAAACAGAAGTGCGGCTATAAGAATTCCAATGTATTCAGATAGTCCTAAAGCTAAAAGAGTCGAAACTAGATTTCCAGATCCAGCAGGAAACTGTTATTTAATTTTTGCAGCACTTCTTATGGCTGGACTAGATGGAATTAAAAATAAAATTAAACCAACAAAACCTTTGGAAGAAGATATTTACGAATTATCAGAAAAAGAATTATCAAAATATCCATCAGTTCCAGCGGCTTTGGAAGAGTCACTAGAAGAATTAAAAAAAGATCATAAATTTTTACTAGAAGGTAATGTATTTACAAAAGATTTTATTGACGGTTATATAAATTACAAACTAGATAATGAAATCACTCCTTGGAGAACTCGTCCAAATCCACTTGAATTTGTAATGTACTACAGCGTATAATTTTTAAGCCCTAATTTATTATTATATTTTAAATTAGGGCTTTTTCGCTTTAAAAGCTTTTCTTCTTTTTGGATAACATTTTTGACAAATTTCACACTGTCTTCCATCACAGCCTCTTGCTGTACAAAATTCACGACCATAAAAAATTATTTGTAAATGAAGTTTGTTCCAATTTTCTTTAGGAAATATACTTTTTAAATCTTCTTCTGTCTTTTTAACATTCTTACCATTAGTAAGTCCCCATCTTTGGGCTAGCCTATGTATATGTGTATCAACTGGAAATGCAGGAATATTGAAAGCTTGTGAAACAACTACACTGGCTGTTTTATGACCAACCCCAGGTAGTTTTTCTAAATCTTTTAATTCTCTGGGAACTTTTCCTTTATATTGATTTACTAAAATTTTAGATAATTTTAAAATAGCCTTAGATTTTTGGGGAGCAAGTCCACAGGGTCTAATTATTTTGTATATTTTATTCAAAGATACTTTACTCATTTTTTCGGCATTATTTGCCTCAGAGAATAGCTTAGGCGTTATTTTATTGACTCTCTCATCAGTGCACTGTGCACTTAATAAAACTGCAATCAATAACTGAAAAGTTGATTTGCTATTTAAAGGAATTGGAGTCTTTGGGTACAATTTATCCAATTTTTTTTGAATATAACTAGCTCTATCTTTTTTAAGCAATAAATTTAACCTCTTTACGCTTTAAATATAACGTAATTAAACCATTTTTTAATTAAATAAATCAGCTAATCTAATATCTGTGGATATAAAAGATTTAAATATGGATGTTATACCTCAAGATCCTGGAATATATATTTTTAAAGGTGAAAAAGGGGAAAATCTATATGTTGGTAAAGCTAAAAACTTAAAAAATCGATTGAGATCATATTTCGGAAACAGCAGAGATAAGAGGATGAATATTAATTACTTAATGCTAGAGGCTCGTACTTTAGATTTTATAACTACTCAAACTGAAGATGAAGCTTTAATGCTAGAGAATAAAAATATTAAACTCAGGCAACCAAAATACAATGTTCTATTAAAAGATGACAAAACATATTCTTCTCTAAGACTTGAAATTAATGAAGAATTTCCAAGAATATCAATTGTTAGAAAATGCACAGATAAAAATTCTTTATATCTTGGACCATTTAAATCATCAGAAAATTTAAGAAAAACAAAAAGATTTTTACAGAAAACTTTTGGAATTAGAGATTGTTCAAATAATAAATTTACACAGCATAAAAAAAGAGCTTGTCTTTATAAATTTATAGGAATGTGTGTGGGACCCTGTGATGAAATAGATCTTAAAAATACTTATGAAAAAAATTTCACTCAATTAAAAGATATATTTAAAGGAAAAATCGGTAGGTTTAAAAAAATAATAGAAGATAAAATGATTGAGTTTGCTAAGAGAGAAAAGTTTGAAGAAGCTTCTTTTCTTAGAGATGAGTTAGAGAGATTAGATAATAATAATTATTTTGATACTATAAACTCTGAAAACTTAAAAAATACCGATGTCATTGGAATCATAGAGAGTGATAATCATATTCAAATATCAATTTTATTTTTTAGAGGTGGTTATATAATTGATAAGGCCGACCTCTTTGCAACATCAAAATTAAAAGATATTAATCTTGAAGTTCATCAAATGTTAAAACAATTCTATGCTTTAAAATCTTCGATTCCTAAAAAAATAATAATATCAAATCAATTCAAATTTATTGATGAATTTAAAATAGATCTAAAAAATTTAAATATTTTTGATACAAGAATTGAGTGTGTTTCTAAAGGTCGTAAAAAAACTTTGGTAGAAATGGCAGAAAAGAATGCAAAAATGCAATTAGAATCTAATGTTATTCATGAAAAATTCGTTGATGAGAATTTAAATAATATTAAAAATAAGCTTGAGTTAATTAATACTCCTGTAAGGATAGAGTGTTTTGATATATCTAATACTCAAGGGACAAATGCAGTTGCTTCAATGGTTGTCTTTAAAAACTGTGAGCCTGCAAAAAAATACTACAGGAAATTTAAAATTCAAACCAAAGGTCCAAATGATTATGAAATGATGAAGGAAGCAATAAGCAGAAGAATTAAAAGATTTGACCAAGATGGCTGGGAAAAGCCCGATCTCATTCTAATAGATGGAGGTAAAGGACATCTGAATAAAATTAAAGATTTAATACCAAATGGTATTGGGGTTGCTTCAATTGCTAAACCTAGAAAGAATGAAGTTGTTGATAAAATATATATTCCAGAAAGAAAAGATCCTGTAAATTTTGATGATTGTAATAAAACTTTGAATATCTTGATAAATTTAAGAGATGAAGCTCATAGATTTGCAATTACTTTTCATAAATCTAGACGATCAAAAGAAATGTTAGGAAAGCTAGCTACTTAAAATGTAATCTATTAAAGCCATAGCTGTATAAAGTTTATTTTCAGCTTGCTTGTATATAATAGAATTCTCAGAATTAAGTACTTCTTCAGTAACCTCTTCACCAATATGTGCGGGCAGACAGTGCATAAATATTACTTTTTTATTAGCATTATTTATAATATCTTTTGAGATTTGAAAGTTTTTAAAAGCTTTAAGTCTTTTTCTATTTTCTTTCTCCATTCCCATACTGGTCCAAACGTCTGTGTATATAACATCTACATCTTTTGTTGATTTCATTATATTATTAGAAATTTTTAATTTTTTAAAATCTTTATTAATTTTCTTCAAGCTTTTATTGTATTCATCAGGGCAACAAAAAAATATATTTAGGTCTAAAACTTTGACTGCTAATGCAAATGAATTAGAAATATTATTAGAATCTCCAACATAAGCAATCTTCAGGGATTTTAAAGATTTATTGTTAAAATGCTCTTTCATAGTAAATAGATCAGAAAGTATTTGAGTTGGATGCTCAAATTCTGATAACGCATTAATTACAGGTATTGTCGCCTTACTGTTAAAATCTAACAATTTATTATGAGAATCTGTTCTATAAACAAGACCATCCAAATATAGTGAAAACATTCTAGCAGTCTCAAATATTGATTCACCTCTCGATAGTTGAGTATCACTCTTATTAATAAAAATTGGATATGCACCAAGTTTTGCTATTGCAGACTCAAAAGAGAGCCTGGTTCTAGTTGAAAACTTCTCAAATAAAAGACCAATGGTTTTACCTTTATACTTATTAATAGTTTTATTTTTTTTAAATTTCTTAATGTTTTTGAATATTTTATTAATTGATGCACTATCTAAATCTAAAATAGATGTAATTGATTTATTCATTTATTTCCTCCATTACTTCATCCATGATTTTTAAGCTTTCAACAATTTCAGTTTTTTTAACATTTAATGGAGGTAACAATCTAATGTTAAATTTTTCTGTTAAAAGTACCAATAGACCTTTTTTTAAACACAGAGATGAAAATTTCTTTGCTTTTTTTTCATTAAAAAACTCTATTGCTAATATTAAACCTAATCCTCTTACGTCTTTAACCATACTATTTTTTTTATAAATTTTTAGAT
>Ga0163109_10003032_pt1 | contig 12864 bp, 12 predicted proteins | sample CRUFie1St13metaG_FD_108704 | JGI IMG/M metagenome (GOLD analysis project Ga0163109, IMG submission 108704) | Marine microbial communities from the Costa Rica Dome - CRUD Field 142mm St13 metaG | ecosystem: Environmental > Aquatic > Marine > Oceanic > Photic zone | place: Costa Rica: the Eastern... | reverse complement strand
TAACCGTCAACTGCATTGCCCCCGGGTTTATCGACACCGATATGACCCGCGCGCTCGCTGACGAGCAGCGAGACGTTCTGCAAAACCAGATTCCTTTGGGTCGCCTTGGTTCGCCCGACGATGTCGCCGCTGCGGTGGCCTTTCTGGCGAGTGATGCCGCCCAATACATCACTGGTGAGACGCTGCACGTAAACGGCGGCCTCTACATGGGCTGAGCCACGCTATCAAGGGTCGAATATCCGTCAAAAAGGGTTTTACTTGCGGAAAAAGCTTGTAAAATCGCACGCGTCGGGGCTTTGCGCCCGACGACAACCGGAGCAAAGGGCACGTCATGAGCAATATTGAAGATCGAGTGAGAAAAATTGTCGCCGAGCAGTTGGGCGTCAAAGAGGAGGAAGTCAAGGCAGAGGCGTCATTCGTTGACGATCTGGGTGCAGATTCCCTCGACACGGTAGAGCTGGTCATGGCGCTCGAAGAAGAATTCGAGACTGAAATCCCTGACGAAGAGGCAGAAAAGATCACCACCGTTCAGCTGGCGATCGATTACATCAATACCAACCTCTCCTGAGCGGGTCTCAGCAACTGAATATCGGGGCCGCTCTGCTCACGCAGCGCGGCCTTTTTCGTTTTAATGAGCTTACAGACGCATCGGAAAGATGCTCTTTGGTGTCTCGGTCAGTAAGCCGAACGTCTGATTTCACAGAACATACGCAAACCTCAAGGGGCAGAAGGGGCGCATCATGAAAGGCAGCAGAGTGGTTGTTACCGGCATGGGTGCCGTTACACCATTGGGTTTGGACGTCGATTCGAGCTGGGCAGGTATCTGCGATGGCCGCAGCGGTGCGGCGGCGATTGAGCAGTTCGATGCTGCCGCCTTTACTACGCGCTTCAGCGCTAGCGTCAAAAATTTTAGTGTTGAGGGTTACCTCGAGACCCGCGATGCGAGACGGATGGACCCGTTCATTCAGTACGGCATGGTGGCGGGCATTCAGGCTTTTAGGGATTCTGGGTTCGAGGTCACCGAAGCCAATGCGACACGAATCGGTTGTGCCATCGGTTCGGGCATCGGCGGCATAGGCTCTATTGAAGATACCGCCATGCTGGTTGATCAAAAGGGCCCCAAGCGGATATCACCTTTTTTCGTGCCAGGCGCCATCATCAACATGATCGCCGGGAATCTGTCGATTCTTTATAACCTCCAGGGCCCAAATATTGCAGTGGTCACCGCCTGCACGACAGGCACCCATAACATCGGCCTCGGAGCGCGGATGATCGCTGCAGGCGATGTTGATGCGATGCTGGTTGGTGGCGCGGAGATGGCCACCACGCCGGTGGGGATTGGCGGCTTTGCTGCTGCACGTGCTTTGTCTACGCGCAACGATGACCCAGAGCAGGCCTCGCGTCCCTGGGATGCCGACCGCGACGGGTTCGTTCTTGGTGATGGCGCGGGTATGCTCATGCTTGAGTCGTTGGATAACGCGCAGTCCCGAGGCGCTCATATTTATTGTGAGCTGACCGGCTTTGGTATGAGCGGTGACGCCTATCATATGACGTCACCTCCAGAAGATGGGCGTGGTGCGGCGGCATCGATGCAACAGGCGCTGAACGATGCAGGTCTGTCAAAAGAAGACATCGATTACGTGAATGCCCACGGCACGTCGACGGAAGCCGGGGATCTGGCGGAGTCGCTGGCTGTGAAAAGTGTTTTCGGCGCCCACGCAACGGAGCTTGCTGTGAGCTCGACGAAATCTATGATCGGGCATCTGCTAGGAGCCGCGGGCTCGGTAGAGGCGATTCTGACGATTCTGGCGCTCCGAGATAACGTGGCACCGCCGACCATTAATCTCGATAACCCTGGCGAGGGGTGCGACCTCAACTACGTGCCGCATCACGCGCAGGAGCGACCGATTCGGCACGCGCTGTCCAACTCATTCGGCTTTGGTGGCACCAACGGCTCTCTGATTTTCAGTGAGCTTGCCTGAGCGCTGAAACCCCCATGTCATTAACCTGGGTCGATGGGGTGGCCGCAGACACGGTGCCCGTAGACGATCGAGGGCTCCACTACGCCGATGGCGCCTTCGAAACGCTGTCCTGTCATGAGGGCTGCATCCATCATGCGGCGCTTCATCGAAGTCGGCTGACCCGAGCTCTATCGGCGTTAGGAGTAACCAGCGCGGCTGAGTACAGCGAGCGTCTTTTTGAGGAGGCTCGACAGTGTCTGGAGATCGCCCGACACAACGGCGTTGCCCGGTTGACGGTGACTCGGGGCTCAGGACCTCGGGGCTACACCCCACCAGCACCTTCTCGATTGCGGTCGATTCTGCGCGCGTCTGCGAGACCTGACTCGCCGCTCTCCGCATTGCGTTGCGGTATTGCGACGACTCGATGGGCAATACAGCCACAATTAGCAGGTCTCAAGCTGCTGGCCCGCACCGAACAGGTGCTGGCCGCCGCTGAGGCGGCAGCTGCTGGCTGGGATGACATGCTGATGCTGGGCAGCGATGGTCATGTGATCTCCAGTAGTCGTGCCAATATCTTTATTTTGCTTGGTGAAAAGGTTGCGACGCCTTGTCTTGATCGCTGTGGCATAGCAGGCACTCGGCGAGAGCTATTACTGAACAAGCTTCTGCCCGATATGAATTGTGCCGTCGAGATTAGACCCATCTCCTTGGCGGAGTGTTTGTCTGCAGACGCTCTGGTCACCACCAATTCAGTATCGGGGATCACCCCGATTACGCAGCTAGGTGAATCTGCGATCGGCTCGGATACGGGCAGCAATTGGGTCGCGACACTGCAACGAGCCATGGCGGAGGCGTCTTTATGAGAAAACGGGCGGTCCTCGTCGTCCTATTACTGGGTGCTGTCGCAGTTGGTGCCCTTATGTTGCGTCTTACGACCGCTTGGAACCAGGCACTCGCGCTGCCCGCAGATGGGGTCTTTATCACCGTGGCTAAAGGAGAAAGCCTTAGCCGGGTGCTCGCGCGAGCAGAGGACAAGCAATGGCTAACCAAGAGCAACTGGGTGGGTGTCGTCGCCCGATGGCGGGGATTGGATGAACAAATTCAGGCGGGTGAGTTTGCGCTGGAGGCGCCGTTGACCGCCGGCGAATTCATCGCAAAATTGGCGGCAGGAGCAGTGGTACAGCGCAGTGTGACACTCCCTGAAGGGATAACGCTCGCCGAAGCGGTCGAAATCCTGCACCGAGAGCCAACGCTCACCAAAACCCCCCTTAACGATTTATTAACTGCGCTTCTGGCGATGACCGAACGCGAAGACTCAGCCGAGGGGCTTTTTCTTCCCGAGACCTGGTCTTACACACGCGGCGACTCGGACCTCGATATTCTGCGGAGGTCCCATCTGGCGTTGAACGAGTTGCTTACTGCTTTATGGGAACGTCGATCCGAGGGCTCAGTGTTGTCCTCTCCCTACGCAGCTTTAACCCTGGCCTCGATCGTCGAGAAAGAAACCGGTGTAGCGGGTGAGCGTACGCAAATTGCAGGCGTTTTCATACGACGGCTTGAGATGGGGATGCGTTTGCAGACTGACCCTACGGTCATTTATGGTCTGGGCGATGATTACGATGGCGACTTGAAGCGGCGACACTTGCGAGATACCACTAACCCTTACAACACTTACGTTATTCGCGGGCTGCCGCCGACCCCCATCGCGTTACCTGGTGAGGCTGCTCTGCGTGCCGTTTTTGCTCCTGCTGATGGTGAGGCACTATATTTTGTCGCAAAGGGTGATGGTTCCCACGCCTTTAGCGCCACGCTAAAGGAGCATGAAAACAATGTGCGCCGCTACCAGGTGACCCGGCGCGCTGACTATCGATCCTCACCCAGCATCTCGAATGAACAGTAACCCCAGATGAAAGGTCGCTTTATCACGATCGAGGGCGGGGAGGGCGCTGGGAAATCGACTGCGCAGACCTTTCTGGCTGAGAAGCTGGCAGCGCAGGGTATTTCGGTACTGCAAACCCGGGAGCCGGGCGGTACGCCGCTCGCTGAGTCGATTCGCCGCAATTTGTTGAGCGTCGACGAGGAAGCTCCGGTAGAGATGACCGAGTTGTTGTTGGTTTTCGCAGCCCGCGCACAACATCTGGCCAAGGTGATCGAGCCCGCACTGAATCAGGGGCAGTGGGTGCTGTGCGATCGATTTACCGACGCAACCTATGCTTACCAGGGAGCCGGCAGAGGCCTCTCGGCTGAGCTCATTGGCAAGCTTGAGGCGCTGGTTCAAGGTGATATGCGTCCAGACACCGTCATTCTGTTGGATATGCCGCCACAGATTGGGCTAGCCCGAGCCAAGGCTCGTGGGGTATTGGACCGCTTTGAACGAGAGGAACAGGCGTTTTTCGAGCGCGTGCGTCGGGCTTATCTCGAGCGAGCCGCGGCGTTTCCGGATCGCTATGTGGTTGTTGACGCAGCACAAGCACTTAGCGAGGTCCAAAAATCTTTGGAGGCGGTGATGACAAACTGGTCGGTCGGTGCCTGAATCATCGGAACTCGCATCCGACCTGCATGCCAGCACACCGCCATGGCTCTCAGTTCATCTGCGGGAGTGGATCTCCGGCGTGGGTGATAAAGGTCACGCCTACCTCGTGGTCAGTGAAGATGCCTGGGAAGCTTCGCTGTTTGCACAACAACTGGCGATGCAGCAACTTTGTCATGGCCCTCAGGGCGGGATGCCCTGTGAGCAATGCCAGAGTTGCAAGGCCTTTCTTCAGCATACCCACGGAGATTTTCTTTTACTGGAGGTGCCTGACGGTAAAACCGCGATCGGCATTGATCAGGTCAGAGAGGCCACACGCTTTATGCAGCAAACAGCGCTGTATGGGGCCACCAAGTTGCTGTTGGTTCAGAATGCTGATCTGATGACGCTGGCGGCAGCGAACAGCCTGCTCAAGACGCTAGAAGAGCCGCCCGGTAATGCGCTAGTGCTTCTCTGCAGTGCGGAAGCCTGGCGACTGCCGCCCACGGTCAGATCTCGCTGCCAATTGTTGCGTATGCCTCGAGTTGAAAAAGACCGAGCACTAGAGTGGTTGCGCTCAGAGATACAGGTCACCACCGCAGATGCTGAGCACTTGCTGGACATGGCGCAGGGGCGAGCGGTCGCTGCACGTCTCATGGCAGACTCTGAGAGCCTGGCCTCAAAGGAAGCGCTTGCTGCAAGCTTTCCGATGCTTGGTCAGCAACAAGGTGGCCCACCAGCGGCTTGGTCAGGCGTCGAGGTCAGCGTGCTGCTATCGGAATTGCTCGTTTGGGTTGAGGGTCAGGTGCGCCAGATCGATACGGATCGCTTTTCTCATCGCGCGCAAAGCTGGCTGTTGCTGCATCGTTGCGTGGCGGAACTGTCATTCAGGGTCAAACAGGGCGCGACGCCCGGTAAAGATATCGTCATTGCCGAGCTCTTCCGCCTGTGCCGCAGCCGCGAGCACCCAGCCTTCGCTGATATTGGCCGGCGATTTTTATCGAACCTTGGAAAAGTAAGTAAGGGCAGTTAGGGTGGCGCCGTGAGTAGCAGTGATCAACAAGCGGTCCTGACACTGACGATTAAGGACAAAAGCGCTCTTCATCGCGCTTTTATGTCTATGTCTTTTCTTCAAAACGGTGGTCTGTTCGTGCCAGCGAGGGGTTTGTATCGGCTTGGAGATGACGTTTTTCTGTTGCTCACTCTGATGGACGAGCCGGAAAAACTTCCAGTAACCGGTGGCGTCGTGTGGATTACCCTGGAAGGTGCTCCGGGCAACCGGCAGGCAGGTATCGGCACTGCGTTTTCAGGCGAAGATGTCGCCATCACCTCCAAAATTGAAGATTATCTGGCGGGCTCACTGACCTCGGAGCAAGTTACCCACACGCTCTGACATACCGATGCATCATGCATGCGTAATGCATAAAAAGCGGGCCCCGAGGGGCCCGTAGTCATAGACTTTTAGGAGTGGTGTGCTCGCGGGCACATCTGCGAACACACAGCTCGGGCACTTGGGATACCCGATGTCGTCAGGCTTCTTGAGGGGCACTGCGACCCAGTTATTATGACGGAAGTGCGGAATTAATCCAGTGGCGCTGCGGCTTTTCTTATCTCAATGCGTCATATTACCTTGTTCGCTAAGGTTATACGCAGTATCTGCTTAATAAGATGTTTATAAGCTATTGTTTTTAATTATATAAAAATTATCGTATTGGTTCGAGTGGTTTCTAGCTTTAGCTTAGGTATTTCAGGTGGTCCTGACGAATATTCTGGGTTGATCCCGTCGTCCGAAATCGTTGTAAACACAGGCTTTTTGTGACAATATCGCGCGCCTCGTTGGTGGCTCTGGCTCGGTGTTTCCTGCGTTTTGTGCGGAAGTGGCGGAATTGGTAGACGCGCTGGATTTAGGTTCCAGTGTCTTATGACGTGAGAGTTCAAGTCTCTCCTTCCGCACCAAATTCCCCATACCGCTGCCTGATGCCCCGTGTTGAACGGGGTAGAGCGCCACTGCAAAAAACGGTATCGATACCCTTAAACCTTGCATTTTTCAGGAGCACAAACATGCGGGTCTCCATAGAAACAACGTCCGGGTTGGAGCGGCGACTGACCGTCGGTGTGCCAGCTGATCGGGTGGATACCGCCGTCGACAAGCGGCTTCAGGAGGCGGCCCGCAATGTGCGGTTGCCGGGTTTCCGTCCGGGCAAAGTCCCCATGCGTGTCATGCAACAGCGATTTGGCGCTGGTGTCAGACAAGAGGTGCTCGGTGAGGTGATCAGTCAGTCGTTTCAGGAGGCGGTGGTCTCTGAAAATCTGCGACCTGCCGGGCAGCCCAATATCGAAGCGCGCAAAATGGACGCGGGACAAGACGTAGAGTACACCGCCACCTTTGAGGTATTTCCCACCGTTGAAGTCAGTGCAATCGACGACTTGTCCATCGAGAAGCCTGTTGCGGAGGTGACAGACGCGGACATAGACGACATTGTGGAAGTTTTCCGCAAGCAACAGGGCAAGTTGGTTACTGCTGAGCGAGCTGCGGCAGAGGGCGACACGGTGTTAATTGATTTTGAGGGTTTTCGCGATGGCGAGGCCTTTGAGGGCGGTTCCGGTGAGGACACCTCACTAGAATTGGGCTCTGGCCGGATGATTCCTGGATTTGAGGACGGCTTAATCGGCACGAGCGCTGGCGAAGAAAAACTGCTGCAACTGACCTTCCCAGAGGACTATCAGGCGGAAGATCTTGCCGGTGCTGCTGTGGAATTCAAGGTCCACGTCAAGGAAGTGCAGGAATTGGAGTTGGCGCCGGTTGATGACGCGCTGTTTGCACAGTATGGCCTTGAAGACGGCACGGAGGAAAGTTTTCGAGCCGAGGTGAAGCAGAATATGGAGCGTGAGCTGCGAAACGCCATCGAGGCATCAGTGAAGACGCAGGTCATGGATGCCATTGTGGCTGCCCATGCTGATCTGGACTTGCCCGCGTCCCTTATCGCTCAAGAAGTCAATGCCATGCGGCAGCAAATGTTTCAGCAGTTCGGCGGTGCCGCGCCTCAGGAGATGGATCTTGCATCAATACTGCCCGATGAAATGTTCGCCGATCAGGCTGAACGGCGTGTCAAGCTGGGCCTCGTTGTGGCAGAAATGATCAGCCAGTTTGAGTTAACGGCGGAGCCCGCTAAGGTACGTGAGGCGATAGAGGATATCGCGTCGACCTACCAAGACCCTGAGGAAGTGATCAACTGGTACTACTCGGAGAATGAGCAATTGGCGGGTATCGAGTCACGTGTGTTGGAGGATTCGGTGGTAGAGAAACTGCTGTCCGCCGCAGCTATCGCAGAGGTGGAGTGCAGTTATCAGGATGCGTTAGCCAAGGCACGTCCGGCGTCGCCCGCGTAATAGACATCAAAAAGGAATAAGCATGGAACAGACAGATTTCGATCGGGACCCCCAAGCGCTCGGCTTGGTGCCGATGGTGATCGAGCAGACGTCTCGCGGGGAACGCTCCTTTGACATTTACTCTCGGCTTTTAAAGGAGCGAGTAATCTTTATCGTGGGTGCGATCGAGGACCACATGGCGAACCTGATCGTCGCACAGCTGCTATTCCTTGAATCTGAGAATCCCGACAAGGACGTGCATCTGTACATCAATAGCCCAGGTGGCTCGGTCACTGCGGGGCTGTCGATTTACGACACGATGCGCTTCATTAAGCCGGATGTCAGTACTATGTGCATCGGACAGGCGGCGTCTATGGGTGCCTTTTTACTGAGTGGGGGTACGAGAGGTAAGCGCTACATACTGCCCAATGCGCGTACCATGATCCATCAGCCCAGCGGGGGTGCCCAGGGGCAGGCCACAGACATTGAAATTCAGGCTAAGGAGATTTTGTTTCTCCGGGAGCGCCTTAATAAGCTGCTAGCTGATCATACGGGCCAATCGATGGATGTGATTGAGCGCGACACCGAGCGGGATCGCTTTATGAGCGCAGAGCAGAGCGTGGAATACGGCCTAGTTGATGAGGTCATCACGAGTCGTTAGGGGGTCACAGCAGCACGCACCCTGACTTGCAAAGTCCCCTGAAACGTATCAAGGTTAACCGCAGATAGCGCGATTATCAGGACACCCCATGACGGACGAAAACACCTCCGGCGACAATGGCAAACTGCTTTACTGCTCATTCTGTGGCAAGAGCCAGAATGAGGTGCGCAAGCTGATTGCGGGCCCGTCCGTGTTTATATGCGACGAGTGTGTTGATCTCTGCAACGACATCATCCGCGAGGAAATTCAGGAGGCAGGTACCGAGGACGAGAGTGCAAAGCTGCCTATCCCTGCGGAAATTAACGAGATTCTCAACCAGTATGTGATTGGTCAGCAGAAGGCCAAACGTGTACTCGCGGTGGCTGTATACAACCACTATAAGCGGTTACGCAGCGCTCCATCTTCATCTCACGGCTCGGAAGATGTCGAGCTCAGCAAGTCCAACATCCTGCTCGTGGGTCCTACGGGCTCGGGCAAGACGTTACTTGCTGAGACATTGGCAAGGCTGTTGGACGTGCCCTTTACGATCGCCGATGCCACCACGCTGACGGAAGCGGGATACGTCGGGGAAGATGTTGAAAATATTATCCAAAAACTGCTCCAGAAGTGCGACTACGACGTGGATCGCGCTCAGATGGGAATCGTGTACATCGACGAAATCGACAAAATTTCCAGGAAATCGGATAACCCGTCGATTACGCGAGATGTGTCGGGCGAGGGCGTGCAACAGGCACTGCTCAAGTTGATTGAAGGCACCGTGGCTTCAGTGCCACCTCAGGGCGGTCGCAAGCATCCGCAGCAGGAGTTTCTGCAGGTCGATACCAGCAATATTCTGTTCATTTGTGGTGGTGCGTTCGCGGGTCTTGATAAAGTCATTCGCAACCGTTCTGAAAAGGGTGGTATAGGCTTCAGTGCAGAGGTCAAAAGCAAGGGTGAGACTCGTAACTTCGGTGAGACACTCTCTGACCTGCAGCCAGAGGATTTGGTGCAGTACGGTTTGATTCCAGAATTTGTAGGAAGACTGCCCATTATCGCTACGCTGGAGGAGCTAGACGCCGAGGCGCTGATCAGGATCCTCACGGAGCCGCGCAACGCGCTGACCAAGCAATACGCCAAGATGTTTGAGATGGAAGGTGTGGAAATCGACTTCCGAGAGGACGGCCTTCAGGCTGTCGCCGAGCGTGCCATGGAGCGCAAGACCGGCGCGAGGGGTCTCCGATCGATTCTCGAGGGCATTCTGCTGGAGTCCATGTACACTATTCCCTCTACTCCCGATGTCGCAAAAATTGTTGTCGACGAATCAGTCGTCAAGGGCGATTCAGAACCGCTCTTGGTCTACGAGACTCCCAGTGCCGCTGCGGCCGGCGCGGAAGAATAGCAAGTTTGTGCCGCTCGTTCGGGCGGCTTCATCAATCCATCTTTACCCGTTATGGGTACTTATTTATGCCCGGAGGCCTTTAAAAGGCCGCACCGAGCCCCCATATTGGCAGAATGAAAGGAGTAAACGATGACTGATCAAGATCACCAATTGCCCTTACTACCTCTGCGTGACGTGGTGGTATACCCCCACATGGTGCTGCCATTATTTGTCGGGCGGGAGCGATCTATCGAAGCCTTGGAGCATGCCATGCTCGACAACAAGCAGGTGCTGCTGGTGGCTCAGCGTAACGCGTCTGATGATCAGCCAGGCGTAGACGACCTGTATCAGGTCGGCACTGTGTCCAACATCCTTCAATTACTTAAGTTGCCCGACGGTACGATTAAGGTGTTAGTAGAGGGCAGTTATCGTGCGGCGGTCTTGGCCATTGACGACGATGAGCAATTTGCCGTGGCGTCGGTCAGACAGATTGAAGCCGACCCCATTTCCGAGCGCGACGCCGCCTCGTTGATTAAGGCGACGGTAGAGCAATTTGAGAAGTACGTCGGCCTGAGCAAAAAAGTGCCTGCCGAGGTGCTGACGTCCCTTTCTGGTATCGATGAACCGGGTCGCCTCGCCGACACAATCTCGGCCCATATGGGTGTTGACCTAGAGGAGAAGCAGCGCATTCTGGAAATCGCCGACGTGCGAGGACGCCTCGAGCATCTCCAATCTCTGATGGACGCGGAAATTGACCTGTTTCAAGTCGAGAAGCGCATCCGTGGTCGAGTCAAAAAGCAGATGGAAAAGAGCCAACGCGAGTACTACCTCAACGAGCAAATGAAGGCGATTCAAAAAGAGCTCGGTGAAATGGATGATGCGCCGAATGAAGTCGATGACCTACAGAATAAGATCAATGAGGCCCGCATGCCTGAGGAGGCGTTAGACAAGGCCAATGCTGAGCTGAGCAAGCTCAAGATGATGTCACCGATGTCGGCCGAGGCGTCTGTCGTGCGGGGTTACCTCGACTGGATGGTAAGTATCCCGTGGTTCAAGCGCAGCAAAGTCCGCCATGACCTAAAGCGGGCGCAGACTGTGTTGGACGAGGATCACTTTGGGCTCGAGGAAGTAAAGGAGCGCATTCTCGAGTACCTAGCCGTTCAGAAACGCGTGCGAAAATTGAAGGGTCCCGTGCTCTGCCTCGTTGGGCCGCCTGGCGTTGGTAAAACCTCTCTGGGTGAATCAATTGCCCGCTCAACGAACCGAAAATTCATCAGAATGGCATTGGGCGGTGTTCGCGATGAAGCAGAAATCAGAGGCCATCGACGAACCTACATAGGCTCCATGCCCGGTAAGTTATTACAAAAGATGTCGAAGGCCGGCGTGAGAAACCCGCTTTTCCTGCTGGATGAGATTGACAAGATGGGGATGGATCACCGAGGGGATCCCGCTTCAGCCATGCTAGAAGTGCTCGACCCCGAACAGAATCACGCATTTAACGACCACTATCTCGAGGTCGACTACGATCTCTCGGATGTGATGTTTGTCTGCACTTCCAACACGATGAATATTCCCGGGCCGTTACTGGACAGGATGGAGGTGATTCGCATCCCGGGCTACACAGAGGATGAGAAGCTCAATATCGCCCAGAAATATCTGATACCCAAGCAGACCAAGCTGAATGGGCTCAAGCCTGACGAGATTGACCTCTCGGAAGAAGCTTGCCTGGACATTATCCGTTATTACACTCGCGAAGCGGGAGTAAGGGCATTGGAGCGCCAGATTGCCAAAGTGTGCCGCAAGATGGTCAAAGCTTTTGCTCTGGGTGAACGAGAGTCGGGGCAGACAATCAGCCCGGAATCCCTGCCGGACATTCTTGGCGTGCGGAAATTCAACTTTGGCACAGCCGAGCAGGAAAACAAGGTTGGTCAGGTCACGGGCTTGGCCTGGACGTCTGTGGGCGGTGAGCTCCTGACGGTTGAGGTCGCGTCGACACGCGGTAAAGGCCGGGTAGTGAAAACGGGTTCTCTGGGTGACGTCATGCAGGAGTCGATCCAGGCTGCGAACACAGTGGTTAGAGCCAAGTCGCAAACCTTGGGGATTCCTGCGCGCTTTCATGACACGCGCGACATGCATATTCACGTCCCCGAGGGTGCTACACCCAAGGATGGCCCCAGCGCAGGCATTGCGATGTGCACTGCACTGGTGAGTAGTTTCACGGAGATACCTGTGCGAGCTGACGTCGCCATGACGGGCGAAATCACACTCCGCGGAGAGGTTCTCCCCATTGGGGGTTTGAAGGAAAAGCTCCTGGCAGCTCGTCGCGGGGGTATCGGCACGGTCGTGATTCCCCACGAAAACGAGCGGGATCTTCAGGAAGTGCCGAATAACATTAAGGAAAATCTGGATATCCGGCCGGTCAAGTGGATCGATGAAGTGCTGGCGATCGCACTCGAGCGCCTGCCCGAGCCGCTTGACCATGACGCCTATCTCGCAGGTTCTGAAAGTATCGGGCAGAGCGAAGGAACAGGGCAGGAATCCGAAGGCGCTAATCGGCCCAGATCCCACTGATTTCAAGCGTTTCAGCGTTGACCGCACCCAATGGCAGGAGTAGGCTATCAACAGGCTCTGAGATACGTGCCAGTGAACATTCAGCTCAAAACACTCGAGGGGTAACAACGTGAACAAAAATGACTTGATCGACGCCATCGCCGCAGACGCGGATCTTTCCAAGGCTTCTGCCGGTCGCGCACTTGATGCAGCGATTGGTGCGATTACTGATGCGCTGGCTAAAGGCGGCAGTGTATCGCTTGTAGGCTTTGGCACTTTCTCCGTGAAAGCGCGAGCAGCACGTCAGGGACGCAATCCGCGCACGGGTGAGACTATCCAGATCGCGGCCTCGAACACGCCTGGGTTCAAAGCAGGTAAGGCGCTTAAGGATGCCGTCAATAAGTAACTGAACCTGTTATGCCGTCTTGGGGCGGCTGCGAGGAAGGCGCCATTGTGC
>Ga0163109_10003030_pt1 | contig 12866 bp, 12 predicted proteins | sample CRUFie1St13metaG_FD_108704 | JGI IMG/M metagenome (GOLD analysis project Ga0163109, IMG submission 108704) | Marine microbial communities from the Costa Rica Dome - CRUD Field 142mm St13 metaG | ecosystem: Environmental > Aquatic > Marine > Oceanic > Photic zone | place: Costa Rica: the Eastern... | reverse complement strand
GGATGCGACCACCCTATGGCGAAAAGCTGGTTAAATTTGCCCGCTCGCAGCTGAAGTAGGGGCTGAAAATTCCTTATCTAGGGTGCTACAGGATTTGCCTGTAGCAATGTGGGCTTTGTTGGTGTTTTGACAGCGGTATGTTGCAGCTCTCCCAGATTCAGCTAGCGCCCGGTGCGGAAGTGTTCGAGCATGATTTTCGTGCGGGAACGCTGACCGTCGTATTGGGACGTAATCGATCAGGCAAGACCAACCTGTGTCGCCTTATCGCCGGCTTGGCTTGCTCAGCCACGGGGCGGGTAGTCTTGAACGATCAGGACTTGAGTGGCTTGCGTCCCCAGTCTCGCTCTGTCGCGGTGGTATTCCAGGCGTTTGTTAACTATCCGAACTGGACCGTGGCAGAAAATATTACCTCACCTATGCGCGCTCAGGGCGTGTCCCGTCGCGATCGCGAGGCCAGGGCCAAGCAGCTGGCTGAGGTGCTTGGTCTAGAGGCGCTTTTGCAACGCTTGCCTAACGAGCTATCGGGCGGGCAGCAGCAGCGCTTGGCGATAGCTCGCGCCATGGCTCAGCAGGCACAGGTGCTGGTGTTGGACGAACCGTTGGTAAACCTTGATTACAAACTGCGCGAGACACTGGTGCTGGAGCTGCAAAGTCTGTTGCAGCAAAGCGGCACCACGGTGATTTATACCTCCACGGATCCCAAAGATGCATTTGCCCTAGGAGACGAGGTGGTGCTATTGGACGAGCACATGAAGTTACAGTCGGGTACGCCGCTTGAAGTGTACAGGCACCCACAGAGCTTTGTCGCCGCTGATCTTATGAGTGATCCGGGTGTTAACCCATTCACTACTAAGGCGACCATGGTCGCTGCAGCGCGGCAAGCGGCTGTGCGCCCCGAACATGTTTATTTGGCGAGTTCGCCCCCTGCTGGCGAGGTGAGCGAGTTTCAAATGCAGGTGTTGGGCCTAGAGACCAGTGGCGACGAGACATTTATTCACGGTGCGGTGGAGACTAAGCGCTGGGTGGTGCGATGTCCGGGCATGGTGCAGGTGAGCGCTGGTCAGACCCTCCCAGTTATTGTTCGAAATGACGACATTATGCGGTTTGGGGTTATCTGAGCATGGCCGCAATTCAACTTGAGGAACTGTCTTTTCGCTATCCCGGTGCCGAGGCGGATACGCTCGCACCGTTATCGCTAAGCGTGGCGGATGGCACGGCATTCGCTTTGTTGGGTGCGTCGGGTGCTGGTAAAACTACCTTGTTAAACCTGTTATCGGGGCTGCTGACGCCTTCCTCGGGGCGTGTTTTGTTCGACGCTGATGACGTGTCTGATCTGGCTGGACGACAACGTAATGTGGCCCAAGTATTTCAGTTTCCGGTCCTATATGAATCTATGTCTGTGGCCGAGAACCTGGCCTTTCCTTTACGTGCCCGTAAGTTTGATCCGTTATGGATTGACGAGCGGGTTCAGCGCATAGCGGCTGATTTAGAAATTACTCAGCAATTGCCGCTTGTGGCATCCCAGTTGTCATTGTTTCAGAAGCAGCTGGTCGCGATTGGCCGCGCATTAGTTCGCCCGGATGTTTCGGTTGTGCTGCTGGATGAACCGTTGACCGCCGTGGAGCCAAGAATGAAATGGCGGTTGCGCCAGACTTTGCGTCGGGTGCAGGAAGAACTTGGGGTGACCATGATTTACGTTACCCATGATCAGACTGAGGCGCTGACTTTCGCTGATCAAGTGGCGGTTATGGCAGAGGGCGGTTTGCTCCAGGTCGGGACGCCAGAACAGATCTACACTACGCCGTCGTGCGAGTTTGTTGGCTATTTTATTGGTAGTCCGGGTATGAACTTTGTGGATGCTGAGCAACTGGCGCCTTCATTATCGTTGCTGGCGGGGACGCAGCGCGTGGGTTTTAGGCCCGAGTGGGCGCAACTGCAGGCGCAAGATGCAGGCCAATTGAGAGGGGTTGTAAAGTCAATTCAGCTTGCCGGCACCGAGTATGGTGCAGCAACCGGGGTTGTGCGCTTACAGACTGCTGCGGGTCAAATCGCTGTGCGTGGTCAGTTGGACGTAACTGTTGGTCAGAGCGTTGGTATCCATCTGGCGCGGCATCTATGTTTTTCTGCCCAAGGGCAATTGTTGCTGGAAGATTATGAATAAACCCTACAACAATAAAGCTTGGTTAGGTGTTCTGCCGGTGTTGCTGATCGTCGCCTTCAGTGGTGTGGTGCCGCTGATGACGGTGGTCAATTACTCTGTACAAGATATTTTAGATTTCAATTCCAGATTCTTTGTGGGGTTTCAGTGGTACAGCGAAACACTTCAGGATCCGCGCTTTATTGATGCGTTTTTGCGCCAACTCGGGTTCAGTGCCAGCGTGCTTATTATTGAAATTCCGTTGGGCTTAATGCTGGCGCGAGGCATGCCGCGTGACGGTCTAAGTGCGTCGCTGTTACTGGTGCTGTTGGCGATACCGCTGCTGATTCCTTGGAACGTGGTGGGCACCATCTGGCAGCTATACGCCCGCGCGGATATTGGTCTGCTAGGGGTCACGCTAAACGCCCTTGGGATTAGTTTTAACTATACCGCAGATCCGCTGCATGCCTGGTTAACCTTATTGGCAATGGACATTTGGCACTGGACTTCGTTAGTTGCGTTGCTGGCTTTTGCTGGACTCACGTCGGTACCCGCACCCTACTATCAGGCTGCAGAGTTGGACGGTGCCAGTAAGTGGCAAGTGTTCCGTTATGTGGAGTTGCCGAGATTGAAGGGGGTGCTGGTTATTGCGGTGCTGCTGCGGCTTATGGACAGCTTTATGATCTATACCGAACCGTTTGTGCTAACCGGTGGCGGCCCTGGCAATGCGACTACGTTTTTGAGTCAACATCTTGCCACTATGGCGGTAGGACAATTTGATCTTGGTCCAGCAGCGGCTTTCTCGGTGATTTATTTCTTATTTATCCTGTTGTTCTGCTGGATCTTCTACAGCAGCGTGGTGCGTGAACATGACTAGCGGGCATGCTCGGCCATGGTTGAGCGCGAGTCGCTGGCTCTTGGTCGGCTATTGTATTTATTTGCTGCTGCCCCTTTATTGGTTGGCCAGTATTGCGTTGCAGAGCAACGCCGATATTACTGGTGAATTTGCTCTGCTGCCGGAAAATCCCACCTTGGCCAACTTCGCTGAGATCTGGCGCAACCCGGTATGGTTTTCCGCCTTCGTTAATTCCTTGAATTACGTGGTGTTAAATACGCTAATTTCTATTTTGGTCGCGGTGCCGGCAGCCTATGTGTTTTCGCGCTATCGCTTCCTCGGTGATCGTCAATTGTTCTTCTGGCTGTTGACCAATCGCATGGCGCCGCCGGCGGTGTTTTTGCTGCCGTTTTTTCAACTCTATTCTGCAGTAGGCCTTTTTGATACGCCGCTTGCCGTTGCATTGGCACACTGTCTGTTCACGGTGCCTTTGTCCGTCTGGATCCTCGAGGGCTTTATGTCTGGAGTGCCCACAGAATTGGATGATATGGCTCGTATCGATGGGCACAGTTTCAGCTTTTTCTTCTTGCGGATTTTTGTGCCGGTCAATCGCGGTGCAATCGGAGTCACATTGTTCTTTTGTTTCATGTTCAGTTGGGTCGAACTGCTGCTGGCGCGAACACTTACGGGCAGTGAGGCGAAACCGATCGTAGTGACCATGACCCGCACGGTAAGCGCCTCAGGTTTAGATTGGGGCGTGCTTGCAGCAGCCGGTGTGCTCACGGTAATACCGGGGATTATTGTCGTGTGGTTCGTGCGTAAGCATTTAGTTAAAGGTTTTGCGCTGGGGCGTGTGTCGTGACTTGGATGGCCTGGACGACACCAACCGCCTTATTCTTCAGCAGTATTGCCTTGGCGCTGTGTGTGATGACGATAATTGAATTGCGTTGGCCGACGACTAAGCGCCGCGGTTTTTTGCCGCTGGCGACGACCCGTGGCGATCGTTTTTTTATTAGCTTGTTGAGCGCGGCTTTTATTCACCTGCTGTTCTTAGGCTTTATGGCCGGTGCTCTGGTTTGGGCGAGCGGCTTATCGATATGTTGGGCGCTATTAGTGTTGTGGCGCGGTTAGCACCTATACTGGGTGCGCTTATGACAATGAGGGAAGGTAGATGTTGAGAACAGTATTAGTTCTGATTTTGGCTGGGACTCTAGTGGCGTGTGGGGACAATGGCGCCCAACCTAATCAACCTGACATGGACTATGCAGGCAACGCTCAACGTTGGATTGCTGATGAATTTCAGCCCTCAACTTTGTCCGAAGCCGAGCAGACAGCAGAAATGGCTTGGTTTACCGCAGCTTCTGAACCCTATCGTGGCATGACAATTAATGTGGTGTCAGAAACACTGACCACGCATGAGTACGAAAGCGAAACTCTAGCGCGCGCATTTTTTGACATTACCGGCATTCGAGTGAACCACGACCTGATTCAAGAAGGTGATGTGATTGAGAAATTACAAACCCAAATGCAGTCAGGTGAAAACGTCTACGACGCCTATGTTAACGACTCGGACCTGATCGGTACGCACTCTCGCTATGGCTATGTCATTGCGCTCAGCGATTTTATGACCGGTGATGGTCAGGCTGTAACGTCACCGACATTAGACCTCGATGACTTTATTGGCATCAGTTTTACCACTGGACCAGACGGGAAAATTTATCAATTACCGGATCAGCAGTTCGCCAATCTGTACTGGTTTCGTTATGACTGGTTTAGTAATCCGGAAATTCAAGCACAGTTTGAACAACAGTATGGCTACGCCCTAGGTGTACCTATTAATTGGTCAGCTTATGAGGACATCGCGGAGTTTTTCACCAACCATGTGCAGCAGATCGATGGTCAGACAATTTATGGGCACATGGACTATGGCAAAAAAGACCCATCCCTAGGGTGGCGATTTACTGATGCCTGGTTGTCGATGGCGGGGGCGGGCGATGCCGGTATCCCCAATGGCTTACCGGTTGACGAATGGGGTATTCGAGTTGAGAACTGCCGCCCTGTCGGGTCATCGGTCAGTCGTGGTGGTGCAGCTAACGGGCCTGCAGCCGTGTATGCGTTGCAGAAGTACATCGATTGGCTGAAACAATACGCACCGCCTCAGGCAGGTGGCATGACATTTTCTGAAGCGGGTCCGGTTCCTGCCCAAGGACAGATTGCACAGCAAATTTTTTGGTACACCACATTTACCGCGGACATGATTAAAGAGGGACTTGCGGTGGTCAATGCAGACGGCACGCCGAAGTGGCGTATGGCACCGTCGCCCCATGGGCCATATTGGAGCGAGGGTATGAAACTCGGTTATCAGGACACTGGCGCATGGACATTACTTAAAAGTACGCCGTTAGCCCGCCGTCAAGCGGCTTGGCTGTATGCCCAATTTGTCACCGCAAAGACGGTATCGTTGAAGAAAACCCTCGTCGGGCTGACGCCCATTCGAGATTCGGATATTCGCTCTCAAGCGATGACGGATATGGCCCCGCGCTTGGGTGGCTTGGTCGAATTTTATCGCAGTCCTGCTCGCACTGCGTGGACGCCTACAGGAACCAACGTGCCAGACTATCCAAAATTGGCGCAATTGTGGTGGGCTAATGTGGCGAACGCGGTGAGCGGAGAAAGTTCTGCACAAGCAGCGATGGACAGCCTTGCCGAGCAACAAGATAAAGTGTTGGCGCGGTTGCAGCGCCACGGCGTACAAGGGGAGTGCGGCCCGCAGTTGAACGAGCCGCGCGATCCAGCATATTGGCTAGGCCAACCGGGCGCGCCGAAGCCCAAGCTTGCGGACGAAAAGCCTCAGGGTAAGACCGTCGCTTATGATGAGCTTATTAAATCCTGGCAGAGTGACTAACTGTCCACGTCTTTAAAGAAATCGATATCCCGGTCCTCGCCTTCGGGGACCGGCACTTCGACGATACGCTCGTCAACATCATCAAACTCCAAACGTAATGCCCGAGTCATCGTTGCGTGCATCTCGTAGGTACAAACGATATAGGTGAGTTCAATTATCTGCACCTCGGTCAGGTGCTGTTGCAGGGCCGCAAAGGTACCATCCGCAACCCTGCCGCCCTGCAGAACTAAGTCGTCGGTATAAGCCAGCACTGCGCGCTCTAGGGCGTCAAATTCGCTGCTCGAAGACCAGTGAGGAATCGCTTCGATCTGTGCCTCGGTAAATTTTGCCGCACGCAATGCTTTGCAGTGTTGGGAAAAAACAAATTGGCTACCGCGAGCAAACCCTGCCCGTGCCTGTCCAAGTTCTCGCAAACGGGGTGAAATTTTGCGCTTACGATCGCGATAGAACTGAAATCCGGCAACCATGTGATGCAGGCAGTCAGGCACCTGAGCAAATACCGTCCACCAGTTGCCAGGGGTTCCAGTGGCGGTTCCGGGCCGCTCTACGGGGTCACGGTCGGCGCCAAATAACGCGTCGTAGAATGGTATGACGCTCGGGTCTGCTTGCGAGCGAGGCACTTGCGTAAGTCTTGGCATTGCACTGTCCATATACTTGTAAGAGGGTCACGATAGAGCAGAAAATTGCAAAGCGGAAGTCCGCAAAGGTTTGCGGCGATCTTCGCAAAGTGCCCGAATCCAAGAGCGCCATAGGCTTTATTGCCATTCTCAGATGCGCAGGTGGGATAGCTTAGTTTCTGTTAACGCAGAGCGTCGCGCGTTGTCGCTTCGGATGCGAAAAAATGAAACTGGCAAGGTTATTCCTGTAGACATGTTCTACATGGTACGGGTTCTCGCTCGTGTGTATCGGGGTTAACATTACTGCATGAATTACGTTCAAGTCGCCATTCCGTTCTTTATTCTAGCGATGCTGTTGGAGTTTCTTTTCGGCGTGGTGCGCAAACGCCAAACCTATCGGCTCAACGATACGGTAAATAGCCTACAGATGGGGGTGCTCAGCAGGCTTGTGGGGGTGCTGCGGCTGGGTTTCTCTGCGGTAGTGTTTACTTGGGTAATGTCGCTATTTGGTGTCACCCAATGGTCGGCTGAGCATTGGTGGCAGTGGGCGCTGGCGTTCATCGGCTACGATTTTTGTTACTACTGGAAGCATCGATTCGGCCATCAGTGGCGGCTTATGTGGGCCTCCCATGCGGCCCATCACCAAAGCGAAGAGTACAACCTGAGTACTGCGTTGCGTCAGACCGGCACCGACTACATTGGCTTTGTGTTTTATCTGCCTATGTATCTGCTGGGCACGCCGGTTGAGGTTATCGTCAGTGTCGGCAGTCTTAACTTGGTGTATCAATTTTGGGTGCATACTGAGCACGTGGGTCGACTCGGTATTTTTGATTACATTTTGGTAACGCCGTCGAATCATCGGGTGCATCATGCGAAAAACCCCAGCTACATCGATAAAAACTATGGCGGTGTGTTTGTGCTTTGGGATCGTCTGTTTGGCACCTTTGCAGACGAGCGTCAGGACGAACCGTGCCGCTATGGCATTACCCATCAGTTGGGCAGCTGGAACCCTATTTGGGCGAATGTTCACGTGTGGTGGGATACGCTGAAGTTGTCGATACGCGCTCGGCGCTGGCGGGACAAATGGTTGGTCTGGTTTAAAGGCCCGGCTTGGCGGCCGGTAGATTTGGCTTTAAGTAGTGATGCCAGCTGGCAACAAGAGAAGTTCGATCCGTCGGCGTCGATATTTGCTAAAGCCTATACCTTTGGGCAGTTTTGGGTTGTCACCTATGCCGCATTGATGCTGCAAGCCGAGCAAGCCAATTTGCCGCGGAGTTTTGTGCTCAGCGCGTTTGTTTTTCTCGTGGCAGCGGTGTGCATTCAAGGTTACTGGTTAGAGGGCCGCAAGGGGGCCTTGCTTTTGGAGTGGGGGCGACTTGGGACATTGCTCGGGGTCACGCTTGGCATGTCGACTCTATGGCCTGGATCCAGCGTGGCTCAGGTTTTGGTTGAACCGCTGTATGTTTATGTTGGTAGTTGTGCTGTGATCTTGCTGCTGAGTTATTTGCTGCCCACGCGGTTCGGCGAAGTTAGAGCAGCGACTCAAGGTATCCAATAAGCATTTCGCACTTGTCTGGTCCGCCGAAGTAGTCGACTTCGTCAGTATCTAAGTTCATTAATGTCGCCCGCAGATCCGCCTGCGCTTTGGGGTAGTCAACTATGGCTGCCAAGGGCTGGAATCGCGTATTTATGGTGAATAACAAGTGCTCGTCACTGTAGCGGCATAAGGTTTCCCGCTCTGAGCGAATGTGCCAAGTCGCTACAGGTGTTTGGGGCAAAGGCTCCTCTACGGGATGCCAGCGCTGGCTATCGCCATGTATGAACCAGTTGATGCGTTCAAACGGTTGTAATAACGGTGCGCGGTTGATGAAGCGCTCGATTGGGTCGCCGATTTTTTCGTTCATACTGATGACTGGCCCATGAATGTGCCGCAAGGGTTTGCCGATTTTACTCTGCAGGTTCCAGTAACTTGGCGAACAAACACAGCCGGCCACAAGTCGTTGCTCACCGGTTGCCTGCATAATGCACAAGTCGTCATCAACGCTCAGAGCCATATTGGCGATTGGGTCGGTGAATTCATCGGCCGCTGTCAGGAATGGACTCAACTCGCGTTGAGCGCCTAGGCCCCCATGCTCTTCGCTCACCGCTACCACGTTGGAATATTGTTGGTTAAGCATTTGCTGCTTGTGTTTCAGCACCGCCGAAGTTATCGGTTGAGTAAACCATTGCTCCAGCGGGATTGGAGAGAGACCTAATCGGTACTTAGGTTTCGCTCCCGCCCATGGCGGCTGTCGCCAAAATTGCTCCACATTTGCGGGTTCAGTCACGGGCCGCCCGCTGACTATTTAGTGACCAGTCATAGTGATACTCGATTGAGCCGGAGTAGTTGCGTAATTGGCCGCTCAGGTCGCTGCGGACTTGGGCTAAGTAGTTAACTAATTCTTTTTCGCTGGCACCAAAGTCTGCTTGGTACCAGTCAAAAATGCTCGAGAGTTTTAGTTTGCCATTTTGCGTAAATGTTAGCCCCCGAGGGTGCTGTAAGTAGCTGCGTTCGGCTGCGGCAAATATGCTCTGAGTGTTGTCTACCGTATAGGCTTGGGTGCCTAGGTTAGGGCAGCTGATACTGGCGCAGTTGACGGCATAGTGAATTCGATGATCGCGCCAGATTGGTCGCAAAATACGGTGTTCAATGTCATTCAGAGTGACGGCGAGGCCTTCGATGGTTGTCTGCTCATCGTCCCAAGGCCCGAAGCTGAATAGCGTCGACTTCATTTGTTTGATGCTGTCCTTGTCCGGATGCTGTAACACCACTCGGACAGTCAACGCATTATATAGATTGATCCAATAGGGTAGTTGTTGTTCGCGGCTCAGTTGGGTTGGCTGCAGCGCGCTCATGTACGTCAGGTAGTCCTCAAGCTGTTGTTTGTCAGCTGCGCTGAAGCCTCTATAGTTCACGCGATTGATGCCATCGGAACTTGCAGCGACGTGTTTGTCCAGAATCGACTGCCAGATTTGATGATCCACTGACGTGTTGGATGCTGGCTGATGAGTCGCCCAGTAGTCCCAAAGATCACCATAAGGTGCTGCTATGGCGCTTGCAGACAACCAGAACAGTGCTATTGCACCGAGTCGGGCCGTGAGTCTAATCATTACGCTAATCCTGCCGAGCCAAGAAAGTCTGCACGCGCAATTTGGCGTTCTCACGGATGTCCATATGAAATACGGGATAATCGAGGCCATGGTAGTTTCCGCCACCAAAGGATCCTCCCTGCTCGCCGAAAACAGTGCCGGTTTGATCTGATATATACAGTACACCGTTCTTGCACTGGGCTTGTAGCATCTGCGGTAGCGGCGCTGCCAGGGGCTCAAAGGTAACGCCTGTGGCGTCTAAGGAGCCGCTGAGTTCCACCTGAAATTGTCCAGAGGCTGGTACCGCACCCTGATGCTGTTGCTTGGTTGCTAGTCCGCCGTTGAGCTCCCAGCTGAGCGGGTTAGTGCATACGTTGCCAATGTTTGCTTCCACCGGCTGATCAATTACGGCTTCGCTGTAGGTATCCCAGTGCACTGCACATCCAAGATCTGTGGCACTGGTGCACAGCCTAATATCCTGCATACCAGCGAAACTTGTCTGGGCGATGCCGCCGCCGATGACGTAGGCGGCGACTAATCGCTTGGCTAGGGGTGTGCCGTCGATCACTTCTGCAAGCAGCCTAGTGCCGTGATGGGTGCCCTGGCTGTGGCTTGCGATAACGAAGGGCCGGCCTTGGCTGTAGTGCTGTAAAAAGTATTGAAATGCGCGTTCGACATCCTGATAAGCGAAGCCTAGCGCTTGTTCCCGGATCTCGTCACCCCGGAAGTAGGCGAAGATATTTGCTTGGCGATACCTTGGCGCGTAAATCTTGCAACAGCTGCTGTAGGCGCTGGCCTGATTTGCCATCATCCACTGAGTATTTTCCTCGGCCTTTGAATTTGGGTCCATGAAATATGTCCAGGTATCCCCGGCCAGATATCCAGTAGGATGAATAAAGAAAACGTCCACTGCTGCGCTGTCCTGCACCGCCGGATCATCCACGCCCAAAGGCATTCGATCTTCAACACCGAGACGTTCTGGCAAGGCGGCCCAGTTAGCGGTGTCTGCATAGTCCGGTGCAGGCGCCACGTCATTCGGGTCAAAGGGCAGGCTTGGGCCGCCAAAAGCCACGGTCCAACCCATGCTAAGTAGCAGGCCGTTGCCAGTGGCGTAGATGGCTCCTAGACCTAGGAGCACTAGGGCGCTAAGACCCAGAGTAATGTTGCGCAATATTTTCATCGGTGGCTCCTTTGTCGCGTAGGGTTAACTTGCCGCGTTGGTTCTTACTGAATCGATCCACTGGTCGACGACTCGTTCGAGAATTGGCAGCGGCATGGCGCCGCCACCAAGCACCGCGTCGTGAAAGCCGCGGATGTCAAATTGGTCGCCCAGTGCAGTTTCAGCTTTGTTTCTCAGTTGTTGGATTTTTAACATACCAATTTTGTAGCTGGTGGCCTGGCCCGGCATGACAATGTAGCGGCGTATTTCTGAGGTAACGCTTTCAAGTGGTTCCGGCGAATTTTGCATGAAATAGTCGATGGCCTGTTGTTCAGTCCAACCTTTGGCGTGCAGACCGGTATCTACGACTAGGCGAATTGCCCGCCAGATTTCGGAGGTCAGTTGACCAAAGCGATTATAGGGATCGACATAGGTTCCTGGTATTTCCTTTGCCAGTACTTCGGAGTACAGGCCCCAGCCTTCGCTATATGCGGTAAATCCCGCCTGGGTGCGAAACTGCGGCACTGCTTCTAACTCTTGGGCGATAGAAATCTGCATGTGATGTCCTGGTAACCCCTCGTGGTAGGCGATCACCTCCAGTTGATTCTTCGGCATAGCATTCATATCCGACAAATGCGCGTAATAAGTGCCGGCTCTAGAGCCATCCGGTGTTCCAGGGTAGTAGTGCTGTGCTGCGCCGTCTTGTTCGCGAAATGCTTCGACCCGTTTAACCACCAAATCAGCTTTTGGCATTAACCCGAAAAACTTTGGAAGTTCCGATTTGATATTTTCAATAGCCGCGGTGGCATCAGTAATGTAGGCCTCACGTCCCGCGTCAGTGTTGGGGTAGTAATTCCATTTTCCGTCCCGTACATGCTCAAAAAACTCGGACAAATCGCCCTCGAATTTGACCTCGTCCATGATGCTCTGCATCTCTTTGCGTAGACGCGCTATTTCGTCCAAGCCGATTTGGTGAATTTCGTCAGCCGTGAGTGAGGTTGTCGTTTGGGTAGCTAGGCGATGTTTGTAGTACGCGGCACCATTGGGTTGGCTACCAACACCGGTGACGATTGCTGGCGCCCGGTCTTTTTGTGTTTCAGCCCAAGCGATGATGCTTTGATACGTGGGCAGGAAGTGTTTTTTTAGGGCGGTTTTAGCATCTTGCATCAAGGCGTCGGCGACCTCCTGACTGATTTTTTGTTGCGTAACTAAGGCTTGCGCTTCTTGTTGGAAATCAGCCCATAGATCACTGTCTTTGGCGGTAGTTTCCGTAAACGGTCGTCCATCGATGATGGCTGACGCTTGGTCAATGACGCCATCGAGTGCAAAGCCCGGTGACACCACGCCCGCGTCAGCACTTTTTTGCGCAGTCTCCAGCATTTCTTCCATACGTGGTGCCACATCTTTAATACGGGCGATGTAAGCTCTAAGATCGCTTTCATCCTCGACCCGGTGGAAATTAATCAAAAAGGTTGGGATAAAACTCTGAATACCGCTCATTTGGTCAAAGCTGAGGCCGTTATAAAAATATTCGGCCGAGGCGGCGGCTTGTTCGTACTGATATATCCAGATGTCGTAAGAAATTTGTTCTGCTGGAGTTAGTGAATCGTAGTCGTACAGCCTGCGTAATTCTTCGACGGTTTGTTTCTTCCATGCCAGTTCTTCAGTAAATGCAGCGTAGGAAAAAGAGCCCAGTTCGTGATTACGCTCTTTGCGACCAAGGAAGCTGAGTTGGATTGGCGAAAACTGCAGTTCTTCCTCGTAACGCGCGTCAAACCATTGGTTCAGGCTCAAGTCTGCAGCAGCAGTTGCTTGGCTCGCTGTGGGCGCCGGCTTGGTGTTGCTATCGCAGCCGCTAAGTAGGCCGATTAATATAACGGTTAGCAGAGTTTTGTTGTGTATTAGGGTAGTCATAAGAAGTTCTCGTGCTTTGCGATGTAAGGCAGCTACGCTGACAGTGATGTTCTAGATGTGCCGCGTTATGGTCTATGAAGGCGCGGTACGGTAACAATAGATCATTGCATTTAAAAGGCGCACTGCTGCCTGTTTGCCGATGTCCAGTATAGGAGTAATGGGTATACCCG
>Ga0163109_10003029_pt1 | contig 12868 bp, 13 predicted proteins | sample CRUFie1St13metaG_FD_108704 | JGI IMG/M metagenome (GOLD analysis project Ga0163109, IMG submission 108704) | Marine microbial communities from the Costa Rica Dome - CRUD Field 142mm St13 metaG | ecosystem: Environmental > Aquatic > Marine > Oceanic > Photic zone | place: Costa Rica: the Eastern... | reverse complement strand
GGACTGACGCTCAGTGCGCCTAGGCGAAAGTAGTCGTGACCCTCGGCGAGGGAATTTTCGTCGATCAATAGAGTCCACTGCTCTGGGGCAACTTGCTCTAGGTCATGGGTTCCAGCCGCTCGATACCAGCGCCGATATTGGTCGCCCTCGGTAAAGCGCCATTGGTAATGAAAGCCGTTGTGGAAATAGGGCACGCTCGCATCATTGTCGCTTTTGCGCGCCTTCAACTCGGCAAACAAAGTGTCCACGAGGGACTGATGCGGGGCCATGCACCGCTCAAAGTAGGCGTTTTCCGCTTGCAGGTAATCGAGTACTTCGGGGTCGGTGACGGTGGGGTAGCCGGGGTCTTGTAGCCAGGCGTATGGATCGGCTGTGACGATGCCGTGGTGGCTGTGCTCATGGTGTTTGCGGTCTGCCTTGGGCGGGTCGCCAAGCGTTGTATGGGTTGTCATAGTATCGATGGGTCTTCTGAAAAAGCAGGTAGAGTAGTGTGCTGGGCGTTAACTTGCACCCTTTCGGCAACGGACTTTTTGATACTCAAAGGAGAAACTCATGGCACATATTCCACCGCTAGATATGGACAGCCATCCCGAACTACAGCCTGCTTTCGCAAGCGCCGCCGCGGCCATGGGGTTTGTTCCCAACAGTACCCGTACCATGGCTCATATGCGGCAATTGCCCTTTGTTTTTTCTGCGCTGTTCGCAACCATAATGGGTGGCGATGCCAAGGCCATTTTCGCAGGACTGCAAGAGGTCATACCCGAGCAAAATGCTGCCGAGGAAAATCTTCCCGCAGAGCTGCTGCAACTCATTGCATATTGCGTCAGCCTAAGTGCGGGCTGTCGCTATTGTCAGGCTCACACCGGCCACAACACCGAGCGCGTCAGTGGCGCCCCGGAACTGCAGGCTGAGCGGCTTGCCCAAGTGCTGAATTATGAAACGGCGACCTGCTTTAGCGCTGCGGAACGAGCCGTGATTGGCTTGGCGTTGGCTGCAGGTCAGGTGCCTAATGCCAGCGACAGCGAGCACTTCGCGCAGTTACGGCCGCACTTTTCCGAGCGCCAGCAGGTACAGATCGTCGCCGTGATCAGTCTGTTTGGCTTTTTGAATCGATGGAACGACACATTGGCTACGACCCTCGAGCAGGCGCCCATTGATTTTGCCGAGCAAACTTTAGCGGCTGGTGGATGGCGCCTATCCAAGCACGGAGCGGAGTAGCCCACGATGTGTGGACGGCTGCACGTATGCGCTGCGGATGTTACTGAACTGCTGCAGGAGTTCGCTGAACTGATCCACCCAGGACCGGATAATCTAAATGCGGCACCTACCGAGGATATTGCGGTACTGGTCGCGGACGCCGATGGTGCCGTGCAATTGCGCTTGATGCGGTGGTGGCTGATACCGAGTTGGGCGCAACAGCCGAGCACTCGCTACAGTATGTTTAATGCTAAGTCCGAAACCGCGGCGACACTGCCGAGTTTCCGTGAGCCGTACAAACGCCAGCGTTGTGTAGTGCCCGTCAGTGGCTTTTACGAGTGGGCGCGCCGGCAGGGACATAAGCAAGCCTATTTTTTACGCAGTGTTGAGAATACCGGGTTACTGCTGGCCGGGCTCTGGGATCGCTGGCAGGGTGTTGATGACGCAGGGCAATCCTACTCCATAGATAGCTTTACCATACTCACCACCGGCGCCAGCCCATCGATGCAGACAGTGCACCATCGGCAACCGGTACTGTTGGATCAGCAACGGGCGAAACGGTGGTTAGACCCCAACATAGCGACAGCGGAGCTGGAGCATTATTTTGCACCGCAACTGGTTACGGCTATTGAAGCGCGGCCGGTGTCGTCATGGGTAAATAACGCTCGCAACAAAGACCCGCGTTGTGCACAAGCAATAGCGGAATCCGTAGTGTTAAATTGAAGCTGGTACAGACCAGTGTTGGAGATGCATTTGATTTTACGTAAGGGGCTTTGGTCAGGGCGCGGCAGTGTGCTTACGGAGGGTGCGAGCCTAGGGCAAAGCATTACGCTTGACGGCGAAGTGGTGGACGAGCTCGATGGTTTGACCATTACAGGCGAGATCAGTGACAGTTATAATCTGCCGGTATCTGTGCGTGTCGCCCCGAACGAGGTGGGAACCTACGTTATTGATGCACGCATAGGCAAAGTTGCACTGGACGGTATCGCTAAGCTCGAAAGCGAGCCTAACCATGCGCTGCTGTGGCATGAGTCGGGTATCTACAGCGCCAGCGTTTCCTTATTCAGTATTGGCGGAGGCTTGGGCTGTCGCGGTTTCTTTCGCGACGCTAAAGGCGCGCTCACCTGGGAGATGCAGATACAACCTAAACAGCAGGCGGTCGGGGGCGCCAATGTGGTGTCATTGGCGCGTCGCCGTCGATAGCCGATTGCGCGCTTCAGACGATCAGATAGGGTCGGACAAGTTGCTCAATCTGTTGGCGCAACGTATGTATCTGAGCTTGTGCGTTGGCACTGTTTAGAATGAAACGACTCAGTGTGGTATTAGTTATACCGGACAGCGTATGCGCCATAAGCTGTACGTCTACCTCGTTTTGCAGGTGGCCCATACCCTTGGCCATGCTCAGTGCTGAGTAGTAATAGCCCTCGCCCGCATGGTCGATGGTTTCGATCAAGTTGGTGGCTTCGCTGGACTGATCAGGCATGGTGAGGCTGGCGGTGATAGTGAGTATCCATTTAACGTCGTCGCGATCGAAACTCTGAAAGCGTAACTGGTTGATCTTGTCTAGGGTGCCGAGCAGGTCGCCGTCATAATGTTTGACGGCGTCGTTAATAGCCGGCCCCGGCCCGACGTAAACCTCCAGCAACATCTCGACTAAAATTGAGGCCTTGGAGGGATAATAGTTGTAGAGCGTTTGATAACTCACGCCGGCCGCGTCTGCTATTTGGCGGGTGGTTATAGCGTCCCACTGGCCTTGTTTGGCGAGATCCCTGGCCGCATTAAGGATTGCCGTTCGGGTGCGGGCCTTATTTTTTTCGCGCAGTGACATAAGTGCAGTGCTGTTCTAAATATTGACTATAATCAAAAGTTTGACTCGATATATTAATCTTGCTTTGGCTCTGTCCGCAAGTTAAGGTTGCGGCAATTTCTAGCAGGGCGATCAGAATAATGGTGTCATCTTGTCTGCGTTTGTTGTTGCTGATCATTGCTGTTTGCACTACCTCAGTTAAAGCAGAGGAAAATTTTGATCCCCTGACCCTGGTCACCTCAGCCGTTGATCAAACCCGCGGGCTAAGCTCCTACTCCGAAATGACGATGTTGATTAAGCGCCCGAGTTGGCAGCGTGAGTCCACACTCTATGCTTGGACTCGGGGCCGTGAAGATGCGCTGATCAGATTCGTGGCTCCCGCCCGCGACGCCGGTAATGCGCTGCTAAAGCAGGGCAACAATATGTGGACCTTCAACCCTAAGTTGAATAAAAGCATCCGTTTACCCGGCGGCATGATGTCGCAAAGCTGGGCCGGCTCGGACTTTTCTTACGACGACATGTCGCGCAGTGATAAATGGATCAAGCACTATCGGCTCGAGCATGTGGCCACTGAAGAAACCGATGGCCTAAAAACCTACACCATCGACGCCATCCCCTTCGACGATGCGCCGGTAGTTTGGGGTAAAGAGCGGTTGCGTATTCGCGAAGACTCAGTGCTGATCGAGGCGATCTACTACGATCAGGATATGCAGCCGCTGCGGCGCATGGTGTCAACAGAAATTGGTGTCTTGGGAGGCCGCACCATGGCCACGACAATACGTATGCTAGATCTTGAAAAGCCTAACAGTTTCACTGAGGTAAGGTATGATGCCATGGATTTCGATGTGGCGCTAGAAGATCGGTTGTTCACGTTATTTTCGCTGCAGTCAAGAAGCCGATAAATCGTGATTGCATTGGCTTGGCGAAACCTCTGGCGGAATAAAACCCGTACCTTGCTGACCGCTTTTGGTATCGCGTTCGCGGTGTTTCTTGTCAGCTTTGCCATGTCCATGCAGGGTGGCAGTTACGATGACATGATCAAAGCCGCGACGCGCTTTTATACCGGCCATGCGCAGATTAACCAGCGCGACTTTGTGACCGATAACAAGTTGGAACAAACCGTTCCCAATGCTTCGGCGCTTCGTGAGCAACTGCAAAATCGCTTCCCGCTTGTTGCCCTGCCGCGGGTGCAGGCCTTCGGCATTGTTTCAAAAGACGAACGCTCCATCGGTGGCATGTTGGTGGGTGTCGACTTTATGGCAGAAGCGGCGCAGTTGGATCTGTTTAAAAAAATCACTGCAGGTGCGTTGCCGCGTTCGCCGGGCGAGGCCTTGGTGGGCGCTGCTATGGCGCGCAATTTGGGGGCGGAGTTAGGCGATGACATTGTTATCTTAGGCTCGGGTCGGCGCGGCGGAGTGGCTGCTATGGCGCTAAGTATTCGTGGGATTCTTGACACCGGCCAAGCTGAATTGGACCGCAGCCTGCTGTTTGCGCCACTCGAGGAAGTGCAGGAGGCGTTTGATCTGGACGACGAGGTGCACAACCTTGTGTTGGTGCTGGAAGACTACTCTCAAGGCACAGTCCTAGCGCAATCGGTAGGTGAGCTGCTAGAGCGAGACCAAAGCTACCGGACTTGGCAACAGCTGCTGCCCGAGGTGGAGCAAGGAATCGAACTGGATCGGGTGTCGGCTGAGATTTTTTATTACATTTTGCTCATCTTGGTCAGCTTTGCAGTTTTGAATACCTTTGTGATGGTGATCTTCGAGCGCACGCGTGAATTTGGCATGCTCATGGCCCTGGGCCTGCGCCCATGGCAGATCATTGGACAAGTGCAATTAGAAGCGTTTTTCCTCGGATTGAGTGGTGCTCTCATAGGGTTAGTGTTGAGTGCAGCTCTGGTGGCGTATCTTTCTGAAGTGGGCATCCCGCTGAGCGCATACGGGGAAGGTGAAGCGGCTGCTAAGCAAGCCTTTGCGAAATTGCAAGCGGGCAGTATTACCCACCTGTACCCTGCTTTTTCGGTTGCGAGTATGGCGACAGCACCCTTGGTGCTTATGGTGGGCACTCAGTTGTCCGCGTTATTTTGTATGTTGCGGGTGCGACGACTCAATCCCGTTACAGCGCTGCGAGTGGAGTAAGCCATGCCATTTAGACTCATCTTGCAACTGAGCGTTCGGAACCTATTTCGCTATCCTCGCCGGAATGGCTTACTGCTCTTAGCGATCGCCTTCGCGCTGGCGGGTGCGACGGTGACCAATTCGCTGATGCGGGGCTGGCAGTACGATATGTTAGATCGTGCCGTTGAGAACTTGGTCGGCCATGTAAAAGTGCAAGCGTCAGAGTACCGGGATGATCCAAACATGGCGCACAGCTTTGCGCTGCCAACAAACTATGAGTCCTCGATCAGCGGTGTTGAAGTGGTGGGTTGGGCGCCGAGAATCAAAGTGCCTGCGGTGATCCTGAGCGAGCGTCAAAGTCGAGGTGTGCAGTTGGTGGGGATCGATCCTACGCGCGAAAATATCTCGTTTTTCTCCGAGCTTGCTTTCGCGGGCGAGACGTTGGCTGATATGGACGACGGCCGCATCGTGATTGGTGCGGAGTTGGCTCGGCAGCTACAGACCGCGGTCGGCCGCAAACTGGTGGTACTGAGCCAGGCGGCTGACGGAAAGAACCGCGAGCGCGGTTTTCGCATTGCCGGTACGTTTGACGCAGACAGTACGTCGCTAGAAAAAGCCTTTGCCTTCACTGGGCTTACCTCAGCTCAAGCCTTTCTCGGTGACAGGTCATCTGACAGTACACCGCCTCTTGTTACCGAAGTGTCTGTACTGTTGGCTGACGAGCTTCGACGTAAAGACGCCGTGGCGGAATTACGCATGGCCTTTCCCGATAAAGATGTCGCCGACTGGCGGGCGCTGCAACCCCAGGCCGCCGAGATGTTCGCTATGGCAGATGCGGCGATCTATGTCATCTTTGTGCTGATGATGGGAGGGCTTGCCTTTGGGCTGGTAAACACGCTTATAGCAGCAGTGATGGAGCGGGTGCGTGAACTGGGCATGCTCCGAGCCCTCGGGATGCCACGGCGTGTGGTGCTGGTGCAGGTGGTTGTAGAGTCCATGCTGATCATGTGCGCAGGCATCGTGCTCGGTTTGATTGCGGGTTGTATTAGTGTTTGGGCGCTAGCGGATGGTATCGATTTAACCGCATTTGCCGAGGGCATAGACGCATTTGGTATGAGCGCGCTGCTCATCCCGGTATTACATTTTGAGGATCTGTGGCTGTTTAGCGGGCTAAGCCTGATTTTGGGATTTATTGCCAGCATTTTTCCGGCGCTGCGTGCTGTGCGCATAACGCCCTTGATGGCGATGAATCGTTAGTCGCGCAACGTACACGAAAGCGAATAGACAAAAGAGTGAGATAAAAATGCAACAACCTGTGGTGTGTTGTCGAGAGGTAAGCCGAATCTATCAGCAAGAGTCCGTGCCGGTGCACGCGTTACGTGGTGTTGACCTAGACGTACAACAGGGCGAATTTGTGAGCTTGGCAGGGCCCTCAGGATCAGGTAAATCGACGTTGCTGAATATTATTGGCGGCCTCGACGAGCTCAGTGGCGGTTCGGTTCAGGTCGGCGGTGTGGAACTGGCCGGTATGAGTCCGGCGAATTTGTCGGCGTTACGACTGCAAAAAATTGGCTTTGTATTTCAAGCCTATAATCTCCTGCCGGTATTATCCGCACTGGAAAATGTTGAATTTATCCTGCAATTGCAGGGAGTGGATAAACAGCAGCGGCGCCAGCGAGCTGAACAGGCGCTCGCAGAGTTGGGTCTTGGAGAACTTGGTGATCGTCGTCCTGGGGAATTGTCGGGTGGTCAGCAACAACGCGTCGCGATCGCTCGAGCCATCGTCACCGAGCCGGTATTACTGGTCGCCGACGAGCCCACGGCAAACTTGGATTCCACGACCACCGAAGAATTGCTAGTGCTTATGAGTAAGCTCAACGCCGACCACGGCATGACCATCATCACCGCAACCCACGACCCTATGGTAATGGCCCATGCAGGGCGCCAAGTGCATCTGTTGGACGGACATATCGACCGCAATGAATAACGCGCTGGGCGGTTTCGCAACAGTTGTTATTGCGGCGGCGCTGAGTGTTGTTACGGCGCAGGTGGTATGGGCCGACGAATACGCCATAGTCGTGGGCAGCTATGGGGATCAAGGTAATGCCGAGCGCGCCCGGACCCGTGCAGAAACACAGTTACGCCAACGCGGAATAAACGCTCCCGTCAGGTTGCTGGCTGTTAATGGACGTACGCGGGTGCTTGTGGCCGCCACGGCACAAAACCGCCAGCGACTGCTGCAACAATTGCGACAGCTCAAATACCCTGACGCGTGGCTACTGACTCTGGCTGGGCAAGCGCGCCCAACCGAAGTCGAAAGAACGCCGCCCAAGCCTGAGGCAAGCCAGACAGCAGCGTTACCGACCAGTCCAGTTCCCAAGGCGACACCGGTGCAGTCCGCAGCGCAGCCACGGCCGGTTCCAAGAGCCCAAACGAAGAAAAAACCGCGGCCTATCGCACAGCCCACGCAGGTGGATGCACGGATTAAAGGTTTTGCCCTGGCGGCAGATTTACCGGGATCGGATTGGCAGCGCATGCAGGTTAGCAACCCCACAACGGATGCCAGCGGTGACTTACGCATCATGTTGAACAAAATCGTTGGACCACTGCAGTTCCAACTGCATCACAGCACGTTATTGCAGGCCGGCGATGCGGTGCAGTGGGGTCAGGCGGCCCTTGGGCAGATAGACCAAGTGGCCACTACCGATGCTGGGCGTCTACTGGACATGACCTGGCAGACCGATGCAGGGGCGCGGCACCAATGGTCGCACCGCATTGATCGTCTGAGCATGCAGTGGCAGCAGGCGGATTGGAGCGTCACCCTTGGTCGTCAAGCCGTCAGTTGGGGCAGTGGTATTGTTTTCCAGCCGTTAGATCCCTTTAATCCCTTCGCTCCCACAGCGGTAGATCGGGACTACAAAAATGGCGACGACCTCGTGCTGGTGGAACGCTTGTTGCCCAATGGCCATGACCTGCAGGTGCTGCATGTGACGCGCCGTGATGAACGCCAGCAAATACGCAGCCGGGTCAGCAGTACCGCGGCCAAGTGGCATGGTTACCTGCGCAATAGTGAATTTGAGCTGATCGTTGCTGATCACTACGACCAAAACTTTGTAGGCCTGAGTGTGCGCCAGCCTGTAGGGCCGGCAGTAATCCGTACAGACCTGGCCTGGCGGGAGGGGCTAGTGAGTGGTGATCGTTGGCGTTTGCTGGGCATTGTTAACGCTGATGTGGCCTTCCCGATCCGTGATCGTATGGCCTACGTGTTCGCAGAATATTTCCATAACGACTTTGGTATGCAGCATATGCCCACTGCCGGAGAGGCGTTGCCGCGCCAGCTGCAAGCCGCATTGCTGCGAGGCGAAGTGTTCAATTTAATGCGCGACTACCTCGCCCTTGGCGCCAGTTATCAGTGGCACCCGTTAGTAACCCAGTCGCTGTCAGTGATCAATAATCTTAGCGATGGCAGCGCACTGCTGCAGGGTCAGGTCTCAGTAGACGCCGCGCAAAATCAACAACTGCAGTTCGGTTATATCGGCGGCTATGCTGATGCAGGCGACGAATTTGCACCACTGCCCGCGGCGATTAGTCCCCAGGGTGAGATCCTTACCCAAGGCGGCAGCGATCGCTATTACCTGCGCTGGGCTTGGTATTTCTGATTCGCTGCCCTAGGTTCCGATTACCGTTGTGTTGGTATTCGGATTTGTTGGGTTAATTTTGCCTCGGGCCTAAAGCTCTATCGGCTTGCCACTTTCATCTGCAGCCGCCACATTGGCTTTTTTCGCGTCGATTAGCTGGGGCACAATCTGATCCAGTTCGTCCATGGTCCATACGCTGCCGCGCTTTTTAAACTGCTTGATGATCTTCGGTTGCTGCATAATTGCGATGCCGCCGCGACCAGTGTGAAAGATCTCGGAAGTGATACCTGCCGAAGCGTCGCTGGCGAGCCAAGCACAGATGGGTGCGATGTGCTGTGGACCACCGCTCTCGATTTCGCTGTCGCCAACATTTTCGCCGCGGTTTTCGCGTAGGGGTATGGTCATGCGGGTTAATGCGCCTGGGGAAATAGTGTTGCTGGTACAGCCATACTTTGCCAATTCTAGAGCCATGACTCTGGAGAAGCCGGCGATGCCAGCCTTGGCCGCCGCATAGTTAGCCTGGCCAAAGTTGCCATACAGACCTGAGACGCTGGAGAAATTAATGATACGACCGCCAGTACGGTTTTCACTGCGGATGTAGTTGGCGAAAGGCCGAGTGCAGCAATAGTGGCCCTTCAGGTGTACGGCGATTACCGCATCCCAGTCGGACTCTTCCATTTTGAAAATGGTGCGGTCGCGCAAAATGCCCGCGTTATTTACCAAGATGTCCATGCCGCCGAAGTTGTCCAGTGCGGTTTGCACCAAGGCCTCGCCACCGCTGACCTCGGCAACGGAATCGGTATTAGAGACAGCCTCGCCGCCGGCGGCACGTATTTCTGCCACGACATCATCAGCAATTTTGCCTGTACCCGTGCCGTCGGTATTACCGCCCAGATCGTTCACAACAACTTTGGCGCCCAAGGATGCCATCAATAAGGCGATTTCTTTGCCAATTCCGCGTCCTGCACCGGTGATTACGGCAACTTTGTCTTCGAGTCTTTGCATGCTCTATGCTCCCCTAGCTTTAACTTTCCCCTACAAAACGGCAACGCTGCCACTCTCAACGTTGCTTGGTCTAACATACCAATACTCGGAGCCGAATTACCACAAGGAATGCGATGACAACTGATACCGTCGACACAGATACCCGTACCGACTACGGCCAACAAACAACGAAGATGGTGAATGAACACTTCGCTAACGGCGGTGCGCGCGGGGTGCTGTTGATGCGCCATTCGGCGCGGGAATTCAATCGTGACATTAATGACCTGCTCAATCCGCTTACCGACCATGGCCGGCAATTGGCTGTAGCCATGGGTGGCGCGTTAACCGCCGACATTCAATTGCGCGGTTACGCCAGTCCGCCGGAACGCTGTGTAGAAACGGCGGAGTTATTACTGCAGGGCGCTGGCTGCACAGCTGCAACCGCACCACAGGTGCGAGCTGTGGAAGCTCTGGGCGTGTTTTATGCCCTCGATCATATGCGTATGTGGAAGGGCATGAGTAGGAGCGCTGGGTTGGAGGATTATTTGACCCGCTGGTTCGCCGGTGAGATTGCCGACGACGTGATGATGCCGCCTGCGTTGGCGGTGGCGATGGTGTTACGGGTGCTGCGTGGCAAGTTAGATGCTCCGGCTCTGGGCGCTCAACCCCAGCTCGATCTCTGTGTTAGCCACGATATGACCGTTTATACCGTTCGTCAGGGTTCTGGCCTAGAGCCTATTGCCGCAGCGCCGGTGGAATTTCTCGACGGGCTTCTTATGTACCGCGAACAGGGACAATTGCTGCTGCGTAGCCAGCATGGAGGTGTTGTCGAGGTGGATGAGCACCTGTTGTCGCCCTGAGTCAGGTGCTTTGTTCGTCCAGTTCAATCCAGCGCTCGGTTACTTCATCCAGTTGGGCTTGGGTGTCCGCGAGCGCTTTCAGCACCGGCTCGGTCTGTTCAAACGGACGCTGAAAGAAATCCGCCGCGGCGGTTTGCTCCTGTAATGTCGCCACCTGTTGCTCGAGCGCTTCGATCTGCTCAGGCAGTTGCTCTAGCTCTCGTTGCAGTTTGTAGCTAAGACGTTTTTTCTGCTGGGTTTTTGGTACTGCCGTTGGGGCTGGGTCGGCGTGCTGGCCGGTTCCGATGCAGGGTCGCTTGTTTGTTGTTGCTCGGCTCCCGGTGCATCGGCAACGCGTAGCGCCCGTCCCCGGGCCTCCCAATCGCTGAAGCCGCCGGGGTAGTCGATGATGTCGCCATGGTCCTCAAAAACTAGGGTGCTGGTAACCACGTTATCCATAAAGGCGCGGTCGTGGGATACCACGATCAGGGTGCCTTGGAATTCCACCAGTTTTTGCTCCAGCACTTCGAGCATTTCAATGTCGAGATCATTGGTGGGTTCGTCGAGCACCAGTAGGTTGTTGGCGCGGGCGAATAGTTTCGCCAGCATCAGTCGATTACACTCGCCGCCGGACAACTTGTGTACCGGTGTGCGTGCCCGCTGTGGCGTGAATAGGAAATTTTTCAGGTAGCCGACAATGTGCCGATCAGCGCCATTAATGGTGACGTGATCTCGACCCTCGGCGACATTCCACGCGACGGTCTGGTCGCGATTCAAGGTCTGTCGTACCTGATCAAAGTAACCTACGCTCAGTTGTGTACCCAGTGTTACATCGCCCTGATCTGGTTGTAATTCACCCAACAAAATTTTCAACAGTGTGGTTTTGCCCACGCCGTTGTTACCCACCAGACCGATTCGATCGCCGCGCATGACTCTAAGACTGAAGTTGCTGAGCAGCGTGTCGTCACCAAAGCTGTGGCTGACGTTTTTTGCTTCCAGCACTTTACGCCCGGATTCTTTTGCGTCAGACACCTCAACTTGGGCGCGGCCTTGTTGCTCAATACGCTTGCTGCGTTCGACGCGCAGCGCCTTAAGGGCGCGCACGCGGCCTTCGTTACGCGTGCGTCGTGCCTTTATACCTTGGCGGATCCACACTTCCTCGTCGGCTAGGCGTTTGTCAAAGAGAGCGTTATGAACTTGCTCCTCTTCCAGTGCTTGTTCTTTTAAGCGCAGGTAGTTGTCATAGTCGCCGGGCCAGCTGATGACCTGGCCACGATCAATTTCAACAATGCGGGTGGCGAGTTTTTGTAAAAATGCACGGTCGTGGGTAATAAAAACCACGCTCCCCGAGAAGCCGCGCACCTCGTGTTCTAGCCATTCGATGGTGGCAATATCTAAGTGGTTGGTGGGTTCGTCCAGTAACAGCAAATCCGGTTTGTTTACCAAAGCCCGTGCTAGGGCCACGCGGCGGCGCCAGCCACCAGATAACTCGGCCATCAAGGCAGAGGCGGGTAGGGCTAATTGGGTGACGATACTCTCGGCCTGTTGCTCTGGTTGCCATCCGCCTAAGGTATCGATTTGCGACTGTAGGTATTCGAGTTTGGCTAAGTCAGCATCGTCAGTGGCGCGAGTACTGAGTTCCGTGTACTCGTCGATTAGGCGGAACTGATCAGCTAACCCTGCGCGTACGCTGTCCATTACTGTGGTGTCGTCTGCAACCGGCAGTTGCTGTGCGAGGCTGCTGATACGTAGCCCGCTTCGAGCTTGTACGGTGCCCTGATCGGCGAGTTGATCGCCACTGAGAATTTTCAGCAGTGTTGATTTGCCCGCGCCGTTTCGCCCAATAAGGCATACGCGTTCATTGCTTTCAATGCTCAGCTGGGCATTGTCCAATAGCGGGGTATCACCAAAGGCGATGGATAAGTTGTCGCAGCGAATAAGACTCATAAGACGGTCAAAGTTAGCAAGCGCCGCAGTATAGCGGTTGCGGGGTTGAATAGGCGCGGCGGGGTAGCTTTACGGACTAGAAGTGTTGCGCCAATGCGCGCTGTAGAACTCGTGTAGCGGATTGCGGCGATACCTGCTCGCAGCTTACGCTGTCGCAGTCTTGGAACTTAGCAAACCCCGGTAGGGCGGCAGCTAATGCCCGGCACACCGAATCAATGTCTGAGTCCTTGCACTGCAAATGCACGCTTTGCAGAGCCAAACGCCGTTGCGCACGATGGGCTTTGCAATCTATCCGGCCCACCAGTTCATCCCGGTACAATAGCGGCAACGCAAAATAGC
>Ga0163109_10003028_pt1 | contig 12868 bp, 10 predicted proteins | sample CRUFie1St13metaG_FD_108704 | JGI IMG/M metagenome (GOLD analysis project Ga0163109, IMG submission 108704) | Marine microbial communities from the Costa Rica Dome - CRUD Field 142mm St13 metaG | ecosystem: Environmental > Aquatic > Marine > Oceanic > Photic zone | place: Costa Rica: the Eastern... | reverse complement strand
TTTCCAATATAAATGTTCTCCTACTTCAACAGCAGCAACCGAAAAAAACATAATCAGATTCTAACTAGACGTTAATAGTAAAAATTTTTTTCTTCCCTATATGTATACTTTTACCTAATTATTAAATTGGGGTACACCTTAGATTAAGTTAAAATTTTTAATTTATAAATTTTTTAAATACAATAATTAATATAATTTTAAAAAAAATAAAACGGTTAATTTTTAATATCCCGAAAAATTGCTTCTTGAAGTTATAGTTAATAAGATTAACGTAATATTCATATTTTTTGTGAATGCTCTGCTAACTGGTAATTTTAAAGATAGAAAAGTTATCACATTACAATTAAAAAAATGAACTTTTTTTAATAAAAACCCAATGCAAGAAACATTCTGAATAGAACTTACAATATTTTAAATTCAATTTTTATTTCTAGAAAAATCTTTGAGATTTAACGAAAACAAAATTTAATTATGGTTACCTTTAATGTAAGTCAAAATTATAATATAATTCAAAACACTAATTAAATTAGTCTATATTCCGATCTTTTGCAAAATAAGCGTTTCTTTAGTTAAAAAATAATTAGCTTAGAAATTGTAATATAAACTTCTTCTTCAAATATTTATTGTCATAATGTATTCTGCTTCGATATGCAGTAGAGTAAATACAAATCTTACAAAATAAATTTTTTCTACACATTCATTGCTTTATTAATAGAAGTGACCATATTTAGTTTTTTACATAGAGACTAAAAGTTTACTTGCGTAAAACGATTTGTTTAATACAATCACTACTTTCCTATTCCTAGATAACATTAATTCTTGTTATCAAATACTTACTTATTATTTTAGTATTCATAAATTAATAACTCTTGAATCCATTTGGACACTAAAAAATAATAAATAGAATTTATCGTTTGAGTTTAAAAGCAATGTTTAACATTTATTATAGATATAATAAATGTTCACGTGTTAATTTATAAAAGTTTCCAATGATTTCAAGGAAGGAACACGGCTCTATACTTTTAAAAGTATATTTTCTTTTTCTTCTTTGTAAAAATTATTCCATTCAAAATTTTACTCCTAGCTAGTTTAGTTAAATACCATAAATTTAATTTAACCATAAGTCTAAACCTAAATTTTATGTTTTTTGAACAAAACGATAACCGATTATTATAACACAAGGAATTATCATAAATGACGGGTAAATATTTTTTCTTTTACATCCATTTATGGTATATACAGATGTAGGGTTTTTCAATTTAAGTGACTTTTACGTTAATTTAAATCAAAATATAACCCGTCAAGTTTAACAAACTACTTGTAAAGATTCTAATTAACTAACTTATTTTTTTAATTAAAAAGACAAAACTGCCTTTTTAATTAACTTTTACGAGAATAATACTCAATTACAAAAAGTTCATTTAATTTTAGTACTATTCATTCCCGATCGATGACACCTAACACTTTAGCCGTTAAGGATTTTTTATCAAAACTTAAGTTCTGCGGTATGTTGGATAGTGCTGAAATTTCTAAATTTTTAGTAATGCACTGCTGTGAAGTTAATGAATTTTTGATTGCAATAATGTCGCCCGGTTGACATTGATAACTTGGAATAGATATACATGAGTTATTCACCATTATATGTTTATGCCTTACAACTTGTCTTGCCGATGCAATTGTTGGGGCCATTCCTAAACGAAAAATTAAATTATCTAGTCGCATTTCCAACAGTTGTAAAAGAATACTTCCTGTTGCACCTCTAATTTTTTTAGCTTGACGCACGTAATTAATTAACTGCTTTTCACTTAATCCGTAATTAAATCGTAGCTTTTGTTTTTCTTCCAAACGTAATGCGTATTGCGTTAGCTTTTTTTTCGTGGCACCGTGTTGACCAGGTCGTTGTTTTAACTTTGATTGTTTACTTGTGAAACCAGGTAAGGCTCCTAGTCTTCTTGTGATTCTGACTTTTGCCCCTGTGTATCGAGCCATATTTTTTCTTTACTTATACAAGTATTTACTTCTATTAGACACATTTCTTAATATTAAATTACTACATATTTACTAATAATTCAAAACCATCCAAATTTTTTAAACTTAAATTAGTCGGGATTTTAATACGTAGTCTTTTAATTTTCTTTTCGAATACTTATTGATAAAAAGATCCATTGTTTGTTCAATATCTATTTTTTTTACATTTTCAAAACTTTTAAATCCAGTTCCTGCAGGTATTAATCGTCCGATGATCACATTTTCTTTTAATCCGTTTAACCAATCTCTTTTTCCTTCAATAGCAGCTTCTGTTAAAACACGTGTTGTTTCCTGGAAACTTGCAGCTGAAATAAAACTCTCACTATTTAAAGAAGCTTTCGTAAGGCCTAATAACACCGGCTTATACATAAGTGGTTCTTTAGTAGTCGGTATAGAAGATTTTGTTAAAAGTTCAGCTTTGTTAAGTGCTATAATTGTACCCGGTAATAAAGTAGTTTCTCCTCCATCAGAAACAAGAACTTTCGATGTCATTTGTTTAACAATAATTTCAATATGCTTATCGGCGATTTGAACACCTTGCGACAAATATGTACGTTGTACTTCACTTACTAAAAACAATTGCATAAGTTTAAAACTTTTTTTGCATGCTTCATAGAGAGGATACTTTATTCGATAATAATTAAATAGAATTTCAAGTTTTTCATGCGGACTAATGGATCCATCCGTTAATGGCTCTGAACATTGAACATATTGTCCATTCCTAAAATTTACTTTTATGGAAGATCCCACATTAATACTTACTTTGTCATTAGGTGATTGTACAATTTCAATTTTTTTATTTTTTAAATAAACGTGACCATTGCTTGGTGCCATAAAACATTTATTTTTAAGCTTTCGTGCTTCTAGAAGTTCTTCAACTTTTGGAAGACCTTGTACAATATCAACCGTTTTTAGAGTTTTATAAACAAGGGTTGCTAATATATCGGATTTTTCTACGATAGAACCCGAATCAGCTCGTAAAACTGTTCGTTTAGAAATTAAATATGGGCGTCCTAATCTAATGAATATTTTATCGTGTTCAATTTTGTAAACTTGACCTGCCACTGGCGAACGAGTTTTTGAGGTTAAGTAGGTCCCTATTCGAACAAGAGAACCTTCTTGTACATAAAGAGTTTCTTTAATGGAATTAAAAACGCAAGTTTTAATTAAATGTTCTTTTAAAACAAGCATTTCAATATTACTTTTGTTTTTGATTGTTAAAACAATACCACTAGTATTTACTAATAATTTCATTGTAGCAAGAATGGATTTAACTGCTACATACTGGTTATTTTTTATCGTATTTTTCAAAAATATTTTGTTACCTTTGTTAAGGTGTGTTAAATTTAAATCATTTATCTTAATTCGTTCGTACAAGTTTAATTTTAACTTGTAGTCTTCATTGGGCATTTTGACGTACTCAATTTTTGAAATTACGTTTGTGCGTAAATTTATAATGTCTAAAACAAGAGAAGTTTGTACTAAATCTAAATTATCTGAAGATTTTACTTTTGTACCATCTTTATAAAATACTCTTTTTCTAGTTCGTAAGGCAATACTTTGATTGGATATATTAGGAAAAAAACGATACTCTAAGAAAAATCCTTTTTCTTTTAAAACTTCATATTTTATTACTGGGCGAATAAAAAGATAATCTAATCCATGAACGGTTTTAAATTCTAAATATGATAGTTTTTGTATAACTATATTAGAAAAAATCACCTCGCCTGGTTCAGCAAAGCGATTACGGTTCATTGTCTTGTGTTTCGAATCTAAGTCTATTTGATAAAATTCTCCTGGCTGTATAAATATCTCAGAATTTTGTTTATCAATTTTTATATAACCATCTATTTTTGAATAAATATTGGAAAAAATATTTGTTCCCTTTTTTATAAATTTATCATTTACAATTTTGATTTCTGTAAGGTTTGCAAGATTTAATTGATGCGTTTCTTCAGGTATTCAATAGAGAGATCCCGAAAATTTTCTTTTTTTGCTTCGTTTTTTTATATAACCGTCAAATACAGTAGAATAGTAAATAATTCCACCTGATTCAGTTTTATACTTATTTTCTTTTAAAAAAGCAACGGTTTGTCCGTGCTTAAGTGATTCATTATTTTTTACCTGTAATTTAAATAATAATTGAGAATTAGAAGTTTGTATTTTTAAATGTTCGAAAGTTTCTGAAGTCTTTTGCAAAAAACCATTTTCTAATATTATCGAAGAATTAATTACATTAATTTCAGAACTAGATGCTAAATTATCAAAATTTACAATACCTGAATAATTATTGCTAATTTTTTTAGTAGCAATATTCTCTTTTTCTTGAAATTTTTGGCCGACTCGAACATTTATTTTTGTTGCACTATTTAATACGTAACGTTCACCATAAAGAACCCAAATTAAACCTCTAGTCTTACTTATTATTTTTGTGGCGCCTTGACTATCTATTCCTTTATCTAATTTTACATTTTGTAAAAAAACTTCTCCTGAAGCATCTGTAGAAAGATCCTTTCTATCTTTTTCTTCAATAAGATTTTTATCTTGCTTTATTTCAGCTATAACTTGATTACAATAAATCTTTTGATTGTTACTTGCCAATAACGTTGCGCCACGAGGAATCTTAAATGTGCAAACTGTATTTGTTTCGTTTTTAATATAAAGCTGCACTTCTTCTGTTAAAATGAGTCCTTTTTCTCCTTGAATCGTACGAGTTTTTTCGAGATTTGTTTTTAAACTATATGTTAAAATCGACGAAAATGGGGCTCGAATTTGTTTCGCTAAATCCCCTGAAAATACGCCACCTGTGTGAAATGTCCGCATTGTAAGTTGCGTTCCTGGCTCACCAATCGATTGTGCAGCTAAAATACCTACAGCCTCTCCTAAATCCACTATATTGGAATAAGATAAATGCCAGCCATAACAATTTTGACATACAGCTTTTAAGGCTTCGCATGTCAATGGAGAGCGTATAGTGACATCATTTAATTTTAGTTTTATGATTTTTTTTATCAAATTTTTATCCAATTCGGTATTTATGGGTACAATGCAATTTTCACTTGGAATCGCTAGAGGTTTAGCGAGAAGTCTACCGATTAAACGATCTTCAATTGTTAAATCTGTTTTATATGTATTAAACAGATCATCTAATGATAATCCTTCACTCGTTCGGCAATCTTCTTCACGAACTATAATGTCTTGAGCTACATCAACTAATCGTCTTGTTAAGTAACCGGAATCTGCTGTTCGAAGGGCTGTATCAACTAATCCTTTTCTTGCTCCATAAGAAGAAATGATATATTCCGTAACTTTTAACCCTTCTCGGAAGTTGCTTTTAATCGGTAGATCGATAATTCGTCCTTGAGGATCAGCCATTAATCCACGCATTCCTACAAGTTGACGAACTTGAGAGACGTTACCTCGTGCTCCTGAAAACGCCATTATGTGCAATGGGTTTAGTGGATCACTTTCTTTAAAGTAAGTTAAGACATCCTCTTTTAATTTGTTGCTAGCATTATTTCAGATATCAATAATTTTTTGATAACGTTCAACAGTTGAAATATTTCCAATTTTAAAATTTTGTTCTGTAAGATCCACTTCATTCACTGTTAAACCAACTAGGTTTTTTTTACGGAATGGAACACGAAGATCTTCTACGCTTAATGAAATACCAGAACTCGTAGCATAATGAAAAGTTAAATTTTTAACCCGATCTGCAATTATTGAAGATCGAACAACTCCATAATTATGGAAAATTACAGACATTAGCTGTTGTAATTTTTTTTTGTCTATTACCTCGTTGTGATAGATCATACTTCTTAACTTTATTGAAAGTCTCAACTGTATACGTGTATAATAAGTTTAATTATACCTCAAAAGAACATAGCTTGCATTTTATTATCTAATTTTTTACCTATAAAATTTTGGAATAATTCATTTAAGGTAAACTAGCTCATCTAATTAATACAAATCTGTTAATATAACTTTTAAATACATAAATTTGTTTCTAACTTTAGTGCTTGATTTCTAACTACACAAATAAATTTTTCTAACTCCCAATCATTTCATTTTTGTTTAGTAGTTATTTATTAGCTCGTAGAATCTTAAAAGTTTAATTTCTATAAAATGAATCAAATTATTCTTCTTTAAAAGAATCTTAAACTACAATTTTTCGGGGATATTCAAAGTGTTTTATAAGAAAACATTTAAATACTTCTAGTATATCTGAAAGATAACCTAGCTTTTCATTATGATATTGTCAATTTAAACTTAAATTTGTCTTGAAACAGCGTACTCTTTGGACTATTTTTTAACAGTTGTAGAAAAAAATATTCAAAAATAGGTTCCGAATGTAATTTGATTTAATTCTTGTCATTTCATTACACTCAATATTATCTATAATTAAAGATTTCGGTTAAAAAAAATTCAGTGAAAATATATCGTTAAAAAAAGAGAGAGTTTTCCAGAACTTGAATTCAAAAAGAAAAAAAATGGTTAGAATAAAACTCTATGATCTTAAAATTATTCTAGAAAACATCAGAAAGATGTGTTTAATACTTTAACTAAGTTGAACCAATAATCTGAAGTGGGCTTTATTCTTCGTCATTTGATACAACACGAGTTAGTTAGTTTAACTTTTTAAAAAAATTTCAAAATTGATAATATATATATATATATATATATATATATATTATGTTTTTTTAGACATAATTAGGCTTATATTTTTTTTTTATTATTTTGTATTTATATTTATGTTTATCTATTTACAAAAAGAGTATAATAAAACAAACATTCAAGATATTATCTCCCAACTTGAAAACGATCTAATTGGATTAACCCCTGTTAAACAACGTATTAAAGAAATTGCTGCTTTATTATTGATACAACGGCTTAGAAAAAATCTAGGTTTAGGAATGGGTGCTTTTTCCGTCGGATTACACATGTCATTTACTGGGAGTCCTGGAACAGGCAAAACTGAAATAGCTAATCGAATGGCTGATATTCTTTTTAAATTGGGCTATATTCGTAAAGGCCACTTAATTACTGTGACACGGGATGATCTTGTAGGTCAATACATTGGTCATACTGCACCTAAGACTAAAGAAGTTTTAAAGAGAGCCACTGGAGGGATATTATTTATTGATGAAGCTTATTATTTATATAAACCCGATAATGAAAGGGATTACGGCTCAGAAGCTATTGAAATTTTACTTCAAGTAATGGAAAATCAGCGCGAAGATCTTGTTGTAATTTTTGCTGGATACAAAGACCGTATGGATAGTTTTTATGAGTCAAATCCTGGTTTATCTTCACGAGTAGCAAATCATATAGACTTTCCTAATTACACTCCAGAAGAGCTAATTCAAATAGGTCGTAGAACGATTGAAGAACAACAATATCAGATAACTGAATCGGCTGAAGCCGCGCTTTTGCAGTATCTAGAAACGCAAAGTAAATTACCTTTATTTGCAAATGCTCGTACTGTTAATAATGCAATCGATAAAGCCCGCATGAGACATGCAAATCGAATGTTCAATTCTGGAGAGAAAATTTTAACAAAATCAGATCTTGTAACAATCGAAGCTCAGGATATAGCACATAAAAATCTGTTTTAAAAACTTGATTAATTGAAAACTAGATATTAAAACGTATATAATTAAAGTGTTTAATTAAAAGACTTGAAAAAATTAAAAATCTATGGTTGAAGTATTGCTATCAGGAATCGTACTAGGTTTAACATCTGTAACAATTTTAGGTCTGTTTGTTGCTGCTTATTTACAATACAGACGAGGTAACCAATTTAGTGTTTAATATAAAGAAACAATTAATTCAGAGAGTTAAATTACTGAATTGATTGTTTCTTTATATACATTCATTATCCTACCGATTTATATTTTAGTATTTCTAATCTTAAAATACCATAAACCACTCGATGGCGAATTCGTGTTAACATTATATTAAAATAATTGAATGCTTCTTTTTTATATTCTGTCACGGGATCTTTCTGCCCATAAGCGACCCATTTTATAGATTCCTTTAAAAAAGATATTTTTTGCAAATGTTCAGCCCACGCATTATCAATTTCTTGAAGAGTAAACGCTTTCTCAATATCATTTAACAATTCAGGTCCAGATGCTTCCATTTCAAGGTCTTGTAAAGAATACTTAATTTCAATTTGTTGTTGTAAGAAAGATACATATTTAAGTCGCTCTTTTCCAAGAAAAAAATTGTTAGGAAAAGAAACCCCTACTAAATTTTTAAATTTGGATCTAATTGATTTAAGAGACGTTTCATCATCAATAGTAGGAAATTTGTTAATTAAATCATTGCAACTACGTTCAGCATAATCAATTATGCAATCAGTTAAATTTTGCTGCTCAAGAATTCGTCTTCGTTCGGCGTAAATACCGTTTCGTTGAGTATTAATCGGTTCTTCATATTTAAAAAGTTGTTTTCTTGTATCATAATTTAAAGCTTCCACCTTTTTTTGTGCAGATTCTAAACTTCGATCTAGTAAGCCTGATTGAATAGGGATATCATCAGATAAATTCATAGTTTGCATCATACTCAAAATTTGTTCGCCACCAAAGATTCTTAATAATCTATCTTCTAAACAAATAAAAAAACGAGAAGAGCCTGGATCACCTTGACGACCAGCTCGACCTCGAAGTTGATTGTCGATTCTTCTTGACTCATGACGTTCTGTTCCAATAACATGCAAGCCCCCAAAACGCTTAATCCTTACTCCTTCTTTTTTTACGAGGATCTTTTTTTCTCTTAGTATAAGTTCATAAAGTTTCACAAACAATGCTGTTACGGAACTAGGTTGTTTTTTAAGTTCAGAAAGAGGCTTCTTTATTAAATTTGGATATTGCCGTGTAAGATCGCTTAATAAATTAAAATCTTTTATATCTAGATTTTGAATAAATTCATTGCTTTCCAAATTTTTTGTTTTCATAAAAAGTTCTTTCATTGCGGTAGCTACTAAAAAAGTAGAGTTACCACCTAATAAAATGTCGGTTCCGCGTCCTGCCATATTTGTAGCAATTGTAATAGCCTTGTTACATCCTGCCTGTGCAATAATTTCTGATTCACTTTCCGCATTTTCTGGTCTTGCATTTAAAAGTCTATAAGGAAGCTTACATTCACAAAGTAATGAGGCTAATACTTCAGATTTTTCAATAGTTGTGGTACCAATTAATACTGGACGACCAAGATTAAACATTTCAAGGCATTCTTGCGCAATACAACGCCATTTTACATACTGATTTATATATATTAAATCTGATAAATCTTTTCGTTTAATCGCTTTATTTGTGGGTATAGGAACCACTTCTAAATTATAAATTTTTTCAAATTCTACTTCTTCAGTTTTTGCAGTGCCTGTCATCCCAGAAAGCTGTTTATACAGTAAAAATAAATTTTGATAACTTATTGAAGCAAGGGTCTTACTGTCATTTTTAATGGGTAAACCTTCTTTTGCTTCTACAGCCTGATGTATACCATTACTCCAACGTCGCCCAGCCATGGTACGTCCTGTAAATTCATCTACAATAACAATTTCTTGATTTTCATTAATAATGTAATTAGTATTTTTTTGGAATAATTCTTTAGCTTTAATTGAGTTTAAGATATAAAAAATTCAAGGTTCATTGGAACTATAAAGATCCGTAATTTCTAAAACTTGCTCGCAAAAAGAAACACCAACATTACTTAGGGTTACATTTTGTCTCTTTTCATCTACCTTATAATGTACGTCACGCTTTAATGTTTTTACTAACTGCGTGGCCTGTAAATATTCTTCTTGAAATGTTTCTCCCGTTGTTGAAATTAACAAGGGTGTTCGAGCCTCGTCAATTAAAATGGAATCGATTTCATCAACTACACAATTAAAAAATGGCCGTTGGACAATTTCATTAAAATTTTCAGCCATGTTATCTCGTAAATAATCAAACCCTAACTCATTATTAGTCACATAAGTAACATCACAATCATAATTTTTTTTTCTCTCACTACGTTCCATATTCTCTTGCACTAATCCAACGGTTAGTCCTAAAAAACGAAGAACTTGGCCCACATACTCCGCATCTCTTCTAGCTAGATAGTCATTTACGGTAATTACATGTGTACCCTTACCGTATAAAGCATTTACAAAGGTCGGTAATAGAGCGACTAAAGTTTTACCTTCCCCTGTCTTCATTTCAGCTATTTTTCCTTCATTTAAAACTAAGCCTCCAATTAACTGAACATCAAAATGGCGAAGACCTAGAACTCTTCTACTAGCTTCACGTACTAAAGCAAAGGCTTCTGAAATAATAAAAAGTGTCGATTCGCCTTTTAACACCCTTTGGCGTAATTCTAGCGTTTTTTCTTTTAACTCTACATCTGTAAATAACCTAAATTTATTTTCCAATGCATTGATATCTTCGACTTGAGGTTTATATTTGGAAAAAACTTTTTGAGAGGAACTTTGAAATATAGTTTTGAACATAAATTTATAGTCGACTTTAATAAATTTATTATGTAACAGAATTTAATAATAATATATTACGATTAAATATTGATTTAATCGATATTGAAGTTTCTAGCCTTTATAACAAAAGGATTTAATTGGGTCACCTGGGACTCGAACCCAGAACTATTCGGTTAAAAGCCGGATACTCTACCATTGAGTTAATGACCCTTTAAAACTATTTTACTATACAAAATAATTTTAAATTTGACGACAAGATTCCCTTACGTAAGAGAAAGATATTTGATATTCTTATAATGTGTATATTATTCATAGAAAGGCTCAGTAGCTCAGTTGGTTAGAGCAGGGGACTCATAAGCCCAAGGTCGCAGGTTCAAGTCCCGCCTGAGTCAATGACATTTTTAAATAAAATCCTATACAAGTTAAATTACAAAAAGAGCCATTTGAAAAGAGTATTTACTTCTTTTTATTATGTCGGCAAAAGCAATTCTTTATCAAGATTTAGCACGCAAAGCAATCAAAAACGGAATGAATGTTTTAGCGGAAGCTGTTTCTGCAACTTTAGGACCAAAAGGGAGAAATGTTGTTTTAGGAAAAAAATTTGGGACACCTCAAATTGTTAATGATGGTGTAACTATTGCAAAAGAGATTAATTTAATGGACAATCTGGAAAATGCAGGGGTTTGTCTAATTCGCCAAGCCACTTCTAAAACAAATGAAGTTGCTGGGGATGGAACAACCACAGCTACAGTTCTTGCTTATGCTATTATAAAACACGGTATGAGAAATGTAGCAGCAGGTTCTAATCCGATTGTTTTAAAACGAGGAATTGAAAGAGCCACAGAATTTGTCGCTCAACAAATAACGAGTTACTCGAGACCATTAAGAGGTCCTTTAGACATTACAAATGTAGCAATTATTTCTTCTGGTAATGATGTAGAGGTAGGTTCCTTAATCGCCAAAGCCCAAACTAAAGTGGGACGAGAAGGTCTTATTTCGATTGAAGAAGGTAAATCTACGGTAAATGAACTTGAGATAACTAAAGGGATGAAATTCGATCAAGGATTTACATCAGGTTATTTTATAACGGATCAAAAACGAATGCAAACGATTTTAGAGAACGCTTATATTTTAATTACGGACAATACCATTACATCAGTTAAAGATGAGTTATTGCCCACTCTTGAATTAGTATCTAAAACGGATGATCCCTTACTAATTATAAGCGATAATATTCAAAAAGACGTTTTAGCTACACTTATTTTAAATAAAATGAAAGGCATTATAAACGTAGTTGCTGTTAGAGCCCCGGCTTTTGGAGAACGTCGCAAAGCTTTACTTTCAGATTTAGCCATCTTAACAGGAGGACAAGTTATTAGCGCTGAATCTGGTTCTAGTTTGCATAATGTAGACATTAAATCCCTAGGACGGGCACGTCGAGTAATTGTTGATAAAGAGTCTACAACTATTATTTCCGACTCAAACAAACGGGAAGTTTTTTCTCGTTGCGAACAACTGCGTCGTGAACTTGAAACAAGTGATTCAATTTATGAAAAAAAGAAACTTAAAGAAAGACTAGGAAAATTAAGTGGTGGAGTTGCTGTAATAAGAGTAGGTGGAGCTACGGAAACTGAAATGAAAGATCGTAAATTAAGAATTGAAGACGCTGTTAACGCTACGCGAGCGGCAGTTGAGGAGGGAGTTGTTCCTGGTGGAGGTTCCACATTAGCTCATATTTCAGAAGAACTTCGAAAATGGTGTAAAATGGAACTTCGTGGAGATGAACTAATAGGTGCGTTCATTGTTGAAAAAGCTTTAAGTGCTCCGTTGAAAAAAATTGCGTCGAATGCTGGAAAAAATGGAGCCGTTGTACTTGAAAGAGTTAAACATTCTGATTATGAAGTAGGTTATAATGCGGTAACAAATAAATTTGTAGATATGTTCGATATTGGAATAATTGATCCAGTGAGAGTAACACGATCCACACTTCAAAATGCAACATCAATTGCCAGTATGGTGTTAACAACGGAATGTATAATTATCGATAAGCCACTTCGAAGTGTATTGTACTCTTCGCAAAACGTTAACAAACAATAAGTGGATTGAATAATAAATGCTAAACAAATATTTTAGAAAGTCAAAAAGTTTAATAAGAATGAATACGACTATTGATGATGAGATGGCTTTGTCAGAACATATTGAAGAATTTAGTCAACGGCTTTTATTTAGTTTGTTATTTTTACTCTTTGTAACAATAATATGTTTCTCCGATGTCAATGAAATTGTAAAAATCCTCCAAGTACCTGCTTTGGGAGTAAAATTTTTACAATTTGCACCGGGCGAATATTTTTTCGCTTCCATAAAAAT
>Ga0163109_10003027_pt1 | contig 12873 bp, 13 predicted proteins | sample CRUFie1St13metaG_FD_108704 | JGI IMG/M metagenome (GOLD analysis project Ga0163109, IMG submission 108704) | Marine microbial communities from the Costa Rica Dome - CRUD Field 142mm St13 metaG | ecosystem: Environmental > Aquatic > Marine > Oceanic > Photic zone | place: Costa Rica: the Eastern... | reverse complement strand
TAAAAAGTTATAATGTATGCCGCAAGATTTTGCATATCTGCATCTGAAAGTCCAGCTGACTGTCCCCACATGAGTACAGACTGCGCTCCTCTTGTTTCACCATTCTTGTAAGCTACTAACTTACTGATTATTTCTTCTGAAGTTTGACCAACTAATGCTGGACCGACTCCGCCTTCTCCATTTCCACCATGACATGCAGCACACCCGTTGTAGAGTTTTGCTCCAAGTTCTGCAGGACTAGAATTAGCAGCAAGCAATCTTTTCTGCTGTTCTATTTCTGCTGGTGATCCGTTTAGTTTTGTGTACTCAGCATAACACTGACCAGTACATTGATGCACTCTAGATGCACCACCGTATTGTGATTGACTGTTTGCATACATGACAACTGCCACTAATACAAAACAGATTGATACTATAAATGCTTTCATTATCCCTCACAACTCAGACAACCTTCTTGTTCAAAAATTATCTCTCTTTTTACTTTGTTTGATACGTTGTCTGCTCTTGAAATAGCCTCACTTCTTAGATAATAAAGAGTTTTAAGATTCTTTGCCCACGCTAACATATGAATATTATGCAAGTCTGCTTTATTTACATCAGGTGGAAAGAATAAATTAACACTCTGCGACTGACAGATAAACTCTTGTCTTTGTGCAGCATGCTCTATTACCCAAGACTGATTAATTTCTACAGCAGTCTTAAATACTTCTTTTTCTTCACTGGTAAGTACATCAAGATGTTGAACACTACCTTTATTGGTAATGATATCTTTCCATACTGTATCTGTATTTGCATCTCTACTTTCTAGTAACTCTTCCAAGTATTTATTCTTTTGTAAGAAAGAACCACTCTTTGTTTTCTGCGTAAATGCATTAGCACGGAAAGGTTCTATACTTGGACTTGTGTTTCCACAAATAATACTACTACTTGCGTTTGGAGCTATAGCTAGTAAATGTGCATTTCTTACTTCACAAGTATCATCGTCTGGACATGCGCCTCTCTCAACTGCAAGTCTACGAGTTTCTTGTAAAGCATGATCTTTAATGTGTTTGAACATTTGATAATTAGACCCACTTGCAAACATACTTTCAAAAGCAATCTTATTTCTTTGTAAGTATGCATGATACCCCATAGCGCCCAAGCCAATACTTCTCTCCCGTGAAGCACTGTATTTTGCTCTTTCCATTTCATTAGGTGCGTGGTCAATAAAATGTTGTAATACATTATCTAACATTCGTACTAAGTCTGGAATAAATGCTGGTACATTTTTCCATTCATCATAGTACTCTAAATTCACACTTGAAAGACAACATACTGCTGTTCTTTCTTCGTTGGTTGCAAGAGTAATTTCAGAACAAAGATTACTATGATTTACATACAATCCTTTTCTTTTCTGAAAGTCTGGAAGTTCTGCGTTAACAGCATCTTCAAACATTAAGTAAGGTTCTCCAGTCTCCATACGATTCTGTAGTAACTTTACCCATAGTGTTCTTGCAGACACTACTTTTTTAACTTCTTGAGTGTGAGGATCTATAAGTTCCCAACTATCATCAAAGTCTTGTTCGTGTGTTGCACGGTGTATTATCTCCATGAATCTATCAGGAATTACTACTCCGTGATGTAAGTTTATACACTTACGATTGACATCGCCGCCTGTTGGCTTACGAATGTCTAAAAATTCTTCTACTTCAGGGTGTGACATATGTAAGTAAGAAGCATAACTACCTCTTCTAGTAACTCCCTGTGAAAATGCAAGCATTTCAGCATCTACCACTTTCATAAATGGTATCGCTCCTGTACTCTCTGATCCTTTTGAAGTCTTTGTTCCTTGTGAACGAACTGAACTCCATGAACCACCAATACCACCACCATATGATGATAGATATGCATTCTCTGTGTAATGGTCTGTTATACCTTCTCTTGAATCTTCAACATAGTTTAGAAAACATGAGATAGGCATGCCCCGTTCTGTACCACCATTTGACAATACAGGTGTGGCAAACATAAACCATAGATTACTTGCGTAATCATATAACCTTTGTGCATGGTCATCGTCATCTGCAAAAGCCTTTGCTGCACGAGCAAATGCCTCTTGAGGACTTTTTTCATCGCCAACCATGTAGCGATCTTCCAGAGTTTTAATTGCAAAATCTGGAAGTAAATTATCTTTACTATAATCTATTTTCATTTAGGTGCCTTTCTAAAGTTGTGTGAATAACTTCTGTGTTTTCTTTTCCAATAGCTGTCTCGGAATAAGTAACCAAATCCATCAGTTCAACATTCATAAGAAGTTGTTCTGCATTTTCATTGAGATTTTGAATGTACTTATATTTTCCGTCAATAGGACAGGCATCATAGATATCAAAAACGTCTCCATATTGTTCCATTAGCTGAACTGCACGTTTTGGACCGATTCCAGGTATTCCTGGAACATTATCCCCTTTATCGCCAGTCAGACATTTGAATGTGATATAATCTGGGATTTCAAAGTCATAATGTTCATCCCAGTTGTGTACTGTTGTTTCCTTTCTAGTAACAGTACTGAATCTTGAGACTCTATCATTGATAAGTAAGTCCCAGTCTTTATCTGATGATATTAACCAGCACTCATCTAATCCAAAGTCGTCAAGATGCATAGAGATATAAGCAGCGATATCATCAGCCTCCACTCCTTTGAAGTGAAAAACTGGATATTTCTTTCTTAACTCTGTTAGAGTATTAGCAAACTCCGCCATAAACATTTCAAACTCTTTCTCTTCTTGGGCAGTTTGTTCTGCATATTTCTCTTTACGGTTTGCTTTGTACTCAGGAAAAATTTCTTTACGATAGCTACTACCACCATCAGCACATATTATTATATTGCCAGCATTATATGACTTTGCTAAACTTTCTACTGTTCTGATGTAATCGTATTTAAAGTCTAATACACCCTGATGTTTCCATCTAAATGCAATGTTTAGACCATCAACTATCAGCAAGTTCCCATTTTGAATTGGGTTCCCAAGGTCTGAGAATGTGATCGCCATTTGTAAATACTATCTCCTCTTTTTCTAGCCAGTGTTCTGCGATAAGTATATATGCACCCAGCCAGGCAATATGCATATATCGCAATGTATTTTTTGGTTTTCGTACTGTTGCAACAAAGAACTTACCATGATTCTCTTTGAATATTAGTAAAGGTTCTTGTTGCATATCCTGTGCTTGTTTACACAGTTTACTCCACCATTTATAAAGATTATTACTTTTTTGAGTGTAAATCTTACTGTCAAAACCGACATGTTTATAGAACTTAACTTCCACAGTAAATATATTATGCTTCAGTGGTACTTGTAAATCTCCTTTTATCTTTCCACTACCAGAGCCTGGAGTTTGTACCCATTCTTCATCAGTCAATCTATTTAAAAGACTAATGACTTGTTGTTCTCCTCGGTTTCCTTTTTGTCTAGGATTGACCATCTAATCTACTAATTTTATCTTCTTTTATTACTTCTATCTTGGACAATAGTGGATGTGTCCAGCCATGTGATACTATATAAGTATTCAAGTTTTCCTCTCTTAGTAATATTTCAACCATTCTTTCTTTCCCTAACTCGTCAAGTACATTTGTTACTTCATCTAGAAATAATACATTGATTCTGGACTTAGAAATACTACTCATTAACTTACGAATTGCAAGTAGTGTAGAAGTGTTAACTCTTGCTAACTCTCCTGCACTCAGGGCAAGTATGTCTACTTTTTTACCATTATCATCTATTTCTACATTGAGTTTGTCATTTAATACTACAAACTCAAGACTAAATCTACCATCAGATAATTCTGCTAGGTACTCATTAGTTAGTACTTCTAAATCTTTTACAAGATTCTCTATTTTGTAAGCAAGTAGTCCATTTGTACTAAATGCTTTCTTTAAAATTTCAACATGTGATAACTTATCTTCTATTTCACCAATACTGGCAGATAAATCATCTAGTTGGTTTTCAAAATCTGTTTGTTGTTCCTGTATGATTGAGAGTCGTGTATTGTGTCTTTCTCTTTTTTCGTTCTCTGCAATAATTTCTTCAACACGACTTTTTCTGTCTCTAATTCTACCTTTTATCTTCTCAATCTTTTCTTGCAGTTCATTACTATTTGGAACTTCATTTGCAAGTGTCATATCCACACTTCTTAGTAAATCTTCATAATTATCTACCATTTGTTTCATTTGTGTGAATGTATTATTTGTATTCTCTATTCTAGAGATACTGTTCTTTACTGCATCTATTCTTTCTACAAAACCATTTTTCTCTGATATATGGTTTCTTAGTTGTGTAGAAATAAATTCATAATCTACTGGTTGTTCACAAGTAGGGCAACGACCTTCATCCATTTCTTGAAGATCGGTATACTTTTTAATCATTTTGTTCTCAAGACTAGCACGGCTAGTAAGTTCTCCAAGAGATTGCTTTAAGTCAGAAGTATCTTCATAATCATTCATACTCAGAAACTCTTTCGCTAATCCAATATCTATGGATTCCAACTGGCTTTTATACAAATTGTTTTGATTAATTTTTTTCGTAATTTCAGAAATATTTTCCATTTCTATTTGTAAAGAACGTAAAGATTCTTCATCTTCTTCCGAGTAAAATGGTAAATCTAATTTTGGAAGTAGTGATGTATCTTCTAATTTATTATCATTTAACCACTTAATAATTGTGTCAATTTTCCCTTGTATGCGTGAAACATCTCCACCTAAAGTGCGTGACAATTCCTTAAAAACTTCAAAGTATTTTACATAGTCATCTAACTGTAAAAGGTCAATAAGAAATCTTTTTCTATTTGTATCAGTAGCAGTTAAAAATTGTAAACTTGCATTAGTATTCTGATATACAATTTGAGAAAAAGTTTTGAAGTCAATTCCAATTATTTGTTCTAATGTTTTGTATGTATTAGTAGCTGTGTGGCTTGAGATATCTTCTCCGTTCTTATAGAGTTTTACTTTTATATTTGCCCTACGAACAACATCAATTTCATACTGGTCGTCTACAACATCAAAAGTCAAAGATATATCATAGCCATTATTGACTTCACGATTTGGTATGTCTGCTTTCTTTATTCCTTTTGAGTTTTTGTTGAACAATACTTCTTCAAGTATTAATGGAATAGAACTTTTACCAGTTCCATTTGTCCCAACAAGTTGAGTAACTATGTCGGAACTTAAATCTAATTCATTGTCCGATCCATAACTGAAACAATTATCCCACTTCAGCTTCTTTAGCGTAATCACTAAACACTCCTAAAATTTTCTTAACTTTGTTTTCTTCTAACTCTAATATGAAACTAAGATATTCTGATAACTCTTCTTCCATAGACATATCTTGGTCTAATATTAGTGTCGCCTCTGTCTTTCGTTTTATAACTTTCTTGTCAAGTAGTTCGCTGTTCTTAATATTACTTAAGTCTGCAACATCGCCTTCTATCTCATAGATAGTGTGGTCGTACAATGTCTGTACCATTTCACTTGGGTCTGTTACAGTTTGACGAAGTAACTGTGGTAAGTTAAATTCATGCCATGTCCAACTCCAATCCTTATTATCTATAAGTAAGTAGCCAGTTTTTACACGATTACGATGAAAACTTGTCGTCATAGGACTGCCAGGGTATACAATATTTCGTTGAGTATTCTCGTGAGCATGTAAATCTCCTGCAAACACAAGTTTGAATTTATCAAATCTGTCTAAGTCTACTTCTGGTTGTACATGAGGTGGTATTTCTCCACGCACATGAGTAAATAAAATATCTGCATCTATACTTTCTATAGCATCTTTTTTGTGTAAGTCTGCGTAAGGTAGTATTGCATAGTCATGTGGAACCATTTTTCCATAAGTAGTTTCATCTACTACTTCTACTAATGGATTTAGTTCACTTGTAACTCTTTTTAAATTTGTAAAGAAAGTTTTGTTTTTCTTTGTAGCTTCGTGATTGCCATCATAGATGATAGTTCTAACACTAACTCCCTTTACAAAGTCAAAGTAGAGTGTAAGTTCATCCATGCTGGGGACTCGGTCAAACAAGTCCCCACCAATGATGTGCAAATCAACATCTTTTTCTAGTTCATAAATTTGGTCAAAAAATAACTTGTAACGAGTACATGCCCACGAAACGGGAACATTCTTCTGTCCTAGTTTAATATGCCAATCTGCAGTAAATAAAATCATCCTACGAACTCATCTCCTAGTTGCCATTCACAACCTGTAAGACCACCAGCTTTAATAGCTTGTAGTGTTCGTAAAACTTCATTTGCGTTTCTTCCTGTATCTAGAGTATTTACAGAAACATGTTGAATGTGGTTATAAGAGTCAATAATGTAAGTTGCTCTAAAGCATACTCCTTCTGCCTCATTTACTATACCTAGTTCATGGGAAAGTTTTAATCCACAGTCAGCGGCTAAGGGATGTTTAATATCTCTAATGAGTTCATTATCTTGTTTCCAAGCTAATTTACAAAACTCATTATCACCACTTATGCCGATAACATTTGCTTCATCTACTAACATGTCCATTCCCTTTATTTCAGTAGGGCAGATAAAAGTAAAATCTTTTGGATAAAAGTAAATAACTGTATAGTCATGTTTTAGAGGCTCATAATGATCGTCAACTGAAACAGTTACAAATTCATTATTTTCATTTACTCCTTGCAATTCAAATGCAGGAAACTCTTGTCCTACCCCAATCATGATACGTCAAACTCGTCAGTGATAGTTTCATCTGGTTCGTTTGAAGCACCTTCTCTTAATCTGTCAAGAAGTTCTTTCTGAGCATCTGGTGTAGGTCTTGGTAAGACTTCATCCATTGATTTTAACTCAGCAATCAACTCTTGTTCTACCTCGTCAAGAGGTCTTTGTTTACACTTCAGTGCTTGTAGTTGGTATTCAACATTGTAAGCCATTGGTCCAGTTTTAACTCTTTTGAAGTGCACATCCCAACCAGTCTCAGGGTCAGTCGGATCGCCGAGATCTTCTGCGGCAACCATGATTTGCTCTAAGAGTTTCTTTTTGAGATTTAGGACTTTGACTTTTCCGTCATGAATACATTGAATAGCATAAGACCAACCACATTTAAGCTCAGGATGATACTCTCTCACCCAGTCTTTTTCTAGGTTGTTAAATGCTTCGGTGTTTCTATCAAATGATAAACACTCAAAAGGTAAGTTTTTACCATTTTCACCTTTTAGCCAATAAACATATCTTGGTAACATGTCACCGACTAAACGAACTTTGTTATCGCCTTCTACATACTGATAACTATCTATTTTGTTTTTTTGGGCTTCGCCCTTGGCTTGATTAAATTTTATTGCCATTTCATTTCTCCTAATGTGATTTCTTCAAATTTAAAATGTATTCTATCATCTTCAATCCAAAGTAATCTGTTCTTTTTAATAATGTCCTCTCTACCACGAAAGTGAAAGAGGTCTAGTGTGGTATCTTTATCTTTTTGATACTCGTAATAGTTGCGTAAGGATGCGATACCTGCATACTGAGCAATCTCGCTATCCGAATATCTCCTTCTTTGAATGAACAGAGGTTTTGGGTTTACAAGGAAACTATTTCCATGAAAACTTTTAGTCCAAAACTTGAACTTTCTATCGTATCTATTCACAGGGGGTAATTTATAGGTAAGTATATGAAGGATTGTTAAAACATCCTTAACACTCCCATTGCTTTCCCTTTTTATTTTTTCCCAATTATAGAATAACATATTATATCAAATTTATAACTTTTTGTCAAGAAACATTTTTCTGTGCTATACTTCTGAAACCTCATAACCTTGTTTCATGTAGTACCCCATTCTCGCATTTGCTTGTTTTCTAGCTGTGCGACCTTCTAAGTGTATATCTACGATTCTTGGCTGTGGTTTGCCTTCGTAGAGTCTTATAATTCTTCCGATAAGCTGTGTCAGTAGTGGGTCATTGTTTACGGGTGTCGCCAAAATAAGACAACTTAGGCAATCTACGCTAATACCTTCCGAAAATATAGACTGTGTGCCAAAAAGTATGTCTTTTGTACTGAAAATTTCCTTAATCATCGCAGGTCTTTCTTCATGTGGAACTTCACCTGTTACGCAGATTGCATTTTCTCCTACAAGTCTGTGACAGCTTTTCAGAAAATCAACGCGATCGCTGACAACTAGCACCTTATGCCCCTTTGCCGCATAACTTGCCGCAAGTACAGACATCATATTTTGGTACTCCCAATTATATGCAAGTGCGTTGATTCGTGATGCCCAGTCAACATTGCCATCAAGAAAGCGAACTCCCGATTTTACAATGTCAACTCTTGGAGTAAGATAATTCTCTCGGGGAGGCTTGAACACCGTGGACGAAAAATAGTCACGAAATATTACATGTCGCCCATCTTTACGTTGCATTGTTCCAGTTAATCCAATTTTGTACCTTGCTCGTGAAGCATCAATAATTCGTGTGAAAGTTGGACTACTCACATGATGCATCTCGTCTAATATAAGTGTACCGAACTCATTCTGAATTTTGTCTATATTTCGGTACAAAGTTTGTATGTTTCCAACGACAAAAGGACTATTCGTATCAAATTTTCCTGAACCTATCACACCCGCCGTAACCCCGAAGACTTTCTTTATTTCTTTTTCCCACTGTGACCGTAGCGCAAGTGTATGTGTTACAATCAGTGTTTTCTGTGCTAACTTATTTGCGATAGCTAACGCAGTAAAAGTCTTACCCCAGCTTACCCAAGCGTTAATTATACAACTGTCTTTGACTTCATCATATACGAACTGTTGAGAGTCACGTAAAGTGAACTTAAAGTCAAGTGGTTCTATGGGTGAGTCTACGCGTTTGTCCTTTACTTCGTATTCGTCTGGTATCAAATCAGTACGACCTATTGGTAGTGTGACGAGCCCAGCACGAATCACCCCCATATTTTTAATTATAATAGGGGGATCTGTCGGACGGCGTGGGGGTATGGAATATGTAAGTGTTTTGTCAATGTATGACTGATAAGTTTCACTTACTTCCATGTAGATTCTGTTGGAAAGAACAGCTTTCAATCTATATGTCCAAAAGTACCATTCTCAAAGAAAGCATAGACCATCTCGTCTAAATGCTCTTGAGGAATAACTAGTTCTCCTGTTCGTAAATTTTCGTGTTCATCATGCCAGTCAAAGTCATCTTGGTGATAGACATCGCCAAAAACTTCTTCCATGTAGTAAGCGATATCGCCATCATCAATATACTCTTCATCATAAGTAGAAACCCATGAGCCATCTTCTTCTTGAATAGACTCTATATAATAGATTCCTATAAAGTTTCTGAACTCATCTTCAAATGTCATCTTGATGTGTGCGAAGTCATTGTAAGTATCTTGTATGTGATGAACAATTGCATTACACATATCTATTGGAGCACTCCAAGCAGAGTATCCATTTAAAATTTGTGTATCTTCATGATAATTACAATCTTCAACATTACACCATTTTGCACCAACATTATTTACATACCAATTCCAAGAATCAGTAAGGTGTCCTTCTTCATCAAACTTTGGATTTAAGTGTTGCATGAAAGGTTGGTGTTCTAGTTCTTTGAATTCTCTTACAGTATAAGTTTCTTCATCGTTCCACATCTTTCTTTCTACATTTTCTTGATGAAAAGATTCGTTCCATTGTCCCTCTGTTAAAGCCGAGGTCACTTCTATATTAAAATATACATGATTTGCCATGTTTTTCTCCTAAGTAAACTCTGGACCTGAGTACCACTGAACGAGTGAGTATCGCTTACCTTTTGTCACTTCTGTTACTCTGTGTAATAGCATTGAAGGAAATACTATAACTGTACCTTGTTTGCGAAGTTCAGCTGTTGGTAGTTTCAAGTCTTTTGATCCCCAATAGTTTTTCAACTCTAAATCACCGCCTTCATAATCTTTGGGGTCTGAAAGATTAACGCTGATAGAGAGTTTTCTGTGTGGTGTAGCAGGATTTAATGCAACATCTTTATGCCAATCATAAAAATGTCCTTTTGTGTACTCTGCAAACTGTGCAACTTCCATGTCTGTAACTGTAAAATTCCATCTTGCTTGTACATTTGCTAGTCCTACATGAGAGTGTAATAGATTTTCTACTACTGTTCCTTTTGGAATCCATGCAATATTAGTTTGTCTGTAAGAAGTATTCATGAGTTTATCTTTTTCGTTTGCTCCAAAGACTCCTGCTGAATTCATTTCATACTCTTTACATAACTCTATTATTTCTTCACATAAATATTTTGGTATTCTTTGTTCTTTATTATACCAATATGGTGTATTTAGTACTTGTCTCATTAGAACCACTTAGTTGGTGTGCCTTCTGGATACTGTACTTTTAAGTTTCCTGACACACTTATTCTTGTGACTCCTGCAGATTTAAAAGGTGCAACCCAATGTTGCTGTTGTGCAGGAAAGATATACATATCTCCTGCTTTTGGAGTAATATGATGACCTATAGTTGCCCATTGCTTACTCTTAGAATTTTCTCCATAATTAAATACTAACTGTCCAGGCTTTGCAGTAGTTCCTTCATGTTCTTCCATTTCTTTTGTTAATTGTTTTGGAACATCTACAAAGATGACAAAAGATATATCTCCACCATGAATATGTGGTGGATTAAAGTCTCCTGCTTTCATAAAATTAACCCATAAACTTTGATAAAGTAAAGGAGTTGGTAGATACGGAAGTGCATGATAGTCACAATGTGCTTGTCTGTAAGCAGTAAATATATGCGACATTTCTGTATAAAACCATTGTTCAAACTCCTCTGGATACTTGAATTGACTTTTTATATGTCCTGCTAACTGATGATTCCAACTACGCTCTGCTTGTTTGCCTTCTGCGTCCAATCTCTTTAGAACATTCTTAGGGCAAGTAAACTTAGCCACAAAAGGACCCCAGTTAAAATGACTATAATATTTATTTAAATCTTTCGCCATGTGTCTTTCTTTTTCTCCTCGCTTAATTCATATATAAATGAAGGTCTATTATCTATATATAATATTCCTGCAAATCTCTGTGATGCAAAAGGCGGTCTTGCAAGTTCAAATGGAAAGGGTATACCCTTTATCCAAATAAGTGTAGCAATATCTTTTTGCTCTACTTTACCTATCAAATGATACTTCAGTTTTGCACTTTTACTTTTTTCATAAATAAAAAACTTTCCATTTGTATCAACATAGAATCTTCCTCTATGTTTTATCATATCACCGAAAGTATCAATTTGATACTTAAGATCATATAAGTTTTGTTGTGGTGTCTTTAATCTTCTTTCGCCTATAGAATTACCACTTGTATTTTTATCGTCTACAATCTTTCCGTCACACCATAGCAATCCATCACGAGTTGCTACTTCGTCTGTGTGAACTACATAGACTGGAAAACGAATATCAGAGAGATTCATACTTATCTGCAAATTTGCCGAATGAGTAATCTTCTCCAACATCAAAATCACATCCAACAGGACAATCAGGAATTGATAGTCCTCTATCTTTTTGTATAGATGCTTTTAGAATAAATTTATAATGGTCTACATAGTCATCATGAACTTCTGCAAGAACTGAGTCATGCACTAATGCAAATATTCTCATTCTATCTTCTTTTCCATCTTGTTTTATGATGTTATGAGCATCAATAGCACCAAGTAAATTTATATCTGATGCGATAGATTGAACTAAGAAGTTAATTCCAGACCTGACTTCGTGAGAAGCAATACCTCTATCTTCTGAGAAAACATTTGGTAATCTTCTCTTTCTTCCGAAATAAGAATAAATAAATCCATTGTCTTGTATAAACTTCTTCTGTCTATCAAGCCATGTTTTTAGACCATTAAATTGTCTAAAGTAATCTTGAATAACTTCTGATGCTTCACTTGTACTAAAATATGTACCACTATCTTTAGTTACTTGTTCACTAATCTTCTTTGGACCCGCTCCGTACATAATACCAAATGTTACTGCTTTTGCCATTTGTCTTTGTGTTCCATATAGTTCTGCAACTTCATCTACATCACAAGGTAAGTTAAATACTAACTTTGCAATATTTGAGTGAAAGTTACCACCATCTTGGAATACTTGCATAAGTGCTTTGTCATTTGCAAGTACAGCTGCACAATAAACCTCTGCTGTTGTCAAGTCCATTGCAACAATCTTGTGTCCTTCTTTGGCACGAATACACCCTTTAACAATAGGATTGTCTCTAGGTATTTGTTGCATATTCATTTTACCACTAGAAGATAGACGACCTGATGTTGTACCGTGCAAGTTAAATCCAGTACGAAGTCTGCTATCTTTATCTAGCTGTGGATATATCTTGTCAAGATAAGTAGTTTTAATCTTTACTTTCTGACGAATATCTAATACTAATTGTGGTACTTCATGATGTTCTGCGAGTTGTTTCAGAACTTCAGCATCTGTACTATCTGCTCCTGTTCCTGTCTTTTTACCTGTAGGTGTTAGACCTAGATAATCAAATAGTAAGGCACGAAGTTGCATTGTACTATTAGGATTGAAATCTTTGCCTTGTGCATGTTCAAACTCTTTGATAGCAGGATAAGTATATAACTTTTCTATTGCTTCATCAATTTGATCTTGCATAAGAACTGTTGACTTCTGCAATCTTTCTTTGTCAAAAGGCACTCCGTTATCTTGAATATCAGTAAGAAATCTAGTACCTGTAAGAAGTATATCTCTATATACTCCATATAGTTTATCGTTTCTTGTTAGAGCATTTTCAAACTTCTGAAAGAGAAGAAAAGTACAAACAGCATCCATTGCTGCGTAGTCTTTCATTATATCAAATGGAATCATATCCCAAGTGAAACTTCCTTTCAATATACCATTTCTTCT
>Ga0163109_10003026_pt1 | contig 12874 bp, 14 predicted proteins | sample CRUFie1St13metaG_FD_108704 | JGI IMG/M metagenome (GOLD analysis project Ga0163109, IMG submission 108704) | Marine microbial communities from the Costa Rica Dome - CRUD Field 142mm St13 metaG | ecosystem: Environmental > Aquatic > Marine > Oceanic > Photic zone | place: Costa Rica: the Eastern... | reverse complement strand
TTGCTCCAGATATAGTTTCCATAAATTTTTGTTAATCATTTAATTGTAACACAAATTGTCTTTTTTATCAATATCTTGTGGCAATTATTTTACTCTTGCAATTACTTTATATCCTTTTTTTTGGTATAAATTAAATGTAATTAATTTTTTTACTTTGACACATTTCCCCTCAAGATTTATAAACATTGCAATTCTTGCACTTTTATTGTCGCTTAACACTTCAGTTTTCGCTGCTTTTAACTTTGTAAGTAATAATGTTTCACTTGGTTCAGGATCAGTTGTTACTTTTAATTCCGAGGATATTAACTCTATTGTTGATGTATTTCTAATCACTCCAGATTCATTAAAACTACCAATTGATTCATTTACACTTGATGGAACATCAGTAACTAATACTTTTTCTATCAAACCTTTGTTCCTTTCTCGTGAAGGCTCTTACTATCTCATTGCAATTGATTCAAAATCTAACAACTTAATAGCCTCTGACTCCTTTTCTGTTTCTAAAGATGGTTTTTCTTTGTCTAGTTTGTTTATTGGAGGTGATGAGAATCTTGTAGCTCAAGCTGTGGAGCAAGATCCAGAGGATGAAATTATTGCTGGTATCGAGAATCCTAGATTTGAATTTATAGATTTTCCTGAATCTATTTCTACTTTCGAAGAAATTACATTTACTTTGAATGCACTAGATGTAGATAAAAATCTAGACACATCTTACGCAGGTGAAATTGCATTCGAGGTGTTAGAAGACCAAAATGCTAGTGTACCAACAAACTTCGTTTTTACGGAGGATAATGCTGGCTCGCATCAGTTTAATACCTCAATTACATTTACCCAAACAGGTGAACAGATTTTGCGTGTTTTTGATATTAATGATGAAACGCTAGAAGCAGCTATCAAAATACAAGTTAACGAACTTCAAGTACAAGAAGAAGACTTATCATCAATTAATCTTACAAGTCCAATAGCGGGGGTTTCTAATAATAACAGAGTGAATTTTTCTGGTACTACAGATGTTGGTGTAGAAGTTAGAATTTTAGAAAGTGATTCCTTATTTGATACAACATCTTCGAATGAAAATGGTGAATTTAGTTTTACTACATCACCTTTAGCTGATGGTGATTATAAATTTAAAGTCCAAACCGATAATGCAGAATCCGAGGTGATTAATATTACAATCGATTCCTTATCAGCAAATCTTACAGATTCTTCTGTAACGCCAGAAGCACCTGTTGCTGGAGAACAATTTGATTTAGCCTTAACTTTTGATTCTGAAGTTAATTCAGCCTCTGTAATAATAAATGGTGTACAAACTAATCTATCTGCGTCAGACAATTCTAAAAAGCGATTTGGTGCTTCTATTGCTGCACCCCTTCTACCAGATGAATATACTGTATCTGTAGTTATCGTGGATATGCTTGGAACATCTAATTCCTTTCAATTAGATTCTACGCTGAATGTTGTTTCACCCCCTAGTGACAGTATTGTTACCGATGGTTTGGATGATGTAGATCAGTTTGTTATTCCAGATTTTTCTTCTCGTAATGTATTTGGGAATCCGCCCACTGCTCCAAGTTCACTTGGCGGTGAAGTGTCTGATAAACGTGTTGATCTTAATTGGCAAGCATCAAGTGATGATTTAGGTATTGCCTTTTATACAATTAAGTATGGTAAATCATCTAGTGCACTAGATTTATCTGTAGAAACAGCTACCGACCAGACAAATTGGTTTATTCCAAATTTAGATGCAGATTCTACTTACTTTTTTCAAGTATTTGCTATAGATTTAGATGGTAACCAATCCCTTGATGGGTCTAATATTATAAGTCTAGATGTAGGAAGACCAGAATCTACTAGCTATTATGGGCAAGCAGATCCTGGTACTGATATTATTTTAGATGAAGATGATTTAGATATTGGAGGGCCAGACCTGGATGGCCTCACCACTTCTGATACTGGACCATCGAATATTCTGGTAGGTTTATTTTCATTTTTAACTGGGGGTTACTTTGTTAATAGAAGGAATAAAGGTTAACTGCTCACTTTTAGCCTTTAGATTACTTTTTTAGCGAATCTCCAATACTTTAGACCGCTATTACCTAGAAGGTCTTGAATTTCTTCTTGGCTGAATTTTGCTAAGTCCTCGATTGTTTTTATTCCATATAATCCGAGGGCTTTTATTGTGTGTCTTCCGAGGCCTGGTATGAATGAGATGTTTAATTTTGCTGGCATGTTTTTGTTTGTTAGATCTGTAATTATTATAGGTGAGTGTGCGCTCACCTTCAAGTCTTTATTTTTCAATTTGCTTGCATGATTATTTAAATATATAATTGCTCTATATAATTATCCTTATGCAAAAGCAATTAATCTTTTTTATCAGTGTTTTCTCCCAGCTTTATAGCTTTCTGATTTTCTTTCGGATTATTCTTTCATGGATTCCAACAAGGCCAAACAACCTTACACGTTTTGTATCCGATGTGACCGATCCATTTTTGCAAGTATGCAGAAAAATATTACCTCCGATTGCTATGATAGATTTTTCTCCTATTCTTGCTCTATTTGCTGTGGATTTAATTTCTTATTTTCTTATTTCATTATTAACTAGTATATAAAATGAAACTATACGATACTTTCGATGCAAAAATTAAACCATTTGTTCCTGTAAATCCTGACTGCGTTTCGATTTATGTATGTGGTGCCACTCCTTACGACTCTCCTCATGTTGGCCACTTACTGAGTATGTTGCGTTATGACACGCTGCGTAGGTTTCTTTTATTTAAAGGCTATAAAGTAAAATTTGTTACTAACTTTACTGATATTGATGATAAAACTATCAATAAAGGAAATCTTGAGGGAGTCGACTTTTCTGCAATTGCCAAGCGTTATATTCCCGAATATATGAAGGCCTTTGAACAACTACGTTTACATCCCGATACTAAATTTATTCTAGCTACCGATTTTATAGATCAAATTCTTGCTCAAACTAGAATTCTAATGCAAAAAGGTTTTGCTTACGAATTAGAAGATGGAATTTATTTTGAGGTTTCTAAATTTCCAGATTACGGAAAACTTGCCAAGAGAGATTTAGACTCTCAAATAGCAGGTGCAAGAGTTGAAGTTAATTCTAAAAAACGTGCACCAGAAGACTTTGTTTTATGGAAGTTTGCCAAAGAGAACGAGCCTGCTTGGATGGATCCAGTAAAACAAATTCCAGATGGAAGACCTGGATGGCACTTAGAATGCTCTGCAATGATTCATGATCAGTTTCTAGGTGAAACAATCGATATTCATGGTGGAGGTAGTGATTTAACTTTCCCGCATCACGAATGTGAAATTGCTCAATCAGAATGTGCATTTGATAAAAAAATGGTAAATCATTGGTTGCATAATGGTCTTTTAAATATTTCTGGTGACAAAATGTCTAAGAGTCTTGGCAACTTCTTTAATCTTGAATCTCTTTTAGCAAATTACTCAACAAACGTTATTAGATACTACTTTACATCTACTCACTATAGAGCTCCTTTAAACTTCTCTAAGGAATCTTTAGAAGCTGCAGTTTCGTCTCTAGAAACATTACAAAACACAGTTGACAGATTAAATTCAAATCTTGCTCAAGAAAAATTCTCAGATACAGAAATAGAATCCAGTACTATTCAAAATTTACTTGCAGAATTTACTACTCTGCTTGAAAAAGATCTGGATGTGTCTGGTGCCCTATCTAAAGTTTTTGAACTTTCAAGTTTAGTAAATTCAACATTAGATAAATCAACTATTTCTAAAAAATCAATTCTAGAAATCTTAGATTTTTACCAAAAGTTTGATTCTATCTTTGCTGTATTAAATTTAAATCCACTAACGCTTGATCCAGAGTTAAAAGACATGCTTGAAAAAAGATTAAAAGCCCGACAAGCACGAGACTTTAAACAAGCCGACTCTCTTAGAAATAAAATCGAAAAAAGAGGTGTTAAGATTTTAGACACCAAAGATGGATACGATATTAAGTTTAATTAATAGTAATCAATCATCTTAGTAATATTCCCAGCTCCCATAACCATGACAATGTCATGGTTTTTTGTTAATTCTTCAAAATTGATTTTACAATTTTCTACAGACTTACCGTCTGAAATATTTGCATGCTCTATATTTTGAATCAACTTTAAGGTATTCATTTCTTGCTTGTCTTCATTTGTATCACGTGCGTCGTAAATGTCTGTTATAACCACCTTATCGGCATTATTAAATGCATCCTTAAACAATGGTAAGGTTTGAATGGTTCTGTTAAACTGATGCGGCTGAAAGAACAAGCAGATATTACTACTTGGATGTTTTTCTCGTAATGCTTGTAAAGTTACTTTAACTTCTGTTGGATGATGCCCATAATCTGTATATATAGTTTGATTGTCTGTTGTTGAAACAATTTCCATTCTACGGGCTGAGTGTGTAAAAGCTTTGATTGCTGAATTAAAATCACTTTCACTTATGCCCAGTCTCAGACACACATGTTTTACACCCAACGCATTAGTTCTATTGTGCTCTCCCGTGATAGATAAATCCAAGTTTTTGGATTGCTCTTTTTGGTATAACACATCTGCTTTAGAAAGTTGGTCAGCTAATTTATAATCGGTATTAAGAATATTAAATTCGGATTTATTAAATAATTTCTGAAAGGTTTCTAGGTATTGCTTTTCAGATTTAAAGTAATCAAAGTGATCCCACTCCACATTAGTAGTTAAGTTTATAAATGGATTGTAATTTAAAAAGGCATCCATGTATTCGCATGCTTCCACCACAAAAATATCTGAATCTAAATCGATGTGATAATTTTTATAACCAAGCTCGACAACATCAGTACCAATTATTGCATTAAATGGAATGTTTAATTTATTTAAAACTGTAACTAACATCGCTGTCGATGTGGATTTGCCATGTGTTCCACTAATAGTTATAACCTTTTTATAACCATTAAGTAACATTCCAACAGCCTGTGGATAAGTAACAATAGGAATATTGTTTGCTAGAGCTTTTTGTAATTCTGGATTGTTTTTTGGAATCTCTTGAGTGATTATAACTAAATCTGGATCTGTTAAATTTTGTTCGTCGTGTAAATTGATTTCTATTCCCTTATCTTTTAACTTTTTAGTTTGTTTGTTAAAAGCATTTGTAGAACCTGTTAAACTAATGTTGCACGAGTGTAAAATATGCGATAAAGCAGAAAGTCCAATGCCACTAATTCCAATTATGTGAATTTTTTTGAAAGTTTTGATGTTTTTGTTTAGAATAGAAGTGTCTTTTAAATACATATATGCAATTTAATCAGGGTCGTTTTATTTTGATCTTAGAGTTGTTTATAGCTTTATATATGTTAACAAGTTTAGCTATAACCGAGTACAAAAATTATAATATAGAAAAATATATAGCGCAATTCGAGCTTACTAATCAAGAAATGTCTTTAGAAAATCAAAAGCTTCAGACACAATTTGACTATTTTACATCCAAGCAATACCAAGAAAAAATAGCTAAGCAAAACTTTGGCTTGGCCAAACCTGGTGAAAAAGTTTTGGTTGTAATGGAAGATGATTTAGTCTCTGATTCAGAGAAGTTTAAACAAGATCTTATTGCACAAAAAGTCGACTTCTATGTATCTTTACCGAATGTGCAGAAGTGGTTTCATTTTTATTTTAAATAAATTACTTGATTTAGAGTATTTTATTTATTAAATTATACGTACTAAAAAAAAGTGGCAGGATAGCTCAGTTGGTTAGAGCACAGGACTCATAAGCCTGGGGTCATGGGTTCAAATCCCATTCCTGCTACCATTTTTATTATCTAGATACTGTTGTAATATATACTGTGCAGCTGCTTGGTCTTTATCTGCGTCTGGATTTTGTTCTAAGGCTCTAAAAGTACTGTAGTCTTCGTTTACCTCGATTACATCAATACTAAGCTTGCTGCAATAAGTTTTGACCCACTCAGTCGAATTAAAATACTTTGATGGGTATAAATTTTTACCAACAATTACTAACTCAACTTTTTCTGTATCTATAATACTTTGTAACTTAATTGTTAAGTTTTCATCTGTTTTTATTGTGTCAAAGCAAAAAGCGATAGTTTGAGTTCTATCACTTATAGCTAAGCCTGTTTTTTTACTTCCTGGATCGATTGCTAATATCTTTTTCATAATCATAAAAAAAGAGCCGGTACGGCTCTTATTCTGTTATTCCTGAAACTTTTATCTTTCCTTGAGCAACTTGATCGAATCCAAAGTTAATTACTAGATCGAAAGCGCCTTCTTCTTTAATGTTTGATTCAAATTTTAACATGTCTGGACCAAGAGTGATGTTAAAATCATTTTTGATAGATTCTAAAACCATTTCTTTTGAAACTTTAGAGTAAAGTTTTCCTTTTTTATTGAGTTTACCAGATACGTTAACAGTTTTACCATTAAGTGCATTGAATCTAGATACTGCTTCTTGTTTTTTTACTTCATTTTCTTTTGCAATTTGTGCTTCAACTTCTTGAGCTCTTTCAAGTAAAGTTGGAGTAGCAAGTGCAGCTAAATCTTGTGGACCTAGGTAGTTTCTAAAGTATCCAGGTTTCACATTCACTAATTGTCCTTTTCTTCCAAGTTTTGGAATGTCGGTATTAAGTATTACTTTCATTAGAATATAAGTTAATTATGTCTTTTGCCAATTATGGATGTCATAGAAAATATCGCTTGTATGACTGTAAGTATTTAGAATTTTACGGTTTTTTATTTGATTGTCAATAAAATAATATTTTTTCCCTGTAAATAAAAATACAGCTGGAATGTCCTGATTAAGTTGTTTATTAATTTCGCGGGCTAAATCTTGCTTTTTATTTTGATTACTTTCACGCCTCAAGTTCTCTAGTAGATTGTCTGTAAGCGGATTATAGTACGACGTTATATTTAATCCATTTTGAAATCTTTGGCTTGAGTGCCAAAAGCTATAACTGTCGTAATTAGCTCCTAAATCATGACCAAATATTGCCAAGTCGTATTCCCTATTTACAAGGATTTGCTTGAAAACCTCTATATCATATAGTTGTGGAACAATTTCTATACCAATTTTACTTAAGTTTTGCGAAATATGGTCTATCAACATGTGATTAATTCCATTTAGTTTTTCGTTATTGTGCTTTATTGCAACTAATGATAATTTGATTGTTTTATTATTTGAAAAATTATTCTGAAAATATAAAGATTGTTCAAGATTACTTTTTATAAGTTCAAATGAAGTTTTTGGAATTGAGGTGATTTCTTCAAATTGAAAAAATGGCTTAGAGATAATAGTTTGATCTGCAATTTTACTTTCTAGCTCATGCTTATTTATTGCGTCTTTTATAGCTTGTCTATGGATTTTGTTTTTAAAAAAACTACGTTCCATATTCATAAACATAGCTGTGTATTGTGGTAATAGATAGCTGTATTTTTTATAACCTTCTAAAAGTTGTTCTTGGCTATCAATTACTAAATTGTACTCTTGAGATTTTTCCAAATCTATATGTAGTATAATGTTTTGATTTTCAGAGTTTTCAAATTCGATACGATTAAGTCTTTGATCGTATTTTAAATTTTTATAATTTTTTGAGACTACAAAAGAGTCTAGATTCTCTTTATTAAAATCCTCAATTTTAATTTGTTTATATACGTGTTTTGGCAATATTGGAAGTGTAAAAAGATCTATAAAAAAAGAATTGCTTGATGGAATACTTACTAACATTTCATTTTCCCTTGAATGTTCAATCTTTACCTGTTGAAACTGACTATAAAGAAACTTATTCGAAAAATTGATATTCTGAATTATATTTTTATAGGTAAATAATGCGTCTTCAATCGTAATTTTAGTCCCATCACTCCAATACTGGTTATCTTTCATTCTGAATGCGAATGAAGAGGCGTTGTCACTTATGTTAAACTCAGCTAAATCTGAGTCATATGTTTTACTTTCTGGGTTGTATGAGACCAAACCTTTGTAAAAAATTTTATTTAAAACCTTTGCCTTTAATGAACTTTCACTATACAAAGGATGATATATTGGTTGAGATTCTTGAACAAAAACATTTATACTTGCCTCTTGATGTTTTTGTACAAAAACTTCCCTAATTTCAATTATTGATTTTGTAATTAGGGTTGTAAATAAAACTATAAGTAAAACTAAGCTTTTAAATTTGCTACTAGAGGGGTATTTATTTAATACTGACCTGTAGTTCATCTTAGATATATAAATATGCTATAGATAAACCTACAAACACAATACTAAATGCTATCGTTGCGTTATGTACTAGTTTTTCTGGACCTCTTTTTTGTCCATAAAATTCACCACTACCACCAAAAGTAGCAGATAAACCAACTCCTCTGTTTTGAGTTAGAATTAATAAAAGTAATACAACTGTTACAATTAAATGTGTTATTTGAAACCAATTCATGTTTAGAATATTAAATTTTTTATCCAATTAAGTACACCAAAAAGAATACCGACTTTTATGTAAGTTGCAAGCTCTTTTGCTATTACCAAATCAAATCCCTCTCCAAGTAAAACGTCTATGCTCATATCAGTTGCATAAAGGATTGCACAGTTTATAATTACTGTTGTCAGTCCAAATGTAGCAAACTTTAATGGTAAACTTACAACTTTTAACAAGGGTTTAATAATAGTATTTAGTAAACCAAACACCACACCAAAACATATAAAAGTTGCCAACCCCCCCTTTACTCCAACCAATGTTGTTACTTGTGTTACAAGGTAAAGAACAAGCGAATTAAGTGTAATTGATGCTACTAGTGACTTAAGCATGTGTTTCTTTCTTAATGATATCGATAATAGATGTAACTAATTCATCTATTTTGTTTTCTTCACTATACACTACATAGTCAGATTTTTCCATAAATTTCAGCTCTTTTTCATAACTTTTCTTTCTTTGCTCTAACTCTTTCGATGTCATCTCTTGTCTTTTATTTATTCGTGACACTAAAGTATCCCAATCGTTAGTTGTAATAAATATAGTAACAATTGGTAAGTGAGAATTATTTTGTAATACATCTTGCACTCCCGCAATGTCTATTTCTCTTAAAACACTCTTAGTTTTTAAATTATCAACAATTGATTTTTTGTCAGTACCATAATAATGGGTGCCATGCACGATCTGGTATTCTAAAAATTCATTCTTCTTTATTTTCCCTTCGAACTCCGATTTATTTATAAAATAATATGTCTCACCTTCTACTTCATTTATTCTTTTTTCTCGTGTGGTATATGACACTGGATAAAAAAGAGTTAACTTAGAATTTTTGATTTGCTTTATTGCAGTGCCTTTTCCTACACCACTAGGTCCTATGACCAGGAATAATTTATTTTTTTGCATTCTATAATTTGACTATATGAAAAATTTGGATTATAATAATTATGTTCTTTGAAAATTATTAATAGGGTTGGAAAGAGTAATAATTGATGCTGCTCATGGCTTGGTTTCCTTGGTTACGACTGAGTGCCCACAAGTACTGGCGGTTATGTAAGATTTCTGTTGGTCAAGTACCGGCATACGCTTACTATTGATTGTTACTCTTTCTGACCTTGTTTTTATTTTTATAGCAAATTCTTCTGCGTTTATCAAAAAAAACACCCGAAATGGGTGTTTTATTTATTTAGAATGGAAGATCATCAATTGAAATATCATCTCCACCTGAGCTACTTGGTTGTGCAGCGTAGTCATTTGATGATCCAGATGGTTCATAACTACTATTTGCTTGTGAAAGCATAATCATATTTTCTGCAACAATTTCTGTTTTGTATCTTTTAGATCCATCCTCTGCTTCCCAGTCTCTAGTTTGTAACCTACCTTCTAGGTATACTTTTTTTCCTTTTTGTAAATATTGATTACATATCTCTGCAAGTTTACCCCATGTAACTATATTATGAAATTCAGCCTTGTCTTGTTTTTGACCATTAGCATCTTTCCAAGTAAGGTTTGTTGCTACAGTGAAGGAACAAACACTACTACCATTTGGAGTTTGTCTTAGTTCTGGATCCTTAGTAAGATTACCAATCAATTGTACTTTGTTGAGTGAGTTTGCCATTTTGTTTTTGTTAATGGATTTATAAAATACTATTCAAACTTTTTTTTGAAAGCAAGCTTTGACTTGATATTTTAACAAAAATTTACTAAACTTAGGTTTAATAAATTCAAGTTTATGTTATACGTGATTAAATCTGGAAGAAATCCAGAATTTGCATTAGCAGAGGTTACCTCGAAAGGTACCTGTACTGCATTAGATTATAATAGAGGTTATCTTTTATGTGATTCTCAAACTCATATAGATTTTGATAGCTGCGGCTCTATTCCTATGGCGTTTAATGTCATTCAAGATTTTCAAGATAATGAATTCGATTTATTTATTAACTGTATTGATTCAATTGAATTAGATGTAAAACGATTTTTTATTGATTCAAATTATCTTACTACAAAACAAATACAAATGATTTCTACAAATCTAAAAAAGAAATTTAAAACCAAGACTGAATCAAAAGTTTCTTTTTTTACTGTTAAAAATACTGCATCTGTATTTAATGAAGTTAAAAAGTCAAAATCTGCTACTGGTTTTGGTATCTATAGGTTAAATAGAAGATACTATGTATGCCAATTTAATTATGTTCAAAATTTAGACAATTACACACTACGTGACTTCGAGAAACCTTTTCGTGACGCTAAACTTGGGATGCTTCCACCAAAACTAGCTCAAACAATGATTAGTTTAATCCCTAAAAAGAATATTCATACTATTTACGATCCATTTTGTGGCACTGGTACAGTATGTTTTGAATCTTCATTATCTGGCTATAAAACTTGGGGTTCTGATATACAAGAGTCAAATATTGAAGGAGCAAATAAAAATTTAGACTTTTTTAATAAAAAATTAAATTTCAATAAAGATCTCTTTAAATTCTTTAAAGCTGATGCAACAGAATTAAAATCTCTTCCTGATAACTTTGCAATCGTTACTGAGGGCTATCTTGGAAAACCTAAGAAAGGTAATGAAAACAAATCTGAACTTGCCATGGACTACAAATCTGTTGTGAATATTTACAATAATTTCTTTTTAAACCTTCATAAAATTGCCTTTAATAAGAAGTTTTTTGTTGTAATTTCTGTGCCTGAATTTAGGTTTTTAGCCTCTTCAAAAAATCCCGAAAAAATATTTGCAAATTTACGAAAGTACGGGTATATTTTTCGTACAGTAGTTCCTTCAAATAGATTTGGTATTGATTCTTCTCGAGTATTACATTATAGTCGTGAAGACCAATTTGTTTCACGGAACATTATCTGTCTAGAACATATTCCCGGGTAGCTCAGTGGTAGAGCAGTTGGCTGTTAACCAATTGGTCGTCGGTTCGAGTCCGACCCCGGGAGCCACAAAAAATAGTATTACTACTATTTTTTTTTATTTATTTCAAACCATGAAACACAAATTATATACTATAAATGCTTTTTCTGATTCAGCTGAGGGTGGTAACCCTGCAGGTGTTTTACTGAATGCTGATAAATTATCTGATACTGAGATGCTTCGTATTGCAAATAAGGTAGGTTTTTCTGAAACTGCTTTTGTAATGGATTCAGATGCAGCTGACTATAAAATAAAATTTTTCACTCCCAATTCAGAAGTAGATCTTTGTGGCCACGCTACTATATCTGTATTCTCTATATTAATTCACCATAACATTATTAAGCATGGTAATTTTTCTATCGAGACAAACATAGGTGTTTTAGAAGTTAATATTTCTAGCACTGGTGTTGTTTTTATGGACCAAGCCATGCCTACTTATTATGAAACAATTGATAAAGGTGAAATTGCTGAGTCTCTAAATATTTGTTCTGAGCTAATTTCTTCAAAGTTACCAATACAAATAGTTTCCACTGGCTTAAGAGATGTTTTTATACCCTTAAAGTCTTTGAATGATTTAAACAATTTGAATCCTGATTTTCGTAAAATCTTACAAATTAGTAAAAGATTAAACGTGACAGGTTATCATGTCTTTGTTCCCTCTTCAGACTCTCGTGTCACTGCGAACTGTAGAAACTTTGCTCCCCTTTACGATATTAATGAAGAATCTGCCACAGGTAGTGCTTCTGGTGCTTTAGCTTGCTACATGTTCCATCATCGTCTGTTAGATGACTCTGACTTAAACAACCTTGTATTTAACCAAGGAGTATCAATGAATAGACCATCAATTATAAATGTAAAGTTAGACACCTTTAATAATCAGATTACGCGTGTGAGAGTGGGCGGTAAATGTAGTAATATAAACCTTTTAGAAATATAAAAACCTTCAGAGATGAAGGTTTTTTGTTTTAATCTACTATAACTTGTCCAGTAAGCATTGCTACACTATCTCCCAAATCCACTATTACAGGTGAATGCCATCTACTTTGGATATTAATATCTCTACCTAACACTCCAGAGAATATTTCTTTTGCAGCTTGTTTGTTACAAACTATTAATGTTCTTGGAAAATTAACAATCAACTCTTTAATACTTTCAACAATATTTTCAATCTTATCACCATGTTTTTCTGGGTGAATAAAACATAATCTAGTTAGGTCTTGAATAATTTCTTTTTCTTTTTGCACTCTTTCTAATGAAGTAAATGAAGAAAAATTTATACCAAAATCATTTAAATACTCATCTACTAACCAATCACTGTTTGATTCTATAGTACTTACAATATTATCTATAGACGCATTTTCTGCAATAAATCCTTTATCATATGCAAAGGCATTGTTAAACGCTACTTCAAAAAGATTGTCTTTTTCGTGAATTTTTTCTGTAATACTCATAACCATTTGAATATGATCTTGAGTC
>Ga0163109_10003025_pt1 | contig 12875 bp, 14 predicted proteins | sample CRUFie1St13metaG_FD_108704 | JGI IMG/M metagenome (GOLD analysis project Ga0163109, IMG submission 108704) | Marine microbial communities from the Costa Rica Dome - CRUD Field 142mm St13 metaG | ecosystem: Environmental > Aquatic > Marine > Oceanic > Photic zone | place: Costa Rica: the Eastern... | reverse complement strand
CGGCCGTCTCACGGTCACGCTGGTTCCGTCACCGGGCCGACAGCTCGACGTGCACGAGATCGACAGGGCGCTGGTCCGAAAATCCGTGCAACGGCTTCTCCAGCACCTGCCAAGTTGAGGTTCGACCGTCTTCCGGCGGCGGGTCCGGTGGCGGGCTTGGTAGAATGACGTCGATGAACGAACCGACCTGCCCCATGGACCGTGAAGCGGTCATCGCGCGTTACTTCCTCGAGCACCGGGCGAAGCTCATCGACCTCGCCTCGTTCCTCGACCGGATCGACCGGGCGTCGGGCGACGCGGGCACGGTACAGGACTTCCGAATCGATGCGTTCAGGGAAGGGATCCGGGAGCTGCTCTCCGAAGGACCGGGTCGCGCCCGAAGGGTCCAGGAGATCTTCAGCGACCAGTCCACGGAACCGATCGACGAGGCTCCCATGAAGGGGGCCCTTGGCGCCTTCAATCCCGAAGAGAACGACTGACGAGACGGAACCGACACCGTGTACATCGACCCCCACGTCCACATGGTCAGCAGGACCACCGATGACTACGAGCGCATGGCCCTCGCGGGATGCGTCGCGATCACCGAGCCGGCGTTCTGGGCCGGATACGATCGCTCGAGCGCGCAGGGGTTCTTCGACTACTTCAGGACCCTGACCGACTACGAGCCGCTGCGGGCGAAGCAGTACGGGATCGCCCACCACACCTGGCTCTGCATCAACCCGAAGGAAGCCGAGGATCTGGGACTGGCGCGCGAGGTCCTGGAGATCATCCCCGACTTCCTCGAGAAGCCGAACGTCCTGGGAATCGGCGAGATCGGACTGAACAAGAACTCGCGGAACGAGTTGAAGATCTTCGAGGAGCACGTCGACCTGGCGAAGCGGCACGATCAGATGATCCTGATCCACACCCCGCACCTCGAGGACAAGCTCAAGGGCACAAGGCTGATCCTCGATGCACTCGAGAACGCGGGAGTGGACCCCGGCCAGGTCCTCGTGGACCACGTCGAGGAACACACCGTGGAGCTGGTGCTCGATCGCGGCTTCTGGGCGGGCATGACGCTCTATCCCGACACCAAGTGCACCCCGCAGCGTGCGGCGGACATCTTCGAGATCTACGGCCAGGAACGGATCTGGATCAACAGCGCCGGTGACTGGGGTCCCAGCGACCCGCTCGCGGTGCCGAAATGCCAGCAGGAACTCAGGGCCCGGGGTCACTTCGAGGAGATGATCCGGAAGGTCTCCTACGACAATCCGCTGGGCTTCCTCTCCCAGAGCGGGAAGTTCCGGACCACCGTCGAATAGGGACCGAACCCCATGCAGGACCAGGAACTCCAGGTCGGCTACTGCACCAACGTGCATGCGGGGAACTCGCTCCAGGAGACGATCGAAAATCTCGAACGTCACGCCGTCGACGTCGCGCGACACCTCGCCGAGAACCGACTCGGCATCGGGCTCTGGCTCCCGGAAGGCGCCGTCCGGGAGCTCCTCGCGGATGACGGGGCCCGGAGGATGCGGGACCGGCTGGAGTCGATGGGACTGCACGTCTTCACCCTGAACGGATTCCCACAGGGCGACTTCCACGCCGACGTGGTGAAGCATGCGGTCTACGAACCCCGCTGGAGTGACGCGGCCCGCTTCGAGTACACCAGGAACCTCGCCGGCATTCTCGCCGACCTCCTGCCGGACGATCTTCGTGAGGGATCCATCTCGACCCTTCCGCTCGGCTGGAACCTCGATTCCGAGGAACGGGAATCGGGCATCGCCCGCCTGATCGAGACCGCGGAACTCCTCGCCCGGATCGAGGACCGGACCGGCACCCTGATCCATCTCGATCTCGAACCGGAGCCGGGATGCATGCTGGAAACCGCGACAGACGTGGTCGAGCTCTTCGAGAGCATTCCGGAACCCCGTCGACGGCATCTCAGGGTCTGCCACGACATCTGTCACTCCGCGGTCATGTTCGAACCACAGGGTGAAGCGATCGAGGCGTACCGATCGGCCGGTATCGAGGTCGGCAAGATCCAGGTCTCTTCCTGTCCGGAAGTCGACTTCGATGCGCTTCCGCCCGAACGGCGTCGGATCGCGATGGATCGCCTCCGATCATTCGTCGAACCCAGATACCTCCACCAGACCACCGTCCGGGCATCCGACGGCACCACGACCTTCCACGAGGATCTTCCCCTCGCTCTCTCGGAACGTGGACCCGAGGGCTGCTGGCGGGTGCATTTCCACGTTCCGGTGTTCGCCGAATCGCTGGACTCGATCGGGACCACCAGGGACCGGATCGCGGAGTGCCTCGGTGCGTTCACGGATGACCTGCCGATGCTGGAGGTGGAGACCTACGCATGGGGGGTCCTGCCGGACGGTCTCTTCCGCGACGATCTGGCCGGAGGCATCGCGGAGGAGATCCGATTCACCCGCGGCCTGATCGAGGAACGCCGATGAAGCCGGAGACCAGGGCCTGGTTCGAGATCACCAGGGCGTCGAACCTGCCGACCGCTCTCAGCGGCGTCGTGGTGATGGTGTCGTTCGGATACGGTCGTCTCTGGCAGATCACGAACCAGACCGCACCGGATTGGAACTGGCCGCTGATCGCACTGCTCGTCGCGGTCAGCTGCTTCTACCTGGCGGGCTTCATCCTCAACGACGTCCTCGACCACGAGGTCGATCTCCGGGAGCGACCGGGTCGACCCATTCCCTCCGGTCGTGTCGATCGTCGGGTCGCGACCCAGGTCGCGATCGCCATGATCGTGGTCGGACTGCTGCTGGTCGCGCGGGTCGACGGCTATCTCGTGCAGCCCGACGGCCCGAGGGCGCCCACCGGCATCATCGCCGCCGCGTGCCTGGTCCTGTTCATCGTCATGTACGACGGACTGCATCTCGCGAGCAGCTGGACGGTGTTCCTGATGGGAGCCTGCCGGTCCATGGTGTACGTCATGTGCCTGCTCGCCGGGATGCGGTCGCTCGATTCGATCAGCGGAGGCTGGTGGTACGGTTCGATCTACGGAGTGGTCCAGGGTCCGGTCATTCCCTTCGTCGTCCTGATCGGTCTCTACGTCGCGGGATTCAGCCGGATCGCGCGCGGCGAGGTCGCGTCACCGGAAGGTGGAACCTGCTGCTACCGGTGCGGATTCCCCGCTCGAGCCGATTCGGATCGGTGCAGTGAATGCGGTCTCGGGCTCGATCCGGAACGGCTCGCGAGATCGACCAGCCCTCCCATGTCGCGAACGCTCGAATCCCTCTGCGTGACGGCGACCTTCCTGCCCTCCTGCCTGCTCCTCGGTCTCAGCGGGTATCTCATGCTCGAGGCTCTGTGGCAGGGCCGGGAGATGAGCTCCACCGAATTCTGGACGTACCTCGCCCCCGCACTGTCGAGGCTCGCCGCGAGCTTCCTGGTCGCGCTCCTCACCATCGGCTGGCTGGCCGTCGCCGCCCGTCGCTACCGGGCCGATCGCACCCGACCGACCAGATCGATCCTGATGTGGCTGGCTGCCATACCCTTGATGGATGGAAACCTGTCGCTGCACCTGAACATGCCCTGGTGGGTTTCGTTGACCTGCCTCGGTCTCTTCTTCGTCACCGTCTGGGGACATCGTCGGATAACCGGAACCTGAATGACCATGAACCGAGTGGCCGTACTGAATGTCGTCGCGCTCTCACCGAACCTGATCGGAGAGCACACCCCCGCCATCGCGGAACTCGCAGCCCGGTGCGGTGGCGTGCAGGTGATGTCGACGCCGACACCCGCGGTGACCACCACCGTCCAGACATCGATGCTGACCGGCGCGACGGTGAGCGAACACGGCATCGTGGCGAACGGCTGGTACGACCGGACCGCCGGAGAGATCAGGTTCTGGAAGCAGAGCAACCGACTGGTCCAGGCCGAACCTGTGTGGCGAACCGCCCGGGAGCGGGACCCCGGGTTCACCTGCGCGAACGTCTGCTGGTGGTACGCGATGAACTCGGAGCTGGACGTCTACGTGACCCCGAGACCGATCTATAGATCCAATGGCAGGAAGGTGCCGGACTGCCTGACCCGACCCGGATCACTTCGGGACGAGCTTCAGTCACGGCACGGCACCTTCCCGCTCTTCCGGTTCTGGGGACCGGGGGCCGACATCACCTCGACCCGGTGGATCACGGATGCAGCCCTCGACGTCGAGGAACGCTTCCGACCGACCCTCGAGCTGGTCTACCTGCCGCACCTGGACTACTGCCTTCAGAAGCTCGGACCGGGCCATCCGGACATCCCCCGCCACCTGCGTGAGGTCGATGCCGAGGTCGCACGACTGCTCGAACGATTCGACCGGGAGGGTGTCGAGGTCCTGCTGGTCAGCGAGTACGGCATCGAGCCGGTGACCTCGGGCGTCGCACTCAACCGCACGCTGCGAGAGCACGACCTGCTTCGAATTCGGGACGAACTCGGACGCGAGATGCTGGTCCCCGACGAATGCGAGGCCCTCGCGATCGCCGACCACCAGGTGGCGCACGTCTACGTCCGCGACCGGGCGCGGATCGCCGCCGTCAGGACGCTGATCGAATCGGTCGAGGGTGTGGACCGGGTCCTCGGACCAGACGAGATGGACCGGGCCGGACTCGGTCACGAACGCAGCGGTGACCTGCTGGCGATCAGCGAACCGGACCGATGGTTCACCTATGACTGGTGGCTCGACGAGGACCGGGCCCCCGACTACGCACGGACGGTCGACATTCACTCGAAGCCGGGATACGACCCACGGGAACTCTTCATGTCGAGTCGACTGCGTGCCGCCTGGAAGCTGATGCTGATGAAGGCCGGCATCAGGACGACCCTCGACGTGATTCCCCTCGATGATCGACTGGTGCGCGGATCCCACGGGCGGAGCGACCCTGCCCCCGGTTTCGAGGCCCTCATCATCGGCGAGGGGATCGGTGAAGACGGGCCTCTCCCCTGCACCCGGGTCAAGGACGTGATTCTCGAGAAGATCTTCGACACGACGAGCGGAAAGCTGTCCTGAAGACATGCGTATCCTCCTCATCATCTGCGCTCTCTTCGTGATCGCTGGCGTCGCGCTCCTCACGAGCTACGCGAACACGGGTGGGGACGGGTCCCAGGTGGAAACGGAGGCGGCGACCGAAGCGATCCCGGACCGGACGTCGGAGAAGGACGAGGCCGGACCGGGTCCCGACAGGTCGTCCCGCCTGGTGGAGCGCGTCGATGGCCGCACGATTCGACTGGACGGTCGGTTCAACCTGCGAGGAAACGGCACCGAGCGGGATCCCTTTCACGTCACCTGGGATCTGCTGGCCAGCGCACGCGACACCATCGACGCGACCGAGGGGGAGATCACGCCGCCGGACCACGTCGCGCTGCTGGATGGGGCATGGATACGCATCGACGGGTACTACTCCTCTCCCGTCATGTCCGATTCGGTGCGGCAGGTGCTCCTCACGCTCAACCGCTGGGATGGCTGCTGCATCGGCCTGCCGCCCTCGCCCTTCGACTGCATCGAGACCGAGCTGCGTGCACCGATCGACCTCGAGAGCAGGCACCTCGTGCGTTTTGGCACCGTGACCGGACGCATGCGGGTCCAGCCGTTCGCGATCGGGAGCTGGCTTATGGGCCTCTACAGCCTTGAGGAGGCGGATATCGACGGCGGTCTTCGCTGATCCCGCCGGTCAATCGTCGCCGGGCGGCGTCCGGCGACCTACACTTCAGGCTCCGCGGAAGCAGGCCAACCCTCGAACGATGATCGATCTCAACACCGGATTCATGGCGCTCGGAATGGCCGCAGTCATCGCGGTCCTGGTCCACCTTCTGATCCCCTACGTCGGACGGGCCTCCTTCCTGGGGTGGGTATTCCTGCAGGCGCTCCTCCTGGGATGGATGTTCACCGGTACCGACGAGATCTACCGCAACACCCTCATCGTGGTGCTCATGCCGAGCGCACTGGTCATCCTCGTGATCGGAATTCCCTTCGAGCTGCAGAGGCGGCGGCGAATGCGGAGAATCGGTCTGGAAACGCGCAAGTCGGGAGGTTTTGCCTGTCCTCACTGCGGATGCATCTATGATCGTGCCCGTGAACAGGACCGGTGTCCGGACTGCGGTGGAGCAGTGGACGGTGCACCGGGCGTGCTCGGATGACCCGTTGCGGTCGTCGATGAGCGACCGACGGCGACCCCGACCAGCATGAAGATCGGCACCCTTGACCTCGAGACCCCCCTGCTGCTCGCGCCCATCGCGGGCTACTGCGACCTGCCGTTCCGCATCCTGTGCCGCGAGATCGGCGGCGTGGGGATCGCCTACACCGACCTCCTGAATCCCCGTTCCCTGCTCGCCGGCGTCCCGAAGGCCCTGTACCTCGCGGCGACCTGCGAGGAGGACAGACCGTTGGGCATGCAGCTCTACGGCAACGGGGAGGACCCGCTCCCGGAAGCCGCGATCTGGGCGATCGATCACGGGGCACGAGTCATCGACATCAACATGGGCTGCCCCGTCGACAAGGTCGCGAAGAAGAACGGCGGCTCGCTCCTCCTTCGAGACTGTCCGTCGACCGTGCGCCTGGTCGAGAAGATCATCGCCGCCGTCGAACGACATGCCGGAGGCAGGATCCCGGTGACCGCCAAGATCCGGCTCGGCTGGGATCCCGAGCACCTGGTCGGCCCCCGCCTCGCGAGGGACCTTGAATCGGCGGGCATCGCGGCGATCACGGTCCACGGCCGGACGACGGTCCAGAAGTTCGGCGGCACCGCGGACTGGGAGGCGATCGGCGAGGTCGTGCAGGCGGTCCGGGCGATTCCGGTCGTCGGAAACGGAGACGTCACCGAACCCGAGCACGTCGCCGAGCTGATGAGGATCTCCGGGTGCCAGGGTGTGATGATCGGGCGCGGCGCGATCCGGACACCCTGGTTGTTCCGGCAGGCGAAGACCCTGCTCGAGACGGGAATGCCCGGTCCGGAACCCTCCTTCAACGAGAAGTGCAGGATCATCCTGCGACACATAGACCTGTTGGAGACCCATGCACCGGGTGATCTCGGAGTGAAGTCGATGCGGACCCGGATCAGCCGCTACGGCAAGACGATGGGACACGTGAAACCCATGAAGGAAGCGGTCCGCACGGCGACAGACTTCGACACGATGCGGCGGGCCGTCAGGGCATGGATAAAGCCGCACCGGGAAGCGATCCCGACGCTCGTCGAGCGCGAGCATCACCTGCAGACGATCTGAGCACGGGCTCCGGGGTCAGAGATCCTCGGACCTTGGAAGATCCTTGAGGTTCCCGAGGCCGAAGACCTGGAGGAACTCCTTGGTGGTGCCGTAGAGCATGGGGCGACCGAGTTCCTCGGCACGTCCGACGATGCGGACCAGACGACGCTCGAGCAGACCACGGAGCACCTCCCCGCAGGCTACACCGCGTATCGCCTCGAGGTCGGCGCGCAGCACCGGTTGTCGGTAGGCGATTATGGCGAGGGTCTCGAGGGCGGCCGGAGTCAGCCGGGACAGCTGACGATCCCCGCGAAGTCTGGAGAGCATCTCACCGTGCTCGGGAAGGGTCATCACCTGGTATCCACCGGACACCGCGATGATCCGGAAGGCTCGACCGGACTGCTCGTAGCCCTCGTTGAGTCGAGCGATCGATCCACGCACCCGCTGAACCGGAGTCAGGGGCTTCGTCGCCTCGGGTCGTTCGTCGTCCCCGGTGTCTCCGGAGCCGTCACCGTCCGTCGGATCGGTGGTCTGCGAGTCGTCGGACTCCTCGCTCAGTTCCAGGATGTCGACGATTCGCTGCTCGGTCATAGGTCGCTCGGCGACCAGGAGCAGGGCCTCGATCTTGGCATCCAGCCGGCAGTCCGGCTGGTCCAGCCGGTCATCGAACTCCTGGGGAGCGCTGTCCTCGACCGTCATCTGTTCTGTATCCGTCTGAGTCGCTTCCATGACTTTGATCATCGGTCCTTGGTGCCCCGATCCAGCACTCTTGGGAACTTCGAAGAGACGCGATCAGACCGAACCGGCCCGGGAGCCCGCCTGGGAGAGCGCGACCTGCGCACTGGCGAGCTTCTGACGGTGTTCGATCTGCTTTCTTTCGGAGAGCTCGGTGTGGCCCGGTTCGACGGCTGCGGCGTTGGCCGCGAGCAGTTCCTTCTGGGACTCGGAGAGATTGAGCTGGTCCGCGGGAGTGACCGCATCGGAGAGCAGAACGAGGACGTCGTCCTGCATCTGCGCGAATCCACCGTCCAGCAGATACAGCCTCGGACCGCTGGCGAAGTCGATGCGGAGGGATCCGGCCCCGATCTCGGTCAGGAAGGCGGAGGTGCCGGGCAGCACGCCCACCTGCCCGTCCCAGGCGGGAAAGCTGACGTAGGAGACCTCCTCATCGAGGACGGCTTCGGACGGGGTCACGATCTGGCAGCGGAACTGGCTCAAGGAAGAACTCCATTACGGGTTGGTCGGAACGATGGTACTCGCACGGAACGCCCGCGTCACCGTCCTTACGGATCGGAGTCGGTATCTCCCCCACGGACCTGCCGGGCCAGCTCGTAGTTCCGGAAGGCCGGATCCTCGGTGACCTCGCGCAGAATCCGAGGCTGGAGCCACTCGGGAGGGTCGAAAGCGAACTCGGCATCGGGAATTTCAACTTCCGCGAGGACCAGGTCGAGACCCCTGAACTCGTCGAGCTCCCAGACCAGGCCGCGGTCCGGCACGCGGGTCCGGAACTTGCCGAGACGGCGCCCCCGGGTCAGAGGCCAGATGCGCTCGAACTCCTCGCGGGTGATTCTGCGCTCCTGCTCCTCGCGAATCAGACCCATTCCCCTCTTGATGGTGTGGGTGAATTCCTCAGAGCCGTCGGGAAAGCGGGTGGACCGCACCCGGCCCTCGGGCGCCTCGCCGGGGTGCGAGCCGGGAGGCGGGACGAGGTATCCCTGATCGAGGCGCAGTCGCTCGCAGGGCACCGTCAGTTCGGGCATCCGGTCCAGCAGGTAGACACGCTCGACCTCGAAACCGACCTCCGACACGATCAGGACTCCACCGGGGCGAGCAGGTCTGCGAGGGCGCTTCCGAGTCCTGCGAGGGCGAGCTTTCGATTCACGTTCGATTCGATCCTGGATTCCGAGCCGGCCAGGACCTCGATCGCCTCGGTCCAGGTCTCCGCGACCGGATCCCCGGCCTCGATGGCGGCGTGCATCCGGGTGCGCATCAGACTCGAGAGCAGGTTGATCAGGAGCTTGGTGGCTCGAACGCCCGCGGCCTGCTTGCTGGTGAGACGATCGGCCTTCTCCGCGGCCACCGCGGACTCCTCGATGAACCGTTCCATCTCCGTGGCCATCTCCGCGGGAAAGCGGCCGGCGGCGTAGGCATCGATCATGTCCTCGAAGGTTCGATGCCATCCATGCAGCCCCTCGTCGATCGCCGCGACCACGAGTCCGGGCGAGCCCTCGGAGAACTCGACCGCCCAGTCCAGCTCCTCCCGGGAGGCCTCGACCGCGGCTCCCTCCTTCCAGGCGGACATCGCCTCCCGGTCGAGCGGGTTGAACTGGGCCGGCTGGCATCGACTGTGTATGGTCTGCAGCAGACGATCGGGGCGGGTGGTCACGAGTATGAACCAGGTACGCGGGGGTGGCTCCTCGAGGGTCTTGAGCAGCAGGTTCTGTCCTATGTCGCTGATCAGCTCCGCCTCGTCGATGATGAAGACCTTGCCCCACCTTCGGTGCGGCTTGATGTAGGCGGGTGCGTCGAAGGTGTGGCCATCGACGACACCACCGATGATCTGCTGCCTCAGAACCGCGACCGGGATCGTCCGCTGCTTCTGGTCGCGGATCTTCTGGATCGGTGACTCGAGCGCCTGCTCCTTGCAGACCACGTGCAGGTCGGGGTGGGTGCCCGCCGCGAAGAGCGTGCCTGATTCGGTGTCGGTGCGGGGCGAGAACCGCTCCACGTCATCGGGGCGGGTTTCCGGATCGAGCAGCATTCCGGCCAGCAGTCGCGCGGCGGTGAACTTGCCGACCCCCAGCGGTCCGCCGAAGATCCAGGTGGGCATGGAACGGCTGCCGAGGATCGCGTCCTGCAGCAGCGGGATGGTGCGCTGATGACCATGGAGGATGTCGGAAGGGGGCGTGGGCATGACGAAGACTATCTGGGTATCTCGACGAGAAAGGGCTTCCGCGCGACTCCGGTCCGTGGATCGAGCAGGGGCTCACCGTTGACGAGCAGCTGGGGGAACTGGCTCATGAGGAGTTCGACCTCGGGGGCGAAGAGTGTGCTGCGTGGATCATAGGCATCGGGGCCGAAGACACCGATGTTGACCGAACTGAGACGCTTTCCGGAGTTGTGACTGAACCAGGCATCGAAGCCCCTGTTCCGGAGCGTGCTGACGTTCCCGGCCGCCCGCTCTCGCATGACTCCGTAGTCGATGGAGTCGTCTCCGAAGGTCCCCCACTGCGCGACCTGCAGCGAGTAGACCGGGTTGCGATCGCCCAGTCGATCCCTCAGGGTCCTGATGTCATGGGGATGGGCGTCGGCGGCGAGACCCGAGAGGGGTCTCGCGGGAAGGACCCGCGGGAAGGCCGGGATGCCCTCCCCGACGGTGATCGACCTGATCTTCTCCATGGCGGTGCGGAAGCCGGGATCCGCCGGGGACTCGAATCGACCGAAGAAGACCGCGGACCCGCCCTTGACGCGATCGACGAAGATCTCCTCGAGCCCGTCGAAGCGTTCCAGGATGTCCCGGCGTGCGGAGCGCGCGATGGCTTCATGATCCTCCCCGGCCACCGTGATGAGTGCGATCGACCATTCCGCGGTCGGCTGCGAGGCCGACGGGGACGGGCGGGCGGTCGAATCGGCACGAAGTGGCTCCCGGACCTCGGATCCGAAGACGTCGTCGCCAGGTTCGAGCAGGGCCTGGGAGCTGGCCGGTGCGGTCGTGGGCACGGAAGGACCCTTCCGAGCGGGTCCACATCCACAGACGGCCAGGAATGTTGAAAAAATCAAAAACAGGCTCAGGACTGCACCCAAGTCCTTTACGCGGACCATGTTCAATAAAAGAGGCCGATTCTGCGCTCTGACCGGTGATTTCCCGGACAAGGTGAAACGATGAGGCCCCGAGAGCGCTTCATCAATGGAGGGGTTCTTCGGCAGGCTCATTCGGGTCTCGCTCCAAGTTCCTTGTTCACAGATATTTAGCCAAGGCCGACCTGAAAAGGCCCGCGCTCAAGTAAATCGACCTCCAGCGACGATATGTAGGGTGGAAGCGTTGAGCAATCCCGAATGTCCAGCTCAGCTCGCCACCAATACAGTGTCCCAAATGACGTGGCTCTGCCCCTGAAGGCATCGCTGCGACCGGAGTAGCACCCGAATGACAGACATCGGCCATATCGGCATCTCTCGCAGTTCCCTCGGTCTGACTGGATCAGCAGCAACCAATCGGCTTGATCAGCAGCAGACGAGGTCCTTGGATGCGACGTCACGCCCCGTCCAGGCTGGCGATCGAATCGAACTGTCCGAGCACGCGGAACACCTTCTCGCCATCAAGAACCTCCCCGAGGTCAGGCAGGAGAAGATCGATGCGGCTCGAGCCGCGATCGAGAACGGTTCTCTCGACACCCCTTCCAGGCTGGAAAACGCCCTCGAGCAGCTGCTCGTCGAATGGAACCTGGGCTGAGCGGACCCCGTCGGCCTCAAGACACATCCCCCTCGGGGCGCGGCGCAAGCCGCGCCCCGTCTTTGTTTTCAGACAATATCCCCAGACGTCCGGGTCAACTGAAGGATTGATCATCGCGGATGCGGAAGCGTCTAAGATCGGTGGGATCAGGGCGACCTGTGAAAAACGCATAAGGAGCTGATGCGATGCTCAAAGCATGGTGCACCCCCCTTTCCATTCTCCTGCCCTTGACCGCCGGTTCGCTGATGGCGGCTCAGGACCCCCCGACCAGAACGATTCGAACTCCCGAGCTCAGGCGCGATGCGATCGTGGGCGTCGACATCGTTCCCCGACCTGGTGAACGAATGGAGGACGGTGTCATCCTGCTTGCCGACGGCGTGATCGTCGCGGTCGGCACCGATCTCGAGGTTCCCGGGGGGTATCGCATCCATGAACGTGAGGACATGGTCGTCTACCCGGGCCTGATCGAGCCGGCGCTGCTCGTCGAGTCCGCCACCGAAGCCACCACGACGGCGAACGAGCACGGCGCGCACCCGAACAAGAACGTCGTGCCGCAACTCGATCTCTCGACCCGCGAGGACCTGTTGGAACGCGATGGCGCGGCACTGCGTGGGCAGGGCTTCTGCGCTGCGCTGGCGCTGCCCGCGGACCGGATCATCCGAGGCAGCGGACAGGTGATCCTCCTGGACGAGAATTCCGACCGGGTCCGCACCCCGGGCGGCATCCGACCGCAGATGATCGGACTGGATTCCTTCGGAGGATGGCGTTCGGGATATCCGGGTTCCTCCATGGGCGTGGTCGCCCTGATCAGGCAGTCGCTGCTCGATGCCCGCTGGCACGCGCAGTGCCGCGAGATCTGGGAGTCGCACCCGGAAGGCAACGAACCTCCGATGGACGCCCGTGCCCTCGACGCGCTCGAGGACGCGGTGACCGCCCGGGAGCCGGTGGTGATCGATGCGACGAGCGAGATCAGGGCCTTGCGCGGGGCGATGATCGTCGATGAGTTCGAACTCGACGGCATCCTGCTCGGAAGCGGAACCGAGTTCAGGAGGACCCGCGAGATCGCGGCCCTGGACATGCCGGTGCTCGTGCCGGTCGCTTTCCCGAAGAAGCCGGAAGTGACCGGGGCTCGAAGCGGTGAGGGTGTCGACCTCCGGACGCTTCTGACCTGGAAGCACGCACCGGAGAACGCTCGAAGACTCGCCGAGTCCGGCACGGAGATCGCCTTCACGAGTCATCG
>Ga0163109_10003023_pt1 | contig 12876 bp, 10 predicted proteins | sample CRUFie1St13metaG_FD_108704 | JGI IMG/M metagenome (GOLD analysis project Ga0163109, IMG submission 108704) | Marine microbial communities from the Costa Rica Dome - CRUD Field 142mm St13 metaG | ecosystem: Environmental > Aquatic > Marine > Oceanic > Photic zone | place: Costa Rica: the Eastern... | reverse complement strand
TTTTGCAAAAGAAAATGATATTTTTAATAAAGTTGATCAGACTGAACAAATTAATAATTCAAAAAATTTTGAATTAGAAATTCGTAAATTTTTAGTTAAAAATAAAATTAAATTTAAAACACAAAATGAATTAACTAAAGAACAAATAGAAAAATATGGTAAAGCAATTAACACACCAGACTTTTTAATATTATCTGATTTTTATATCAACGATAAAAAAATAAACTGGATTGATGCTAAAAACTTTTATGGGGCTAATACCTTTCTTATAAAAAAAAACATTCAAAAACAAGTACCAAAATATATTGATGAATATGGTTTTGGATGTATTATTTTTAGCCTTAATTTTTCTGAGAAGCTACATTTTGATAATGTGCTTTTAACTAGTTTTAATTTATTAAAAAATTTCTTTCAAAAATAATTTCTTTCGAATCTTATAAATAATGAAAATTATTTATAGGTAACCTTATAGTTACGTTTCTAAGAATTAAGTTATTTCAAACTATTTTTATTTCTTATCAGAATAAGCCTTCACTAATTCATTTTGTAAAATGATATTAATTTTTTTAGCCATTTCTAACTCTTTTTTTAATTTGGATACCTCTTCATCCTTGACGGATGCATCTCTGTTCCAAACTAAGGTTTCAACACCATCGTATTCATCAATTGCATAATATCCTTTGAGATAATCCTCATAGGAAATTTCATCAACAGATAGATTAGGAAACAATTTTGTACCTTCTTTTTTATCTGCTTTGACCAAGTCAGCAAGATATTCGTCATAGTGAAGATCATGGTCGTATTCTCTAAAATTTCTCTCACCATTTGAGAGTCTGAATTTATTATAAAATTCATTTAATTTTTCGATACCATGTGCTGGAACTTTCCAGCCTCCCCAAGTATTATAGGTTAAAATAGATTTCTCTTCTGGAAAATACCATTCTTTATCCTGATCATCTTTTTTAATGGTTCGTCCTGTATTTAAAATATATAATATCTCACTATTATCATCTATGACTTTTTCAACGCAACCCATAAATTTTTTGGTTTTGAAATTTCTAACAGGTCTTCCTTCAACTACATCTGAAATATCAGGAACTTCTTCCTCTAGATCATGATCAATATAGAGTTTTCTCCAAGTAATATTTTGGTTTTTAAATTTAACAATTCTTCCGCTGTCTAGATGTCCGTTTTTTTTTTTATCAATACTAATAATTGTACCCCAATTATCAGATTTTTCAATACCAAAAATTACATCTCCAACTTTGAGAGTGTTCATTTCAGAATACAATCCTTCATAAATATCTTTTACCAAATTTCTTTGGTACTCGATATCTTCACTATGCCAACAATCATTCTTTTTTTTATATTCATCAAAAAAGTAATTCAAATTTTTTGTACATAAAATATTGATATTCATTTTGGCATATTTTTCAAAGGATTTTATAAAATTTTCATCATCAGGATTCAGAATTACTTCTTCTTCAACATTTGTAGATTTTTCTTCAACATTTTGAGCTTTTTCTACATTTTCCATAGCTCTTTTTAATACATGTTCATAAATTTCATTTTCTAATTCCTTAGACATGGTAATAGATGGCATTGGAGAACCATCAAAACCAGATTTTCCTTGAACTAAATCATATAATATTAGATCAACATAAATTTTGACACCATTTGGTCTGCATTTTACAGGACGATTTTCATCAATCCAAGCACAAATGTTAAAAGTTGACATCTTAATAAAGGTAATAACTTATTAAAAGAGTCTAAAAAGATTATTCTTGATTTTATATAGAATGCGGGTTACACTACGTCCGTTCTATACTAATATTCTCGTAATTCTTACGGTTTGTTGTTTTATTGATTTGTTTTGTTTTGTTTTGTTATTTTTTGGGTTAACTATATATAAATATTCTAAACATTAATTTTTTCAATTTTTTTTATTATAATATATTATGTATAATAATTACAAAAAATTAAATTATCAAATTTTTAATAGTGGTAATACACTTTTACTAGATAATTATCATCATTTTAAAAATAAAACTGACGATATTTTAAATTTAATTAACTCTGAAAACACATTAACTAATAATTTAATGTCAGATATGGAAACTACTCAAAATAATATTTACAATGAACTAAAAAATTATTTAGTAGAATCTTATTCCACTCATCCTATTCCAATGAACTTAAATGGCTGGTCTTCTAAATATAAATATTATAAAAGATTTGAAGAAGGTAAGAGTTATCCTATTTATTGTAGAAAAAATGATAATAATGAAGAAATACTTTTAGATGAAAACTTATTGTCTGAAAGTAAATCATTTTTTAGTTTATCTAATTTTACTGTCTCTAAGGATGATAAATTAATGTGTTATGGGTTAGACTTAAAAGGAGATGAATTATATGAGTTAAAATTAATTAATATAGAAACCAAAGAGGAGATAAAACATAATATTCCTAAAATTCAGTATTCTGTTTATGAGTTAATAGGTAATGTTGTTTATTATTTAAAGTCGAATGAAAAAAATAGGTTATTTGAGTTATATAAATATGATTTAACAACAAATGTTAATGAAAAACTTTATGAAGAGAAAAACGAGAAATATGAATTATCTATTAGCGTATCTAATAATAACAAGTATTTATTTTTAAACATATATAGTTTTGATAATAATGAAGTTCATTACATTAATTTATTAACAAATGAAATGAAATTATTTTTAGAAAGAAAAAAAAATCATTTATATGATATTAGTTATAGTAATAATCGTTTTTATATCGTAACTAATAAAGATGATAGTACTAATTTTAAAGTTATGTATTGTAAAGAATCAGATACAACTAATTGGCAAGAGTACATTAAGTATGATGAAAATATAACTATAACAAATTTAATTGAATTGAAGAATTATTTATTAATTGAGTTTAAAAATAAAGGGATTAACTATGTTAGAATTAAGAATGATAATTTAGATTTAGTAATTAATATGAAGAATATATATGTATATGAGATAGGTTCTTATGATTCAAACACTATTTTATTAGGTTATAATTCTCTGAATACACCATTTTCTTTGTATGAATATAATTTATTAGAAAATAATAATAAATTAGTTTATACAAAACCAATAAATAATTATAACAAAGATGAATACTTTGCGGATACTATTTATGTTAAAAATTATGAAGTAGATGTACCAATTTCTATAATTTATAAGAAAGAATTATTTAATGAAGGTAAAAATCCTTTGTATTTGTACGGATATGGTGCGTATGGAGTCACAATTGAACAAGAATTTAATTTTAGGATTTTACCTTTGTTAAATAAAGGTTTTGTTTATGTGATTGCTCATGTTAGAGGAGGTGGTTTTTTAGGTAAATCGTGGTATGATGATGGTAAGTTATTAAATAAAATGAATTCATTTAAGGATTTTATTAAATGTGCTGAGTTTTTGATAGAAGAAAAATATACTTATGAGAGTGGTATTACGATAGAGGGTAGATCAGCAGGAGGATTATTAGTAGGTGCGTGTTCGGTTATGAGGCCTGATTTATTTAATGGAGTTATCGCTGGAGTTCCGTTTGTGGATGTATTGAATACATTAAACGATACATCGTTACCGTTAACTGTACAAGAGTATGATCAATGGGGTGATCCGAATGATGGAGTATTTTTTAGATATATTAAAAAGTATTGTCCGTATTATAATATTAAGAAGAATAATTATCCAAATTTTTTAATTACAGGTGGGATTACTGATCCTCGTGTTTCATATTGGGAACCGCTTAAATTTGGAATTAAGTTAAAAGAGTATAATGTTAGAAATGATAATTTAATTTTAATAAAGATAGATAATGATTCAGGTCATTTTGGTAATTTTGATAGATATAAGTATTTAGAAGAAGTTGCATTTAAGTATTCATTTGTATTAAAAATATATAATATTATATATGAATTATCTGAATGAATATTATTTTTTCAATAAGAAAGGTATTGATTATTCTAAATTACAATTAGGTGAAGGTTCTTTAGGGATTAGTTCTGATAAATATGGGTCAAAATTATTAATTGATTTAATTAAATTACATTTAAAAAAAGATGATATTACAATAACTGATATGACTGCAAATGTTGGTGTTGATTCAATAGCGTTTGGGTTACATTTTAAAAAAGTAAATTCTATTGAATTAAATACTAAATTATTTAATTCATTGAATAATAATATTAATGTGTATAATTTGAAAAATATAAAAACATATAATGGTAGTTCGGTTGAAATAATAAAAAAATTAAAACAAGATGTAATTTATGTAGATGCGCCTTGGGGAGGAGAGGATTATCATAAAAATACTTCAGTAAAGTTATATTTAGATAATTTAGAATTAAGTGATATCTACAATATGTTTAAAAAAAAAACAAAGTTATTCGTATTAAAAATACCAAAAAATTATGATATAAATAATTTTATTAAAGAAACTCAAGTTAATGGATACTTTTTATATCCTCATGTTAGGAAAGATAAAGTAAAATATATATTTATGATAATTAGACCATAATATAAACATCTTCTATAATTGAATTATCATATAATCTAACATTAATTTTTTTAAGAGAATATTTAGATTTTTTTAAACTAATATTATCAATTTCTTTTAATTTATCTAAAACTTCAGTTAAAGTACAATCAAATATTACTAATTTTCCAAAAATAAAATTAGTATTCTTCATATCATTATCACTGATTACTATAGTATTATTATGAGAATCAAAATACTCTATTTTGATAAACGAATCTGAATATCTATAAGTTAAATTTAATTTATCGATATTACTAATTTTTTTCATGTTATAATAAAAAAAAAACTTCATTATATATTTTTAAAGATTTTATTATAATTTATTCTATAAATCGGTATATAATATAATATAGATACAATAAAACCTGCACAATATAAATATAATGTTATTACTAAAAATATTGGATAAGTTAATGGTACAAACCATTTTACATCTTTACTTTCTATCTTATTCATTATTACATAATTTCTTATATAACCTAATGATGTTGTTATTAAAATTAATAATCCATGTAATATTAAAAATAAATCTATCGTATTTTTTAAATAAAATGTCCTAAATACAATATTCAACCAATGAATACTTACTAATAATAAATACACATACCAAATACTATCTATCCTATATAAAATATTTCCTACCCAACTTCCTGTATCATAACTTAAAAATAAACCAACCTCATTTAACATTCGCCTTGACCATGATAAATACCATCTTAAAGCTCTTTGTTTAAATAACGATGATGCACCATATCCTTGTGACCTCTGTGTTGAAAAATTAAATAATTTTTTAGGACAATACGATAATACATAATTTAAATTATCCTGTTTTAATTTATAACCAATCATTCTTGCCTGTAATCCTGCATACGCATCTTCACCAAATGGTAATCCACCAGGTAAACAATAATTCCACTTAAATATATCTATCAAAGCATCTACCTTATACACACATACAATACCATTCAAAAATCGTTGAGTATATATATTTTTTGCCCTGTTCCTAAATGATAAAGTTCTATATTCGAAATCAACCCAATGCTCAAATATATTAAACTTTTTATCTTTATTAATACCTATACAACAACAATATCCTCCTACTGCAGGCTCATTTAACAAATCTTCTCTAATATAAAAATTATCACATAATATTGTATCATCATCCAATAACATAATATACTTTACACTAGGATCTTCATTCTTAATCTTTTTAACAGTCTCAAATATTGCATTAGTTTTATTAGGAATATTATAATGTAAATAATTTACCTTATTTTCTTCACAAAAACTCTTTAAACTAACATTTTCTTCTATGTAATTATCATTGTCTGCTACCCAAACTTTGTAATCTGGAAATTTACTTGTTATATTACTTAAATTACTTTTTAGCGTTTCCTCCGCATTATGTGCAGCAATAACTACATTAACATATTTTTTACTATTTTCTTTTTGATAATCAGTTAGCTCTTTATTTTTTTTGTTATCAAAATAAATTAATACCCAATATAAAATTTCACTCAAAAAATAAAATGGCAAATTCCAAAAATATTTAAAATAAGATTCATATATAATATTAATTTCTAAATTTTGATAATTTATTATATACAAATAAATTAAATACCCGATGGTTATATACCATAAATAACAGAAATACATTAATTATTACTCGTATTATGTTTTTAACTGATGTAATTTATTTTAATATTTAAAGAAATTTTTTTAGTATATAAATAATTATTTTTCTTTATATTAAATAAATGTTTATTAAATTAAATAATTTAGATTGTTTTAGATTTAAGAATTATTATAAGTGTATATTTGAGAGTTTAGATAAATGTGGTGACATATGTGAAAAAAATGAAATCAATATATTTATTGTGTATAAGAATGTTGTTTATTTTAGGAAAGAGAGTTATAAAGATTGTATAAATAATTTAGTTTATGTAAAGGGAGCTGTAATGTATTTATATAATATAAATTTAAAATATTATATAGATGATTTAGATAGAATAAATAGATATACAATAGGTATAAATAAATATAATAATTATAAAAGTGATAATTTTTTAGAAAAAAGTACATTTTTAGAGGTATTAAAAAATATAAGAAGTAATGAATGGAAATTTCAACATTATAATAATTTTAATAATTTCATTAATAAATATAATTTTAATTTTATATTAAATCACTATGATTTATCGCACTCGCTAGATAAACCTACATTTGTTAAATCTAGAAATTTAATTTTACCTAAAAAAAGTGTTATTTTACCTTTAGAAAACTTATATATCCCATCATTTTATGATTATATTTTATCATATGATATTCCATTTCATAAAAAATTAAATAGCTGTGTTTGGAGAGGCGCAAATAGTGGTAATTTTAATTGTTCTAATATAAATAAAGCTAGTAGATACGATTTAGTTCATAAATATTCTAATCATAATTTATATAATATAGGATTATCTTATGCAAATTATAAAACTATAAATAATTGTCAAATAAAAAATAAATTGTCTATTAAAGAACAATTAAAATATAAATTTATTATTAGTGTAGAAGGAAACGATTTTGCAACAAATTTATCGTGGATAATGTTATCTAACTCAGTTCCTCTAATGCCTAAATGTACAGTCGAAACTTGGAAATTAGAAAGTTATTTAATTGAATATGAACATTATATCCCATTAAAAAATGACTTTAGTGATTTAGATGAACAAATGGATTGGTGTTTAAATAATTTAGATAAATGTGAACAAATAGCATTTAATTCTAGATTATATGTATTACAGTTCTTTAATAAAGATAGAGAGAATAAAATAATTGATGAAGTTATAAAAAAATATTCAAATAATGTCATATTTATGAAATAGGAGTTATGAATTGATACCAATATTTATCAATATAATCATTATTATAATAAAAATACATTTTTTTTATTCTATTTATCCATTCTTTTGGTGGATTTTCATTATAAAAACATCGATTTACATTAGGAAATGGATAGTCTAAAGGATAATAAAACTTATCCATTTTTTTAATTTTTTTTTGTGGATTTTTATAAAATGATAAATATAAATCCATATCCATCATAGCTGACATTATTTTTTTCTCTAATTTTTTTTTCTCTCTAATTTTATAGTCTATGTAATCTCTTTCAACATGAAACATTTTTGTTTTATGATTATAAATTATTAATTTATTATTAAATGACCTATTATAATCTCTTGGTGGAGTTATCATCATATCACATAATTTATCTTTTTTATGTAATTTATGATATAAATTCCAATATAACTTATTCATTATTTTTTCATATTTATAAAACTCTTCTATTGAATACTTATCTCTAATTTTTTTTATAATAAGTCTTCTATAATCATATGCACTAAAACTATCTGGATTAACTACATTAAATTTATAAAATGTTTTAATAAAAGAAAATACGTTTGGCAACATTTTCTTCTCTTTTTCACTTAATGGATATTTCATATTATATATTACTTTCATATATTTTTTTAAATTCTAATAACTTATTTATAACTTTCTTCTTATAAAAATAATTTATCTTAATATTATTTACATCATTTAATAATATAAGCATTCTATTATAACATGACTTTTTAAATTCTAAATAATTTATACTATCATAATTTAAAATTAAATAATTAAATAAATTATAAGTATTTAACATTCTACTTGTATTACCTTTTAATTTTTTCATTCTATTTATATAGTAATAAATTTTATCTTTTATTTCTTTATCAATCATAATTTTATTGATAAATAAATAATATATTATAAACTTAATTTACTTCATAAAATTGTTGATTTTCTTCATTATTTTGTCCATATATTTTATTAACTATTAAAGTAAATACTCTCTCTAAATCTTTCATTTTAGTTTCATATTCTTCTTTTTCATAATCATTTCCATCCTCAAGTAAATTAATTATATTATCTACCTTTCTATTTAATTTCCTTTTATCACGCTCCTCTAATTTATCTTTTAATTTGTCGTCCTCCATATTTGTCTTTACTTGATATACATAACTTTCTAAATTATTTCTTGCATCAACTTTCTCACCTTCCCTTTTATCTTCCTCTTTAAATAACTCTGCTTCCTTTATCATTTTTTCAATATCTTTAATATCTAATCTACCTTTATCATTTGTAACAGTTATTTTTTCAGATTTACCAGATGATTTTTCAACTGCTGAAACATTTAAAATACCATTTGCATCAACATCATATGTTATTTCAATTTGTGGTTGTCCTCTAGGCATAGGAGGAATTCCATCTAAATTAAATTCACCTAACTTATTATTGTCTCTTGTAAAACGTCTTTCACCTTCATAAACTTGAACTGTACAACCTGGTTGATTATCTGAATAAGTACTAAATACTTGAGATTTTCTTGTAGGAATTGTACTATTTCTTTCAATAATATTTGTCATAACTCCTCCGGAAGTTTCTACTCCTAACGATAATGGTAATACATCTAATAATAAAATATCTGTAACTTTTTCATCTTTAACTCCTGATAAAATTGCTCCTTGGACAGCTGCTCCATACGCAACTGCTTCGTCTGGATTAATACTTTTATTTAATTGTTTTCCATTAAAAAAATTAGTCAACTGCTCTTGGATTTTTGGAATTCTTGTTGATCCACCTACCAACACAATCTCATCAATTTCCTCTTTATTAATATTTGCATCATTTAAAACATTCTCTACCGGTTCAAATGTTTTTTTAAATAAATCACTACATAATGATTCAAACTTAGCTCTACTAATTGATGTGCTATAATCAATACCATCATAAATTGAGTCAATTTCTACATTCGCTATAGTATTTGATGATAAAGTTTTCTTCGCATTCTCACATGCAGTTTGTAATTTTCTTAAACTTTTTTTATTTCCACTAATATCCTTCTTGTATTTCTTCTTAAAGTCAGTAATAAAATATTCCATCAACTTTCTATCAAAATCTTCTCCTCCTAAATGTGTATCACCTGCTGTAGCTTTTACTTCAAATACACCCTCATCTATATTTAATAATGATACATCAAACGTTCCTCCTCCTAAATCATAAATTAAAATATTCTTCTCATCTTTTGAATTATCTAAACCATAAGCAATTGCAGCTGCAGTTGGTTCATTAATTATTCTCAAAATATTTAAACCAGCAATCACACCAGCATCTTTTGTAGCTTGTCTTTGAGAATCATTAAAATATGCAGGCACTGTTACCACCGCATCTTTCACCTCTTCTCCTAAATAAGACTCTGCCGTTTCTTTCATTTTACCTAAAATCATCGCTGAAATCTCTTCCGGTTGAAACGTTCTTATCTCTTTCTTATACTTTACCTGAATTAAAGGCTTATCATCTTTATCTGCAATAACCTTGAATGGAAAATGTTTCATATCATTTTGTAATAATGGATCACTAAATTTACGTCCAATAAATCTTTTTGCATCAAAGATTGTATTATTCGGATTCTGTGCACACTGATTCTTTGCACCATTTCCTACAAATCTCTCATTTTCAGTAAATGCAACATATGATGGTGTTGTTCTATTACCCTGATCATTTGCAATAATCTCAACTTTATTATTTTGCCATACTCCTAAACAACTAAATGTCGTTCCTAAATCAATACCAATACAATTTACCATATTAATAATTATATTGTATTAATGTTTAAATAATTTTTTATTATGAAAAATTTAATAATAAAAAAAATTAGTCTTTTTTTAATTTTTTTTTGTTTTTTCTTCCACATTTTTTTTTTCATTTCCCTTGGGTTTTTTATTTGATTGATCATCATCGCTAACAATTTTTCTTTTTTTTGTATTAAAAGCACTTTGGAGTGCTCCATTAAGTGTCATTGACACTTGCTCGCGAATTATTTTATCAAATACTAATTTTGAAAGATTATTTTGTGGAATATCTGTTTCTACAACATTTTTTAATTCTTCCATATAGTTATTACTATGAATCGTTGGATTGATTTTTCTACAAATTGGACAAGAATCTGGTAACCATGATTCAATACAATCATTGCAGAAAACATGACCACAAGAAGTAATTTTTTTGTTTTTTGGGTCTTCAAAACAAATTGGACATTCTTGCTCGTCATTTATTGGAGATTTAACCAAAGTATCAATATTATGTTTTTCGATTACAGTTTTTGTTATTTCCTCCATTTTTGATGTTAAGAAGTTTTCAATGTCTTTTATAGACAAAGAAAAATTGGAAATATTCAAATTAAAAAATGCTTCAGGAAGTAAATTAATACTTAAAACTTTATATTTATTCAATCCTAAATTATTTAAAGTTTTTTGAGGAATTCTCATCATAGTATATCCTTCATAGAATTTACCATTATTCTTTGCAATAAAAATATCATTTGTTGAATGAATTTTAACTTTATCTCCATATTTTTCCCATTCTGGATAAATGTATTCTTCAACTGTGTGCATATTAAGACTAGTTAAAAATATTACATTTATCTCATTTTCCAGAACTGAATGCAAAAATTTGGTTTGTTCATCTTTTAATATTATTTTATCATCATCATATCCAAAATAAAAACTACATTTTAGAACAAGAGTTGTTATTCCTAATTTTTTTAATTCTTCTATTACTTCCTCCATTTTGCTTACCTTTACGGTTTGTCGTTTTATTGATTTGTTTTGTTTTGTTTTATTATTTTTGGGTTATTTATTAATAATAAAAGAGAATAGTATAAAATTTATTTTTCAATTTTTTATACAGAAAATTTCTTTTTAAACTCTTCCAAATTTAATATTTCAATATTCAAATCTTTAGCTTTTGTAATTTTAGATGAACTACTCTCTTTATCATTAGTTATCACAAAACTAGTATTTGAAGATACTACCGATTTAATATCTCCTCCTTCGCTTTGAATTAACTCCTCTAAACTTTTATCCCTAAAACCAGTAAATACAAAACTCATATTACTAAATTTACCTCCCTTTTTACTTTTACTTATTTTTTTCACTTTAATTTTAGGATTAGACTTCATAAATTGCTTAAACTTGTCAAAATTATCTACAAATTGTAATGCTGTTTTTTCCTCAAAACCATCTATATCTTTGATTCGCTCCTTTAAACTAGCTTTCGTAAACTTCAACTCCATAATATTAGGTATATTCGATACTATCATTTTTAACTTTTTATCACCTAAACCATGTCCAAATATATTACTAGCTGTCATAACAACACTTAAATCAACATTACTTATACCATTATTAATGTTTTCATAAATCTTATTCGCTAACTTATCCTTGAACCCCTCTAACTTTAATAAATCATTAACACTTATTTTTATTAACTTACTAACACTATCAATCCCATTATCTACTAATTTACTTATTAAACTCTCATCTAAATTCGCTATCGACATCTTCTTTACAAAATATGTCATATTTTTTATTAATAACTTTTTATTTACTTCCTTATTATTTTTATCATCAATTACATAATCCACTTTTGTTGAATTCCATTTAAATTTAACCTTAGGCTCTGACGGTTTAACTTTTTTAATAACTTCTAAAATGTAGGGAATAACTTCACCCGCTCGTGTTAATTTAATTTTAGCACCCTTTCCTATACCATTGTCGCTAATATTTTTTGCATTATGTCCTGTAACATAATTTATACAAACTCCATCTATAACAACTGGTTTTACATTTACCCGAGGCTTAATTAGACCATCTTTTGAAATATTCCATTCAACATCTATAACTTCAGTCTCTACAATCTGACCTTCCAATAAATCCTTGAATGCAAATGAATACTTCGGATTACCTGATGTATTTCTTTTATGCTTACCATTATGTGTTATAATTAATCCGTCAATATCATATTCACCTTTAGTTTTCCTTTCTTTCAAAAATTCACTTAAATAATCCTCACTTAAATCAACTAAACAAATGTGATTTACCACATTAAACTTCTCCTTCTTCAATACAGACATTTGCTTCTCCACATTATAATATGGCTCTATTAACTCATAAGCAACAAAATCTATTAATTTAATTTCATCTGAACTAATTTGTTTTTTATTAACTAATCCATTTACCATTGCTCTTGAATTTACATAACCTTGTCCATTCTTTTTAAAAGTTTTTTTTGAAATTAATAATTCTCCTCTTACTACAATATCATTTTTAATATCAGGAATAAAATTTATGAAAGATAACATTGAACTAATATCAGTTCCTTGTTTTCCATCACCTCTTGTATATAAATTTAATTTTT